>OGYD01001632.1_pt1 | contig 16423 bp, 15 predicted proteins | sample 1576441 | NCBI WGS metagenome assembly OGYD01 (sample SAMEA3541537, study PRJEB24748) | human gut metagenome | biome: human gut; feature: human-associated habitat; material: faeces | place: China | collected 2012 | reverse complement strand
AGGAGCCCGCCGCTGCGACGGACCCCACGCCCGCCGACGCCTCGAAGCCCGGCGACGCTCAGGTGCCCGAAGCATCTGCACAGCCCGGTGATGCCGCACAGCCCGCGCCCCCCGCGCGTGCCGAGAAGCCCGGTCGCTCCTCCGCCCCGCGCACCCAGCGCGGACGCCTGCGCCGGGTGGGGAAGGGCAGTCCCTCTCATCCCACGCAGCTCTCCGAGGTTCCCTACGTCCGCCGCGGCGGCCCCGCCGAGACCGAGGTGCGCGCAAAGATCCTCGAGCTTGACCAGCGCTTCTGGATGAACGGTTGGCTTCTCAGCCACCCCGGCGCGTACACGCTCTTCGAGCGCCAGCTCACGGCCATCAATGACGCCCTGGTAAACGGTGCGCTCCCCGGTGACATCACGCGTCGTCAGCTTGCCTACCAGATGGGCGGCGACGAGAAGTTCTTTGAGTACGGCTCCGACGGCCACAAGCTGCTGCGTGCGATGGGCATGGAGGACGTCATCCGCCACCGGCCCATGCCCAAGCCTGACCTTCTCTACCACGCGCCGCGTCGCAGGAAGCACATGCGCGTGCTGGTGACCGAGAACCTCGATCCCTGGCTTGACGTGCACGACCTCATGTACGAGGAGGGTCGCACAACCATCCTGGGCGAGCGCATCCATGCCGTGGTGCTGGGCGGGGGCACGCCCATCCTCGAGCACAACCGCCTTGCGCTGCTCCTTGACACGCTGGGCGCAGACTCCGTTGAGGTCCTCTACTGGGGCGACATCGACCGCGCGGGTATCGACATCATGGTGCGTCTGCGTGACGTTTTGGGCGAGCACTACCCCTTTGCGCCCTTCACCCCCGCCTACCAGCTCATGATTGACAAGGCTCAGGAGCGCTATCCGGATCCCGCTGACAACGAGCAGACCTGCCAGGTGAACCTTGGCATGCCGGACATGTCGCTCATGTGCGATGACCTCACCGAGGAGGCTGCCGCCTATGCGCGCAGCGTTGTGGAGGGCTGCCGCCTGATCCCGCAGGAGATCCTCACCCGCCGCGACCTATGAGACAAAGGGACCTATGAGACAAAGGGACCTATGAGACAAAGGGACCTATGAGACAAAGGGACAGTCCCTTTGTCTCATGCGAACACGAGGAGAACATCGTGAACAAGCTGCTCTTCATCGAGTACCCCAAGTGCTCTACCTGCAAGCGCGCCAAGAAGTGGCTGGACGAGCATGGCGTTGCATATGCTGACCGTCACATCGTGGAGGAGAACCCCACGGCGGCGGAGCTCGCGGAATGGCAGGCCCGCTCCGGGCTTCCCGTGCGGCGCTTCTTCAACACCAGCGGGCAGCTCTACCGGCAGATGGGCGTGAAGGCTCAGCTGGATGCGGGGATGAGCGACGCGGACGCCTTCGACCTTCTCGCCACCAACGGCATGCTGGTCAAGCGGCCTCTGGTTGTGGGAGAGGACTTCGTGCTTGTCGGCTTCAAGGAAGCCGAGTGGTCGGAGCGCCTCCTCTAGGTGGGATTGATTTACCGGGCAACGGGATTCCGTTACCGGGCGAATAAATCCCATCACCCCTGCCGGAGGATTTTCTCGAGTGGACGTCCCTTGGCCAGCTCGTCCACCAGCTTGTCAAGCACGCGCACCCGGTGCATGGTGGGGTCCTCCACCGCTGCCACGTCAATGCCGCAGACCTTGCCGCTCACCAGTGCCGCCGCGGGATTGTACGCCGGCGCGTTATCAAGCCAGTCGGTAAAGCTCACCGCCTTCAGGCGGCTGTCGCAAAGCTCCTCGGGAGCGTAGCCGAGAAGCCACTCAATTACGGCGCACAGCTCCTCTCGGCTCCGACCCTTGCGCTCAACCTTGGCGGCGAGAAGGTCAACGTAGCGCTTGGCCGGCCCGTCCACCTGCGCACAGACGAGCGTGACATCCACGCCCTCGCCCGGCCCCTTGCCAATGGCAGCGCGGATGTCCTTGCGAATGCCCAGCACGTAGTCGCGCCCGCCGTCGTCGCGCTTGAACGCAACTACGCTTCCGTCGTAGGGCGCGCCATCAAAGGTTGCGTGCACCTTGATTCGCCCGGCGCCAAACACTCGCGGCACGTCGAGCGGCACCCGCACGAATGCGCCGTCGATGCCCTCGATCTTCTCGATGGGCGCGCTAAAGCTGTAGGTCTTCACGTCTGCTCCTCTCGGTGGCCTTGTGAGAGCATTTGGTCCCGCGAGAAGTATACGCATGCGCCGGTGCGTCGGCTCCTCGCTGTTCCCGCGGCCCATCGCCGGTGCGGCGGCTCTCGCGGGTCCCATGTTTTCGTCGTGCTATCCCGCTGGGTCAAGTTTGTTGCCATGCGCCACGCGCTGCTATGCGGCAAGCCCGCGCGTGCTATATCCAACGCATCGACGAGAGGGGAGCAACCATGGCGTTCCAGCTGCCTGCCTATCACCACCCAGATTTCTCTGCGCTCGGCTTGGACGACGCACCCAACGTGAGGTGGGGGACCGTCGAGCAGAACGGCGTGATACCCGAGGGATTCCATAGCACGTCAATGTACCCGTAGTATTTCAAGATTGATGGCAGCTGGAGGCTGGCGTCCTCTTCTCGCATGGATGCCTGCATCGTTCTAAGAGACGACGGCACCCTCCACGTGGTCACGGGTCGCCACCTCAAGCAGGGGGACCTTGTCGCGCTAGGGCGAAGCGAGGACGGCTCCGAGGGAATCTACGTCCACACGGACGGCTTCGACGATCCTACTGCGTCCAACGGCGAGAAGTTCTCCTTCCGCCAGGGCCGCAGCCGCGAGACCGCCTACACGCGAGACTACGATGACCTTATCGAACTGCTGAAATACGAGCGCGACCACGGGTTCATCGAGTGGGTGATGGGCCCGGCGTTTGCGTTTGACGCGGATTCTCGTCACGCCATGCAGCGGCTGGTCGAGGAGGGCTACGTGGGCGCGCTCTCTGGCGGCAACGCCCTTGCCACGCACGACCTCGAGGGCGCCATGTTCCACACGGCGCTTGGCCAGGACATTCGCACGCAGCAGAGCATGCCAAACGGCCACTACAACCACCTTGACACCATCAACCGCGTGCGACGGTCCGGCTCGATTGCGCAATTTGTTGATGACTACGACCTGCACGACGGCATCATGTACGCGTGCGTGAAGAAGAACATCCCCTTTCTGCTGGCGGGGTCGATTCGCGATGACGGACCGCTGCCCGAGACCATCGCGGACGTGTACGAGTCCCAGCACCAGATCCGTGTGCTCGCGCGCAAGGCTACGACGGTCATCTGCATGGCTACGATGCTGCACACAATTGCGACCGGCAACATCACGCCCAGCTATCACGTCGACGATGAGGGCACCGTGCGGCCGGTCTACATCTATGCCGTGGACGCCTCTGAGTTTGTCGTCAACAAGCTGCACGATCGGGGGAGCCTCTCGGCAAAGACGATTGTCACCAACGTGCAGGACTTCATCTTCATCGTGGCCAAGGGCCTTGGCGTGCTCTAGGGCCGGCCGGGGAAGGCCGCGGCTCTAGGGCCGTCGGGCTCTGCGGTAGGCAGGGCTCTAGGGCCGTTCGGGCGCGGCTGCCCTAGAGCACAAACTCAATGGCATGGCCCTCGATTGCCTGGCGCGGCTCCAAGTACTCCTTTGCCATGAATTGGCGCATGTACTCGATGCCGGGCTTCCAATCGAGGAGCGCCCAAATGAGGAGCTGCCGCTTGGCGCAGACGGTGGGGGAGGCGAAGGCCTTCCGACACATGGAGAAGTCTTGGTTCGAGAAACGCTCAGTGGCACTCATGACCTGTTGCATAAGGGTGTCGAGGCCATGGTTGTCGAACAGGTCTTCCATCGTGGCGTTGACAATAACCAAGCCTCGCGATGCAAGCTCCCGCGTCCGGCGCACGTCGTCGACGTACTTCTCGCGCACATGGTCCTTCTCGCCGGCAACCTCTTCCTGCAGATGGACGTTGCCCGGATTCACGGTTGCTGCAATGGCGGCTGCGACAATGCGGTCCAGCTCAAGGTGGCCGCCGCCTTCGTAGTTGATGCCAACGGGCGTAGCGGGCACCCGCATGTCCGGGACTCGCGACTCCTTTGCGTTGCCAAGCGCGTTGCCGTCATGCGCGGTCGACCGCTCGTTGAGGATGAGCGTGCCAATTCCGTACCCCAGGCGCTCGATCGGGAGCGCGGCTATGGCGGCAATGAGCGATTCTGTGGGTGACCATGAATTGTCTGATACATACTTTATGCATTCCCTTGCAGAGTAGAGCCCCGGAATGCCGTGGCATCGCGCGATGAAGTTTTTGATTTTCTCGACAGTTGTAAGCGGTGGTATTCCGTAGGTGATGGGGCCAAGCCTCGGACTGTCTGCGTCACGCGAGTATCTTCCGGTGAGCTCGTAGCCGAGAAGTACCAGCACCTGGGGAATCATCACGGTTGCGAGCTCGACAAACAGGAGCTCGGGCGACGCAACTTGGATTCCGTTGCCAATGTCCAGGAACGCGTCATCTGGAAGCCCGGCCGAGTAGATAGTGCACGAGAAGAAACGGGCGCGAACGCGGCTGGGGTCAGACGGTACGGCAACATGCAGCGGTACGCGTTGGGTTGGCTGGGGCATGCCCAGCCAGGTAAGGTGGGCGGCCGCTGGAGACCAGCGCTTCCTGCCGTCCGGACGTTGGGATGAGCGGAGAGGGGCCCTTGCCATGCGGGCTATGGGCCGATTAACCTGCGGAATCTTTCCACATCTGATTGCCCTGAGCGCTCGAAGCGCAGATTGTTTGTTAAGCGACAGCTGCATGACCTACTCGCCTTCGGCCGATGGTTGGCGAGTAGTATACGAATGCGCTGCTGTCGCGAGGCGCTAATATTCAGTGAATTTTATTTTTAAACTATGCATTGTCATCCTCTGTCACTTTGGGTTACGTGATAGGGACTTTTTCGAGCTCGTTTGCATCCACGGGGGCAGCAAGACCTGGTTTTCTCCCCTTTGTCAGCAGCCAGATTGTGCTGCTGCATGGTGCATGCAGCTTGCTGACAAGGACCTTTCAAGGTTCTGACCAAAATCTGTCATAAATTCTGGGTTTTCCTCGCGTGCGGAAATGAATAGAAAAGTTCTGGCTTGCCCCGCGCTCAGGCCCCCTATGCCTTCCCTGCTCCCCAGCCCCTATGGCACCAACGTTGTTACCGGCTCGGCTTGGGATCTGATTGTTTTCCCAGGTAAGGTTTGATGGAAACTGCAAGCCGGTAACAACACCCGCTGCCCAATTGCCGTTGTTACCGGCCCGTTTGAGATTGCGCGTGCCTCATGACTGGTCGGTAACAACAGCCTTGCTGACTGCAGGTATCTCGCCCGCTTGTTACCGGCTCGTTGTGTGAGTGCTGTTTGGATTATAATATCATACGTCCAAAAGTAGATCTATTATTAGGTGAAGAAACAAAACGTCCATTTAACTTTAGAGTGTGCCGTACTAGTGATATTGCTAGTAGTGAAGTACAAGACAAAGCTAAACAGATGCTGTTGAATTATATGCAAGCTGCTATGCTTGCTAAATTAAGCCCAGAAGATCAAGCTAGATTTCAAGAAGGATTACAAACAGGCGAAATTCAAACACCAGAACAAATACAGAAGTATTTAACAAAGGATTACAAAGATGCAGCAGAAACAACAGCATATCAAAGCTTATTATTCTTACTTAAGAAAGAAAACATTTCTCATGAATTTATGAAAGGCTTTAAAGATGCACTTGTTGCAGGACTTGAAGAGTATTACATAGGAATTAGAAATGGTGAACCAGTTATTAAAAGAATCAATCCTAAAGATTTTAAGTATCCTGCAGAAGAAGGTATTGAATTCATTCACGATGCATCTTGGTGTTGTTACAGATCATTAATGTCGTGGAGCCAGATATACGATCAGTTTTATGATAAACTAGATGAAAAGCAATTGAACGAATTGTTAGAAATAGTAGATCAAAAACCTACATCTGGATTTGGTCCAGACAAAAGTCCAGTAGATGATTTTGTTCATTATAACTTAAAATCATACAATAAATTACCAGACCATAATCCTTATGGAGATCCAGATAACATTGTAGTTTATCATGTATGCTGGAAATCACTTAAAAAGATAGGGTTTGTTACAATAATAGATCCTGAGACAGGTATGCCGGATGAAATACAGGTAGATGAATATTATAAACCTACTGGTGAAGAAATCAATGTTGAATGGAAATGGATTATTGAAGCATGGGAAGGATACAGAGCAGGTGATGATCTTTACTTTGGTATGCAACCATTAGAGTACCAATTCCGTAGAGGAGACAATTTAAATAGTGCTAAATTACCATACACTGGTGCAGCTTATAGTAATACAAATACTAAAGCCAAGTCATTAGTTGCTATTATGAAACCACTACAATACATGTATATCATACTTTGGTATCGTCTTGAAATGGCAATAGCTAGAGACAAAGGAAAAATACCTGTAATAGATGTTACTCAAATACCTAAGAGTATGGGTATAGATGTAGATAAGTGGATGCATTACTTAGGGGCACTTGGTGTAGCATTTGTCAATCCATACGAAGAAGGTTGGGACATTCCTGGTAGAGAGGGTGGTAAACCATCACCATACAATCAATGGACTTCTATTGATGCAAGTATGTCTAATACTATTAATACGTACATTCAATTACTTGCGAAGATTGAAGAAATGGTATCTGAATTGTCCGGAGTAACAAAGCAAAGACAAGGATCTATTTCTAGTAATGAGCTAGTGGGTAATGTAGAAAGATCTGTAGTTCAATCTGCTCATATTACTGAGCCATGGTTTTGGTTACATAATCAAATTAAAACACATGTATTATCAATGTTATTAGATAGTGCCAAGTTTGCATGGAAGGATGATAAAAAGTATTTAAATTATATATTTGATGAGGGTACTAGAACATTCTTGCAAATGGATGACAATTGGTCATATGAAGACTTTGATATTTTTGTAACTGACAGTACCAAAGAAAGTCAAGCCATTGAACAACTTAAGAGTCTTGTACAACCAGCTATGCAGAATGGTGCATCATTGTTAGATGCTGCTGAAATATTTACTAGTGACAATCTGAGTGTAATTAAATCCAAATTACAAGATATAGAAAACAACAGATTGGAGCAACAACAAGCAATGCAAGAACAAGAAAATCAGCAACAACAACAGCTTGTTGAAATGCAGAATCAAGTTAAGGAAGAGGAGCTTATGCTTAAAGAAGCTGAACTTGATCTTACTAAATATAAGATTGATCAAGATAATGCTACTAAGATTACTGTAGCTCAATTAAATGCTTATAGAGGATCTGAGAATATGGATCAGGATATGAATGGTATACCTGATCCTATTGAGATTGGTAATCAAGAAATAGCTAGACAAAAAGCTGTGTCTGATGCTATGAGCAAACAAATGGATTTAGCAAACAAGGCTAGAGCTGAAGAAAATAAGAAAGAACTTGAAAAGCGTAAAATTGCTGCACAAGAGAAAGCTGATAAGTTAAAAGCTACAATTGAAAAAGAAAAGATAGCTCTTGAAAATAGAAAATTGCAAGAGGCTAAGAGATTGCAGAAGATGAAAGATGATGCAGCTTATAAGAGAGAACAATTAAAAGCAAAGACTGCTTTAAAAAATAAAGTAGTTGGTGAATCTAAATCTAAAAAATAGGAGGACTAATTATGGCATGTAAGGGAGGCTCTAAAAAGGGCGGAAAAGGTAAACCGGGTAAGACAGGTAAGTAAATATTACTAGTATGAAATGGAAAGATTTATCTCTTAAAGAGAGAAAACAAATATACGATAGTGTCAGGGCAAATAACCCTGATGCTACGTATCTTGATATCAAGCAACAATTTGATTCCATTCCTGCATATCAAGATGGTAAAGGTAAGACCATAAATAAAGCAGATTTACCACCAGAATACAGAACTGGTACTCCTGAGTACTTTGAAAGACAAAGGAAAATATCAGGTGCAGTTAATACAGTTCAGCCAGAAGCTTATATTACTCCAGCTGGTTATATTAAAGATGCTGTTAACTTTATTGAAGACTTAGGCAAAGGAGATTATGCTGGTGCAGCAATGGATGCAGTACTTAATTTGATTCCTTGGGGAGTTGGAAAAGGCATCAAAAAACTAAAGTCCAAAGTAGGAAGAATAGTTGAGGGTACTGAAATTGATGGAGCTAGTGTTCACAGTTTTGCTCCTACTCAAACCAAAAAGAAAACTAAAAAGAAAACGGAAGAAGATTATGATTCTGAATTTTCTGAAGTATTAAGAAAGGATAGAAATTCTAAGAAGTACCAACAAGAAATTTCTAGGACAATAGAACAAGCAATTTTTCCAGATGAAAGAACTCGTGAATTAGTAGAAAATGTAGACAAAACATATGGAACTAATTATAAACGAGCTTATTCTAATATTGCATATAAAGACATGACTAAAAGAGGAAGTTATGTCAAATGGGGTGATACGGACAAAGACGGTTATGGGCAAATAAATATAAAAAATATTAAAGATAACGTATTACCTACAGATATAAATGATTATAATATAATATTAGATAATAATATTTATATGCCCGGAACTGCTAATCATGAGTTAGGACATGTGGCAGATGGTTTAGCAGGATCTAGAAAGATTCAGGATTTTGATAGTGGTAAAGAATATATTACAAACACTTATCTAAATTATTTAGCAAATTCTAACAATACATATAGTTCTGCGGAGTTAAGAAAAATGGGATTATTTGATGCTGCTGGAAGTAGATCATACTTATTAAATCCTACAGAAGCTAAAAGTCATATGTTAACTCTAAAGAGATCATTAAAAGATTCTGGTAAAATTACAAACTGGAGTACTCCTGTAGACGAAAATATGATTTTGGAATATAATGGAAAATTTATACCCAGTATACCCAATTCCTTCTTATAAAGACGGAGGTATACACATCAAGAAAAAGAATCGTGGGAAGTTTACGGCAGCAGCTAAAAGAGCAGGGATGGGTGTTCAAGCGTATGCCAAAAAAGTATTAAAAGACCCAAATGCAAGCCCAACTTTAAAGAAGAGGGCAAATTTTGCTAGAAATTTTGGAAGCAGAAAGAAAAAATAACAATTACAATCTAATTATAATTAATTATGGAAAACAATAGTAACGATACACTATTTGGATTTACAGCTATAACTGATATGTTTACTGAACAAGTTGGTAACACCATCTCTCAAGATGATGATATTGATGATGAAGAATTAGAGAGACTAAAACAAGAGTCTGCTAAAGCTAGACCTGCTACTCCTGGATCTAAAAATAAAAAGACAGAAGAAATAGAAGAAGAGGAAGAAGTAGAGGAAGAGGAAATCGATGAAGTTGAAGAGGAAGAAGTAGAAGAACCTAAGAAATCTAAGAAAGCCTCTAAGAAAAAGGATAAAGAAGAGACTGAAGAAGAGGAAACCGAAGAAGAAATTGAAGAAGAGACTGAAGAAGATAAAGTTGAATCTAAACAAGTATCTGCTTTATTTGATGCAATTGCTGAAGAATTAGAATGGGATTTTGACGAAGAAGAGGAGGAAGAAAAACCAAAGACTGTAGAAGAATTGGTTAAGTATTTTAAAGAAGTAATCGAAGAACAATCTACTCCAGAATATGCAAGCGAAGATGTTGCAAAATTAGATGAATTTGTTCGTAATGGGGGTAAGTTAGAAGATTATTTCTCTATTACTCCGGACATTGATGTTGACAATGTTGATATTGAAAATGAAAATGAGCAAAAGATAGTATTGAGAGAGTTACTAGCTAGAAAAGGTTACAGTGACAAACAAATTGCTAAGAAAATCGAAAGATTTGAAGATGCTGGAGTATTAGAAGATGAGGCTAGAGATGCGGTTGAGGAACTTCAAGAGATTGTTGCAAAAGAGAAAGAAGAGCTATTAGAGCAACAAAGAATCAAAAAGGAGGAAATGGTGCAGCGCCAACAAAAGTTTTTTGATGACGTTGTCGGTGAAATAAAGTCCTTGGACAATATACGTGGTATCAAAATACCAGCTAAGGACAAGAAAGAATTATTGGCTTATATATTTAAAGCCGACGCTAGTGGAAAAACTCAGTACCAAAAAGACTATTCCAAGAGCGTAAAGAATTTAATAGAGTCAGCTTATTTTACAATGCGAGGTGACACTTTGTTAGATGCTGCCAAAAAACAGGGTACTAGCTCTGCTATTAAAAATCTGAAAAATAGTCTCAGATCAACAGGCGTTAGTAAAGGTACTAAGAGAATTAATACAAGTTCATCTAACTCTATTTTTAGTCGTGCAGTACAACTACTTTAATTAAAAATAAATTACTAACATTTATATGGATAACGGAATTTTAAATAATTTACAGATCGGTAGAGGTAAATGGTTCTCAGATCTTGTTGATGAGAATATGATTTCAAATGCAATGCTTACTAGACCGTATGAAGTAACCCGTGTTATTTCTTATGTATTCGGTTCTAAAGATGATGGTTATAGCACTTCTTTGGATGCGATTACTGGTGGTCTTGGTAATGTAATGACAATTGACCAAAGAGACTACGAATGGTCTGTAATGATTGATAGCGATAGAGCTGTGACAATTCGCTCTGCAAAATGGCAGGGAACAGGAATCACTGCTGCAAATGCTAGCACAGTTATGGCAGGTTTGGGTAACACACCTATCATGTTGTGGTTAGAGGACAAATGGTTTGGTCCTGGTGCAATTTTGGAATTTGATAATAGAGAGTATCAAGTACGTGTTTCTGGTGCTCCTTATCAAGATGGTAATGAATGGGTTTATACTTGTTTCATTGCAGATGGTCAATCTAACTCTTATATTCCTGGTGAATATTTGTTAGCTGGTCGTCAAGTATCTCGTTTAGCTTCTGCTTACGAAGAGTACAGTGAAGAGGGTGATATCCTGAATTATAATACTCATTTCAAGATGAGAAACTTCTTGTTTACGACTCGCTTGGATTATGATATTACAGGTACAGCTTATTCTACAGTACTTTGGATTGCTTTGAAAGATCCTAAAACTGGTAAGACTTCTTACTTGTGGTCTGATTATCAGGAATGGAAGGCAATGCGTGAGTGGTCTAAGAGATGTGAGAGAATGATGGTTTACTCTAAGTCTAATGTAAATAAAGACGGTTCTACTTCATTGTTAGGTACAAATGGCCGTCCGGTTTACATTCCTGCAGGTTTGTTGCAACAGATTGCTCCGTCTAACAGACGTTACTACACTGAGTTAACTCCGGAATTGTTGGAAGACTTCTTGTTTGATTTGTCTTACAATATCTTAGGTACTAACGAACGTAAGTTTGTTGCTTTGACTGGTGAAATGGGTATGAGAGAATTTGACCGTGTATTGAAACAAAAAGCAGCTACAATGAACTTAATTGATACGAAGTTTATCAGTGGTTCTGGTCAGGCTTTAGTTTTGGGTGGTCAGTTTGTAACATACAAGATGACGAATGGCATTGAATTGACATTGAAACATTTCCCGTTGTATGATGATACTACTTATAATCGTTTGTTACACCCGGTATCTGGTAAACCGCTGGAATCTTATAGAATGACGTTCTTGGATCTTGGTAGACGTGATGGTCAAGCTAACATCGTTAAGGTTGTTCGTAAGGATCGTGAGATGGTTATCTGGAATACTTCAGGTTCTGTAGCTCCAGGAACTGGTTACTCCAAGAATAAATCCACAGTAAGATCTAATGCAAAGGACGGTTACTCTGTTCACTTCTTAGGTGAAATGGGTATCATGCTTCGTGATCCCAGGGCATGTGGAGAGTTAATCATGGAAGTTGAAGATTAATAAAACAGGGGTGATTAAGTTCACCCCTTTTATTTAAAACTTATAAATTATGGATATTATATTAAAATTCGCCCGTACAAATCCATGGGCTGGAATAGCTAAGTATAAGAATTGTAAAGATTATATCAGTACTTACTGGACAAGATCTGGTAATAGATATACTGGTTTAACCCCAGAAGATGCTAGACGTTTGGAGAAAGAAATGGGATATGAAGAAGGACATTTATCTCCACAAAGTGGATTCTGGAAAACATATGCAATTGGTTTAGGCGCAAGAGATAAAGTTTTACATACTGAAAGACCTGAAGATGAACTTGCATATTTGTTTTTAAAAGGACACAAAAGAGTAGCAAATGGTATTAACAACCTTAAGCCTACTCATGATTATGTTCTTGTAAATAAAGAAATTGAAGCTGAAGAAGCTAACAAAAGAAATAAAGCTAAACGTGAGGCATTCTCTGAATTTAATAAGATGTCAATTGAGGAAATGCGCAAATGTTTACGCTTATATGGTCACAAGACTGACAATATCAGTAATGAGCTAGTTGAAAGTAGTTTATTTGATCTTATTGAAAATAATCCTGATAAGTTCTTCTTGATTTGGGTAAACAACAAAGTAAGAGACACTCAATACATTATTGAAGCAGCTATTTCAAAGAATGTAATTCGTAAGTCTAAAAACATCTATTACTATGGTACTGACATCATTGGTAGAAGTTTAGAAGATGCTATTGCTTCATTAAATGATAAAAAGAATCAGGATATCAAAATGACTATACTTCAAGAAATCGAATCTAAGTAAAAGTAAACATGACAGTATTAGAAGCACATATAGCGTTTAAGATTGAAGCAGATAAAAATGCCGTTAATATTGGTATATCTGGTTGTCCATCTTTCTTACCTGAGGAAATTGATTATTGGTTATACACAGCGTATCTAAGTAAGATAGCTACCAAAGCTACTGGGAACAATACTCTTAGAATACCATTTGAAGGTAATGTAAAAAGAGTAGCAGACTTAGAAGGTTTAGTAAAAACTGATAAGGGATTGTCTTTACTAAGTGAATCTATAAGTAATAGACTTACTATGAATAATTTCAAATCTAGTATTACTTATGGTGATGATACTCAAGATAAGCGTATGTACTTCTTAGAAGGAATTTTACATTTTGGTAGTAATAAAATAGCTACAGTAAAACTTATTAGTCACGAACAAGCTACTAGATTCTTAGAAACTTATAATAATAAACCTTGGATTGAAGAACCTGTAGCAATACTGGAAGATAATAAGTTAATAGTATTTATAGATAGGGATCTTATGGTAGGTCCCTATACTATAGATATTACTTATCTAGCATACCCAAGAAAGATTAATAATCAAGATATTACGTCTACTCTAGATGAAATTCCAGAGTATATGCAATATGAAGTAGTTAAATTAGCTGCTGACATGGCAATTGAGAATATTGAATCTCCAAGAACTCAAACACATCCACAGTACGTAGCACAATTATCAGAGTAATATGAGTAGTAAGGAAATGCAAATGGAATTCGAAAGACGAATTCAACTTATTAGCCCAGATCTTATTATAGATGAGAAACCTAACTCTGATCTTATATTTTCAATACTAAATGAAGCTCAAGATAGGTATGTAATGATGAACTATGTTGGTGACGACCAAATGGAAACTGAAACCAATATACATACTAGAAATACAGATTCTATTAAGAGTTTATTAGTAGAAAAAGAGTTAACCGCAACAGGTACTACTCTTAATGGTTTCACAAGATACAGATTACCATATGTACCTACTGAAGAATATTTCTTATATGTACATTCTTTTAGTAAAGTAAAAGGTACGTATAAACAATACAAAGATTTTGTTAGAGTAGATAATCAATTAGTTAAGTATAGGGATCTTGGTAAGTTTATTAAAACTGCATACAATACACCTATCATTAGGCAACCTGCTGTTGCATTAGTATCAGATCCTACTACTAAATATAACTATATAGAAGTAGCAGTAGATGCATATACTACATTAGGTAATGTTACATTAACTTACTATAGAAAACCATTAAGATTTAATACTACTGATGGAGCTAGTAAATGTGAACTACCAGAATCAATTCATAGTGAAATTGTAGATTTAGCAGTTAATATGTTTATTACTGAAGGTAAATATAGATTACAAGTAAAACAACCAAATAATCAACAATAATGAAGTATATTGAATTACAAGCAGCATTTGAATTAGAAATAGATCAATTAGATGACAATCTAACAAAACCTACTACTTCAGATATTGAGTATTGGTTAATGGCTGGATTAGATAAATTTATCAAAACTAGATATTCTGGTATTAATTTCAAGCAAACTGGATTTGAACAAGACCAAAAAAGAATTGATGATCTTCGTACATTAGTTACTAGAAAATCTTATCAATTTACTACATATCCAGAAGAGTATACAGTTACTCTGCCAGATGATTATATGTTTACTGTAGGAGAGACAGCTGTAATATTTAGTTACGATCATTGTTGGCCTGTGGGCCCAAGTGGTCAACCAAGAACTAAAAACACAGATGTGTTAGAAGCCACAGTAGAAAACATAGACAGACAAAGACAAAATACTTTGTCAGAATATAGATTACATGGTAGATCCGCCAGACCATTAAGATTATATGAAGGAAATGAAATTCATTTATATACAGACGGAAATTACAATATAAGAAATTATATTCTCACTTACTTGAGAACTCCTAAAAAGATTAGCCTTACTGATGCACCATTTGATGAGTACACAGATATGCCAGTTGCAACTCACAATGAGATAGTTAAGTTAGCGGTAGAGTTGTATTTGGAAAATAAGGCTAATCCAAGATATCAATCGTATATGAACGAAGTTAGTACAATGGAATGATTATACGAAAAATTTTCTTAGTTTAATCTGACGAGGAAATCTGAAACATGAAAGTAGAAAGATTAAACGAAGCGTTAAACTAAGGATATCCAAAAATAAGTTTAACTAAGCTTGATAAAATTATGTCTGAAACTTATATTTGCTCTGTTTGTAAAAAATACAAAACTGCCTCTGAATTTTCTAAGTGTTCGAGAAACAAATATAGAAATTGTCTAAATTGTACTTGTAAAAAGTGTTTCAAAGATATATACGGAAAAAACAGAAGGCAAGTAAAGGAAAGCGAAGCATTAGATAAATTATTAAAAATAAGATTACATGATGCACAAGTTAGAGCAAAAAAGAAAAATCTATATATAGATATTACTTTAGAGTATTTGAAACAATTGTGGAATAAACAAGAAGGCAAATGCGCTTTAACTAATTTTCCTATGAGTTATCAACAATCAAACGGTAAACGCAATCCTTATAGTTTGAGCATCGATAAAATTGACCCAAATAAAGGTTATGAAGTCGGAAATGTTCAGTTTGTATGTTTTGCTGCGAATATGATGAAAGGTGAACTTTCTTTATCAGAATTAAAAAAATTTTGTCAGGCAATAATAAATAATTAAAATTATGCTTAATCATGTGAACACAGTACTTATTGGTACTGAAGCACCTGAATCTTATACGACAGCAGATGCATTGACAAAAGGTCAAATTGCATTATTTGATCAAAATAGAGCAATTGTAAAAGATGCAGCTGGTGCTAAAGCTGCTAGTTCATTGTATATCGGTGTTTGCGAAGGCAAAGAAGATGTTTACAATGAAGCAGGTACAAAATCAACTAAGTCAGTTATTCGCTTCTCAATGCCTATCATGAAAGGTTCTAAACCTCACATGGTATTTAGTAAATATGTAGCTGCAGCTGAAGATAAAATTGTAATCACAGCTACTAATGTTACTCCGGAAGTTGGTCATCGTTATGTATTACGTTTAGTATACAATGACATCTATGAGGCACCTGGGCAATTTACTCATACTTATGAAGTAATTGCAAAGAGTACCAATGCAACTGATTTGATTACAGCTTTCAAAAACAAAATCAACAAACACAAAGAAGCCAGAGTAGTAGCAACTGGTGATGCCGCTGTTCTTACATTGAATGCTAAGGAAATGCCGTACAACGAAGGTATTATGTTAGACTCAAATTATTCTCAGGTTTCTGTGGAAGCATTTATGTGGAAAACTATTCCTTCCGGTTTGTTGAGTAATGTAATGTACCCTATTGCTAATTTAACGATTGCTAAAACTCAAGGTACTCCAGGTAAGGGTAATCCGAAAATTGTTCGTGATCGTGAAAATGCAGCTCTTGGTTACAGAGGTATCACACACCGTGCAAATGGTATATATCCGTACATTGCTCCTGAGTTGAAAGCCGATTTAAGTGCTACTTACGATACATTGTCTATCGAATGGGATAATAAATATCTTAGTGATGATAATCAATATATTAAAACAACTCCATTAGCTTGTGAATTGTATGTAAATGCTGGTGAACTTGATGACTCTGCATTTATGACAGCTTTAAAAGCTTTTGTAGAAGTTGCTTAATCAAAAAATATAATTCAAACCAAAAAGGG
>OGYD01001629.1_pt1 | contig 16428 bp, 13 predicted proteins | sample 1576441 | NCBI WGS metagenome assembly OGYD01 (sample SAMEA3541537, study PRJEB24748) | human gut metagenome | biome: human gut; feature: human-associated habitat; material: faeces | place: China | collected 2012 | reverse complement strand
GGATGCCATACCCTCCTACTCTTTTACTTTTTCATAGTCGAAGTAATCCTTCGGGTCCATGCCCGTGGGGAAGTATTCGCCGAGCACCTTGCGCGCTTCCGACGGGTTCTGCTGACAGGCTATGTTGAGATACTTCAAGTATTCGTCACGCTTCTGCAGCTGTCGGCAGCACGAAGCAAGGTAGGCTGCACCCTCGTCGCCTGGATTGTGGTGCGCTTCGTGATAGGTTTTGAACATGCGGTATGCTATGGTGGGGTAGCCACAGTCGTACACCGAGATGGCTATGCGGAAGAAAATCTCGTGAGAGAAGTGAGTGGCTTGCAAGGCTTCAACGAAACTCTTTATTGCTTCTTTCACTCTACCATGCTCTAAGAGAATATGACCACGTATTACGTTTATCTCGCTATGGTTGCAATCGGGGTCGTTGTCGGTCTCGGCAAGACATTCGAGTGCCTGTTCTATATGTCCGAGTTGTGAGAGAGTGAATGCACGACATTGGTTCACTTCCGATGTGCTAATATCGTATTTCTTGAAACATTCCAACGCCTTGTTGTACTGCGGCATAGCCTCCTCCGGTCTGCCCATGTTGAGCAGGCAGTTGCCTACGAACATATATGCAGCACCCTCCTCCGGACAGAGTTTGAGGAAACGCTGGTAGTAGTCCATTGCCTCGGTGAAGTTGCCAAGCGAGAACAGACCGTTAGCCTTGTTGAGCAGTGCCTCCTCGTCCTCGGGGTCGATAGCTATGGAGTATTCGCTCGACGTTATCGAGTCGTTGATGCGGTTGCTCATGAGCTGCGTTACGGCGAGTGAGTTCCAGTACTTGCCCGAGTAAGGGTCTTCGTCGAGCAGCTGTTCGAATATCTGTTCGCTCTGCTCGTAGTCGCCCTTGGCGAAAGCAATGCGTGCTTTCACCTCACGATAGTCGAGCAGGTCATCCTCGTCGCTCATGGCAAGCCACTTGGCTGCTATGTCGGGTTGGTTATAATCGATAAAAATAGTAGCTATGTCGAGTACATAGTAGGGCACGTCGTCCTCGTCAATCTGGTGCATCGCATTGTTAAGGAAGTTATCAGCTTCCTCAACATTGCCACGCGTAATCATAATCTCGGCTTGCAGATAAAGACAGTCGAGGTCGAGCTGGTCGGAAATCATGTCAGCGTAGTGTTGCGCTGTGTCGATGTCTTTATTGTCGATAAGAGCTATGCGTCCCTTGAACACCAATGGCATAGCTGCTCCTGGGTGTAGTTGGATGGCATAGTCAAGAACGTCAACAGCTTCCTTTCTCTTGCCACTGTCATAGTAATATTCAGCAATGTCCGACAGTTCGTCGCTGCCGAAGTACTCTGGATGGTCTTCTTGCAGCGACGATTCGTATCGGTGTAGTGTCTCTTGAAATTCGGGACTGTTGAAATAATTCTCTTTTTTCTCCATCAAAGTTTTACTTGTTTTGCTTTGCCCAAGCGTCCTTCAGACCCACAGTCTTGTTGAACACGGGGTTCTCGGCTGTAGAGTCGAGGTCTGCCATGAAGTAGCCGATGCGCTGGAACTGCAGATACTGTCCTGGCTTGCAGTCGGCAGCGTAGTTCTCAACGTAGCAGTTCTCGATAGTTTTGAGGCTCTCCGGGTTGAGCAGTTCGCGGAAGTCGCGCTCGTCAGCCGACGGGTTCTCAACGCAGAACAGACGGTCGTAAACGCGCACCTGAGCCTTGTGGCAGTGGTCGGCAGATACCCAGTGGAGTGTGCCCTTCACCTTGCGGTTGGCGCCCTCAAGGCCGCTCTTGCTGAGCGGGTCGTACTCGGCCTGAATCTCCACGATGTTGCCCTCGGCATCCTTTGTGCAGCCAGTGCACTTCACGATGTAGGCGTTCTTCAGACGTACCTCCTTGCCCGGAGTCATGCGGAAGAATTTTTTCGGAGCATCCTCCATGAAGTCGTCGCGCTCGATCCAAAGATTGCGCGAGAAGGTGATGGTGTGTGTGCCGTCAGCCTCGTTCTCCGGGTTGTTGATAGCCTCCATCTCCTCAGTCTGACCCTCAGGATAGTTGGTGATGACGAGTTTAACCGGGTTGAGCACGGCAGACACGCGCAGCGCACGCTTGTTCAGGTCCTCGCGAACGGCAGCCTCGAGCAGCGCCATGTCGTTGAGAGCGTCGAACTTGGTGTAGCCGATTGAGTCGATGAACTTGCGTACTGACTCGGGCGAGTAGCCACGGCGACGCATACCCGAGAGTGTCGGCATACGTGGGTCGTCCCAACCCGACACGAACTTCTCCTCAACAAGAGCCAGGAGCTTACGCTTCGACATCATTGTGTATGTAAGGTTCAGACGGTTGAACTCGATCTGACGCGGGCGGAAGTCGTGCAGGTTTTCTGTCTCGCCACGCATCTCCTTCAGATAGTCGATGAACTTGTCGTAGAGTGGGCGGTGAGGTACGAACTCGAGTGTACAGATAGAGTGGGTTACACCCTCGAAGAAGTCGCTCTGTCCGTGAGCGAAGTCGTACATCGGATAAGCGTGCCACTTCGTGCCTGTGCGGTGGTGTGGAGTGTGGATGATGCGATAGATGATCGGGTCGCGGAAGTGCATATTCGGGTTAGCCATGTCGAGCTTTGCACGGAGCACCATGCTGCCCTCTACAGCCTCTGGAGTGTTCATCTCGTTGAACAACTTGAGGCTCTCCTCAACGGGGCGGTCGCGGTAAGGCGAAGCAACGCCCGGAGTGGTAGGTGTGCCCTTCTGCTCAGCAATCTGCTCAGCAGTCTGCTCGTCGATGTAAGCGTGTCCGTTCTGAATCATCCACACAGCGAAGTCCCAAAGCTTCTCGAAATAGTCGGAAGCATAGTATATGTTACCCCATTTGAAACCGAGCCAAGAGATGTCGTTGAGAATGTTCTCAACGTACTCGTTGTTCTCCTTTGTAGGATTGGTGTCGTCGAAGCGCAGGTTGCACACTCCATTGTACTTTTCAGCCACGCCGAAGTCCATGCAGATAGCCTTAGCGTGTCCGATGTGCAGATAACCATTAGGCTCTGGCGGGAAACGCGTCTGTATGCGTCCGGCGTTCTTGCCCTCAGCGAGGTCCTGCTCAACGAGCTGCTCTACAAAACTCAAATTCTTCTCTTCTACTGTCTTTTCTTCTGTAATTGCCATATATTTAGACTTTTTCTGTTTCTTTCTTTCGTTACATTATGATATAGTATCGTGCAAAGTTACGATTTTTCAGTGATGTGCGCAATTTTATACTATCAATAATTTTTTTATTTCATTCGATTTTGTTACTTTTGCGTTCAGATTAATAATAATCGAAAGTCAATATAAATTAACTTAAACAAATATCAGAGTTATGAAACCAACACTTTTCCTCCTCGCTGCAGGTATGGGAAGCCGTTACGGCGGACTGAAGCAGCTCGACGAGCTCGGCCCTCACGGTGAGACAATCATGGATTACAGTATCTACGACGCAATCAATGCTGGCTTTGGCAAGCTTGTGTTCGTTATCCGTAAGGATTTTGAGGACGACTTCCGTCGCATTGTTCTTTCTAAATATGAAGGCCACATCCCTTGCGAACTCGTGTTCCAAAGTCTCGACGCACTGCCCGAGGGCTTTACATGTCCTGAGGGTCGCACAAAGCCTTGGGGTACTAACCATGCGCTGATGATGGGTGCAAGCGTTATCAATGAGCCGTTCGCTGTGCTCAACTGCGACGACTTCTACGATCGCGATGCATTCCGTGTAATGGGCAAGTGGCTCAGCGAGTTGCCAGAGGGTTCTACTGGTAAGTATGCTATGGTCGGTTTCCGCGTAGGTAACACTCTTTCTGAGAGTGGCACTGTAAGCCGTGGCGTATGTGAGAACGATGAACATCATCACCTGACATCTGTTGTAGAGCGCACCAAGATTCAGCGCTTCGACGGCGTTGTGAAGTATCTCGACGACGACAACGAAACATGGGTAGAGATTCCTGACACAACACCGGTATCTATGAACTTCTGGGGCTTTACACCTGATTATTTCAAGCACAGTGAGGAGTACTTCAAGGCGTTCCTCTCTGACCCGAAGAACATGGAGAACCTTAAGAGCGAGTTCTTCATCCCATTGATGGTAGACAAGCTCATCCACGACGGCACCGCTACTTGCGAGGTGCTCGACACGACATCTAAGTGGTTCGGCGTGACCTATCCGGAGGATCGTCCGGACGTAGTGGCTAAGTTCCAGAAACTTGCTGACGAGGGTGTTTATCCAGCAAAGATGTTCTAAACTACATTAGCAATATTTATTTTCATTATAGCGAGGAGTTACGCTGAAACCATTCGTTTCGGCGTAGCTCCTCGTTCTTTATTGCTATTTACTCTGTGTTTTTGTTTGCGTTCTCATTAAAAAGTAGTAATTTTGCAGCCGTAAATAAATGTAGCAGTATCGTTTACTATATACATTATATTATATAGAGTGCTTGATAAACCTCTTAAAAAACAAGATTATGCAGAAAAACAAGAAAACCGTGAGTGTGCTGTTTTTGCTTTTCAGTACGCTTTTCTGCGTTTGTCTTATTACGGCAAACGTGCTTGAGACAAAGCAAATTGCGTTAGGTCCGATTAGTGTAACAGGCGGATTAATCGTCTTCCCCGTTTCGTACATCATCAACGACTGCGTTTGTGAGGTATGGGGCTATGGAAAAACCCGATTGCTGATATGGTTGGGTTTCGCTATGAATTTCCTATTTGTCCTCTTCGGAGCATTGTGCGACATACTGCCCGCTGCGCCTTACTGGCATAACGAAGAAGGCTTTCATGCAGTGTTCGGTCTTGCGCCACGTATCGCTTTCGCATCATTCTTAGCGTTCATCGTCGGTTCGTTCGTCAATGCTTACGTTATGAGTCGCATGAAACTCTCGTCGGGCGGCAAGAACTTCTCGGCTCGCGCCATACTCAGTACGGTGTACGGCGAGGCAGCCGATTCGATTATCTTCTTCCCGCTTGCACTCGGAGGAGTAATCCCGATGAGCGAATTGCCAGTGTTGATGATTTCGCAGGTAGTGCTTAAGACACTCTATGAGATAATCGTTCTGCCTCTTACCATACGCGTAGTGCGCTGGACAAAGAAGTTCGAGGGCGAGGACAACTTCGATACCGGAATGAACTATAGTATCTGGCGAATATTCAATATTTAAGACAACGTAGAGGTTAATGTGCTTTAAAATATAGTATATATAATAAGTATATAAATGGCAACAAATTCAGATAATCGCCGCGACGAAGGCTTGCAGGCACTCGGAGCGAAGACAAAGTATCGTGACGACTATGCACCGGAAGTGCTTGAGACATTTGTCAACAAGCATCAGGGCAACGACTACTGGGTGCGTTTCAACTGTCCGGAGTTCACATCGCTGTGTCCGATTACCGGTCAGCCCGACTTTGCGGAGATACGCATATCGTATGTGCCGGATGTGAAGATGGTGGAGAGCAAGAGCTTGAAGCTCTATCTGTTCAGCTTCCGTAATCATGGCGACTTCCACGAGGACTGCGTGAACATCATCATGAAAGACCTCGTGAAGCTTATGGATCCTAAGTATATCGAGGTGACTGGTCTCTTCACACCGCGTGGAGGCATTTCTATATGGCCTTATGCCAACTACGGCAAGCCAGGAACAAAGTATGAAAAGCTCGCAGAACGTCGTTTTGAGGAGCACGATTTGCGTGGATAATAACATCGTTAGGTGCAGTTGTGGGCAACTGCACCTTTTCTCGTATATAATAACTACCTAAAAATTAATGTAATAAGTATGAAGAAAATCTTTTGTACAGTGATGTTTGCACTTGCCATGTCTGCCGGTGTTTCTGCCGAAAATGCTGCTAACAGCACAGCCGGAACCGCTGCCGACAAGGCTGTTGCGAACAAGTATGTGCCAACAGAAGGCAACCTCGCAGCACGCTCTCATTTTCAAGACTCTAAGTTCGGCATCTTCCTCCATTGGGGACTTTACAGTATGCTCGCCACCGGCGAGTGGACAATGACAAACAACAACCTTAACTACAAGGAGTACGCCAAGCTTGCAGGTGGTTTCTATCCCTCAAAGTTCAGCGCACGTGAGTGGGTGTCAGCAATCAAGGCTTCCGGTGCAAAGTATATCTGCTTCACAACACGCCACCACGAGGGCTTCTCAATGTTCCATACGAAATATTCAGACTATAACATCGTTGACGCTTCGCCGTTCAAGCGCGACGTCGTGAAGGAACTTGCCGACGAGTGTCATCGTCAGGGCATCGGTCTGCACTTCTACTACTCGCACATCGACTGGGGACGCGAGGACGCACCGCTCGGACGCACCGGTCTTGGCACTGGCCGCCCGAAAGAGGCGCAGAACTGGGACAGCTACTATCAGTTCATGAACAACCAGCTCACAGAGTTGCTCACCAACTATGGCGAGGTGAACGCTATCTGGTTCGATGGCTGGTGGGATCAGGATATCAACCCGTCGTTCGACTGGCGTCTGCCTGAGCAGTATGCGCTCATACATAAGTTGCAGCCCTCTTGCCTTATCGGCAACAACCACCACTCTCAGCCGTTCGACGGCGAAGACTTCCAGATGTTCGAACGCGACCTTCCAGGCGAGAATACTGCCGGTCTGTCGGGTCAAGCAATCAGCAAACTTCCGCTTGAGACCTGCGAGACCATGAACGGCATGTGGGGCTACAAGATTACTGACCAGAACTATAAATCGACCAAGACTCTCATTCATTATCTCGTGAACGCTGCCGGACGCAACGCCAATCTGCTTATGAACATCGGTCCGCAGCCAGACGGCTGTCTGCCTGAGGTTGCTGTGCAGCGCCTGAAAGAGATGGGCGAGTGGATGAAGGTTTATGGCGAGACGATCTACGGCACACGTGGCGGACTCGTTGCTCCGCACGATTGGGGTGTGACAACACAGAAGGACAACCGTCTCTTTGTGCATATTCTCAACTTGCAGGACCGCTCACTCTTCCTGCCTATCGGCTCGAAGAAGATTCGCAAGGCTGTCGACTTCGCTACACGCAAGGCTGTGAAGACACAGAAATGCGACGGTGGCGTGCTGATTTCTCTCGACGAAGTGCCCACAGATGTTGACAAAGTAATAGAAATTCAGCTCTAATATTTACTAAAAAAGCGTTGATATTACTGAGTAATTGAATTTTTTTCTCTAATTTTGCATATTTGAAGAGGTGTGCAGTGGCTTAAAGTCACGCTATCTCTTCAAATTGTGTTATACGAACAATAAAAAATCAACTAATAGAGATGAAAAAGAAAATCCAGTTCAGTCTCGTTTATCGAGATATGTGGCAGTCTTCTGGCAAGTTCCAGCCACGCAAAGACCAGTTGGAGCGTATTGCTCCCGTGATTATCGATATGGGTTGCTTTGCCCGTGTTGAGACCAACGGTGGAGCTTTCGAGCAGGTGAACCTTCTCGCAGGCGAGAATCCAAACGATGCAGTACGCGCTTTCTGCAAGCCTTTCAATGAGGTAGGTATCAAGACCCACATGCTCGACCGTGGTCTTAACGCTCTGCGTATGTACCCCGTGCCTGACGACGTTCGCGCCCTCATGTACAAGGTGAAGGCAAAGCAGGGTACAAACATCACACGTATCTTCGATGGTCTGAACGACGTTCGCAATATCATTCCGAGCATCAAGTGGGCAAAGGAAGGCGGCATGACTCCGCAGTGTGCTCTTTGCATCACCAACTCTCCGGTTCACACTCTGGAGTACTACATGAACATTGCCGACCAGCTCATCGCTGCCGGTGCAGAGGAAATCTGCTTGAAGGATATGGCTGGCATCGGTCAGCCTGCATTCCTCGGCAAACTCACAAAGATGATCAAGGACAAGTATCCTGAAATCATCATCCAGTATCACGGTCACTCAGGTCCTGGTCTCTCAATGGCTTCAATCCTTGAGGTTTGCCAGAACGGTGCCGACATCATCGATACAGCTATCGAGCCGTTGTCATGGGGTAAGGTGCATCCGGACGTTATCTCTGTTATCAGCATGTTGAAGAACGAAGGCTTCGACGTTCCCGAAATCAACATGAGCGCATACATGAAGGCTCGTGCCATGACCCAGGAGTTCATCGACGAGTGGCTCGGCTACTTCATCAACCCTGGCAACAAGATCATGTCTTCGCTCCTCCTCGGTTGCGGTCTGCCTGGCGGTATGATGGGTTCAATGATGGCTGACCTCGGCGGTATGCGTACCACTATTAATAATGTGCGCAAGAAGAACGGCCTTGACGAACTCTCCATGGACGACCTCCTCATCAAGCTCTTCGACGAGGTTGAATACGTATGGCCACGCGTAGGCTATCCTCCATTGGTAACACCGTTCTCACAGTACGTGAAGAACATCGCCCTTATGAACCTCCTCACTCTCGAGCAGGGCAAGGGACGCTTCGTGATGATGGACGACTCTATGTGGGGTATGATTCTCGGCAAGTCAGGTAAGATACCGGGAACTATCGATCCGGAGCTTGTTGAACTTGCAAAGAAGCAGGGTCGTGAGTTTACCGATGTTGACGCTCACACACTTCTCACCGACGCTCTCGACGACTTCCGCAAGGAGATGGCAGAGAACGGATGGGAGTGCGGTCAGGACGACGAAGAGCTCTTCGAGCTCGCTATGCACCCCGAGCAGTACCGCAACTACAAGAGCGGTCAGGCTAAGAAGAACTTCCTCGCCGACCTTCAGAAGCTCAAGGATGCCAAACTCGGTGCTAACCTCTCTCCCGAGCAACTCAGCGCTTACAAGCACGCTAAGGCAGACGCTGTTGTTGCTCCGGTTAAGGGTGACATCTTCTGGGAGTTCTCAGGCGAGGGCGAGTGCGCACCTACTGTAGAGCCGTTCATCGGCAAGGAGTACAAGGAGGGCGACGTGCTCTGCTACATCCAGGCTCCTTGGGGCGAGTTTGTAGAGGTGCCGGCTGCTCTTGGTGGCAAGCTCGTTGAGATCAACGCAAAGCGTGGCTCAAAAGTACAGAAGGGCGACGTGATTGCATACATCGAGCGCGAGCACGAGTAAAATATATGTATAAGCAAATAATCGACAAATACTACGTAGGATGTGATGCGTTGCGTCATATCCTACTCACTCATAGCCAATCTGTAGCGCAACGTGCGCTGCAGATTGCTTCGTTACATCCCGAACTACATATCGACTGCGACTTTGTAGAGCAGGCTGCGATGCTTCACGACATCGGAATCATCCGCGTGGATGCTCCAGGCATAGAGTGTCACGGCACGGAGCCGTACATACGTCATGGTGTCTGTGGTGCTGAAATGCTGCGCAGCGAGGGATTGCCCGAGCGTTACGCCCGTGTCTGCGAGCGTCATACCGGCGCCGGACTGACCCTCGACGACATCGTTTCGCAAGATCTGCCATTGCCACATCAGGATATGCAACCCGAAACAATAGAGGAGAAACTTATCTGCTATGCCGATAAGTTCTACTCGAAGACACATCTCGACCGCGAGAAGACCATTGAACAGGCAGAACGTTCGCTCGCCAAGTTCGGTGGCGACACATTGGCACGGTTCCGCAAGATGAAGGAACTCTTTGAGCCAGAGAAGTAAACAACAAGAACAAACATTATTCAAATTGAGAACAAAGACAGCTATAGCCCTATTGCTTTGCGCCATCATGTTTGTGATGGCAAGTGCTGACGCACCCTCGAAGCAACGCAAGAAGAGAGAGAAAGTTCTTCGCGACTCAATAGAGATAAGTGATATTGCGGATACCATTTTGCGCGATTCGTTGTCGGCTAACGACACTATGCTTACTCTTACTGTTGACACAACGCTCGCATTGGGCGTTGACACAACCAAGATGGACTCTCTGCAACTCGCTATCTACCACCACAATAAGGCTATCGATGACTCCATACGCCTCGACTCAATCAACCGCCAACGTGCGGGAGGCATCAACTCTCCAGTAAACTATTCGGCAAACGACTCTCTCGTGTACGACGCTGTCACGAAGACAGCACGTCTATATGGCAGTTCCACCGTGAAATACGAGAATATGGACCTTGCTGCCGAGCGCATACACATGAGTCTCGACTCATCCTTAGTACACGCTACCGGAGCCAAGGACAAAGCAGACACCACCGGCATGACACTCTTCGGCACGCCCGTGTTCTCCATGGGCTCTGACAAGTACGAGAGCGACACCATGGCGTTCAACTTCAAGACAAAGAAAGGCCTTATCAGCAACGTGTACACGCAGCAGGAGGACGGCTTCTTGCGTAGCGAGATATCAAAGCGCAGTCCGAACGGCGACATCTTTCTTCAGCACGGCCGCTATACCACTTGCGATGCCGAGCACCCCGATTTCTATATAGCTCTTTCGCGTGCAAAAGTACGCCCGGGTAAGGAGGTGGTGTTCGGACCGGCTTATCTCGTGGTTGCCGATGTGCCTCTGCCGTTTGCCATTCCTTACGGCTTCTTCCCGTTCACCAAGAGCTATTCGAGCGGCTTCATCATGCCTACCTACGGCGATGAGAGCAATCGCGGCTTCTATCTGCGCGACGGTGGCTACTACTTTGCCATCAGCGACAAGATGGACCTCAAACTCCTCGGCGAGATATACACAAAGGGCTCGTGGGGACTCTCGGCTGCCATGAACTACACCAAGCGCTATCGCTTCAGCGGCAGCTTCTATGCAAGTTTTCAGAACACACAGACCGGCGACAAGGGTATGCCCGACTTCACACGTCAGAAAAGCTTCAAGATACAGTGGAGCCATCGCCAGGATCAGAAGGCAAACCCTTACAGCTCGCTCTCTGCCAGCGTCAACTTCGCTACGTCGAGCTACGAGCGCAACAACCTCAGCTCGCTCTATAATCCGCAGACTCTCACGCAGTCGACACGTACGTCGTCTGTGTCGTGGAGCACTACGTTCTCGAGTATCGGTTTGTCGCTCAGCTCCACAGCCAACCTCTCGCAGAACATGCACGACTCGTCGATAGCGATGACATTGCCCGATCTTAACATCTCGCTCTCGCGTTTCTACCCCTTCAAGCGTAAGCACGCTGCGGGCGACGAACGCTGGTACGAGAAGATCTCGATGTCGTACACGGGTCACATCTCCAACAGCATCAACACCAAGGAGGACAAGCTGCTGCATTCCAACCTCATAAAAGACTGGCGCAACGGCTGGAACCACTCGATACCTATCAGTGGCAACTTCACGCTGTTCAACTATATCAACATTTCGCCGTCGTTCAACTTCCAGGACCGCATGTACACGCACAAGGTGATGCGCTCGTGGGATGCTGCTGCGCAGCGCGAGGTGTGCGACACTATATACGGCTTCAACAACGTGTACAACTATAGTATGTCTATCGGTGCGTCGACGAAGCTTTATGGTTTTTATATGCCGAGCCGTAAGATATTCGGCGATAAGATTCAGGCTATTCGCCACGTGCTTACTCCGTCTGTGAGTTTCAGTTATGCGCCCGATTTCAGTGCGTCGCGCTATGGCTACTACAAAACTTATCAGCGCACCAATGCTGACGGTTCGGTGGACTTGGTGGAGTACTCGCCTTATAAGGATCAGCTCTTCGGGGTGCCGGGCAAGGGCAAGACGGGCAACATCGCGTTCGACCTCTCGAACAATGTGGAGATGAAGGTGAAGAGCAGTAAGGACTCCACAGGCTTCAAGAAACTCAGTATTATCGACGAACTCGGTCTGTCGATGAGCTACAATATGGCAGCCAAGGAAAAACCGCTTTCCGACCTCACCATGCGCATCCGCCTCAAGTGGTGGAAGAACTACACGTTCAACATGACCGCTGTCTTTGCGTCGTATGCCTACGAGCTCGACAAGAACGGTCGTCCTTATGTGGGTAATCATACGCTTTGGGGCATGGGTAAGTTCGGACGCTTCCAGGGTACATCGCAGAACTTCTCGTTCACGCTCACGCCCGACAAACTTAAGAAATGGTTCGGCGGTGGCGACGACAAGGAGCGCAAGAAGCGTAACGGAAAAGATGACGAGGAAGGCATTGACACCGACGTGGAGTCGAACGTGGACGACACGATGGTGAACGCTCAGCGTGGCGCGCGCAAGAAGAGTGGGGGTGGCAAGGCTGAAACGGATGCTGACGGCTACATGCGCTTCAACATGCCCTGGTCGCTCACGTTCGGCTACGGCATCACCATGCGCGAGAACACCGGCGGCAAGTTCAACACGAAGACGATGCGCTATCCGTACAAGTTCTCGCAGAACCTCAACGTGAGCGGCAACCTCCGCCTTAGCGACGGCTGGAACATCTCGTTCTCGAGCGGTTACGACTTCGACCAGAACAAGCTCTCAATGACCACGGCTTCGCTGCAGCGCGACCTGCATTGCTTCAACATGGCGTGCTCCGTAGTGCTTGCTCCGTACACGAGCTACAACTTCTCGTTCCGTTGTAACGCTGCTACGCTTACGGATGCGCTGAAGTATGACAAGCGTTCGGGATACAGCAACGCCGTACAGTGGTACTAAAAGAGTGGTGAGGATGTTCTTGCTCTCCACGCGGCAGAGCCGAGCGGAGAGGGTGAATAAAAAGAATAGAAGCGTATGGATTCATTATTTCTACTTCAGTTTGCATGTTTCATATTCATGCTTATCAATGGGCTGTTTGTGGGGCTCTCTCATCTTCATGTAAGATGGGAGAACAAGCGGTATGAGCGTTCACGGTGGATGATCGTTGTCGCCATGATAGGACTGGCGATACAATATGCGGTGCAGATGGTTTTCGGATTCCGTGCTACTGACGACAGTCTTGGGGCGGTCATCAACATTCTCGTCTATACGCCCTGCTTCTCGCTTATCTCTTTAGGTATCTACAACATAGAGACCACACGTTCCAACCTCAGAAAGATGATACTGATGTGTAGTGGCATTTATGCTGCCATCATTGTGGTCTTTTGTGTGGGTATCAGTTTCCATCATAGTCTGTATATCAGAGAGGGGCTTTATGTGATGCTTGTGTTGTTTTGCCTAAGTGTTTTATATTGCATATACATGATTATTCAGGAGATGATCAGGCGTAAGAATATGTTGGAGACAATGGCTGCAACGGATATGTTGCCTTACGTGAGATATTCGCGTGCAAGTGTAATCATTCTCTGGCTCGCAGTTCTCGCTATGCCGATTGCCATCTTTTCTACCACCTTATTATATATAGTAGGTCCTGCTGTATTGCTTGCCTTGTTGTTCTTCAACCTTACATTTATCGCTCTTGGCAGCAGTTATATTCCAACAGAAGAACTCCTGTATAAGGAAGAGGAATCGATGAAGCCGAATGTGGAGTGTGGAGCATCGGGGGGGGGTAAATCCTTTTTCGGATGGGCAGAAAAGCCCTCGGGAGGCTACCACAAAGCGTATGAACCCGATTTCGGAGGAGCGTAGAGTATTCGTACAGCAAAAGCTTGATGAGTGGTGTGCGAATGGAGGCTATAAGGACAGCAACGTAAATATGTTGACGCTTTCTCGTACACTTTGTATATCAAAGAACGAATTGAGCCTGTTTTTCGATCAATGCTTGCACTCTAACTTCCGAATATGGCTCAGCGAGATACGTTTCAACGCTGCAAAGAAGATGATGTTGGAATATCCAGATTATAATAACGACATCATTTCAGCCGAGTGTGGATTCTCATGTCGCACTCATCTTTACCGAATCTTCAAGACAAAAGAAGGCTGTTCTCCTACAGAGTGGAGAGACTTCCACTCTACAGATGCAGCACAAAATGACTCAAATTGGGCATAACCATTTTTTCGTAAAATACCAAAGAAAAAGCAAAACTCTTATCGAAAAACAGCCAAAAAGGTGTCGCATTCCTACGAATGCGACACCTTTTTGGTATGAATGCGACACATGAACAGGGGGAAGCTGCACTTTTTTTCGTGGAAATACACGATATTTGCAACATGAAAGAAGTAATAGAAACTATGCCAAGGATTGAATTATCCCTGATCATCATCGGGGTGTTTGTACTCATATTATGTATTATCTTCGGATATGCCATGATACATGAGTACAGGATGTATCTTGAGAATCATTGGAAGGCTCGCTATAGCTTTCGTGACTTCATCAAGAGAGAACGCTTTTATATCTTTTTGCTGTTGGCATCCATATTTATCTTTCTGACAAACCTCTTGTATTTCCTGGAATGAAAAAAAATAGACGAAATAATATGGTAAATCATTTAACAACAAAAAATCGGTTGCTGGTCGCAATGCTTGCATTTATTCTTCCATTTGCTTTTGCGAAAGCAGAAGCAAAAGAAGATGGAAAGACTATTTCGCAAGGCTGGTACGTCGGAGTAGAAGGTGGAATGCCTTTCGGTTTCTCTACCTTCTCAAGTTTCGGACACGACAAGACTCATCTTGGTTGGGCTGCTGGCTTATATGGCGGCTATCGTTTCAACTCCATATTCTCGGCAGAGTTATCTGCCAAGTATGGAGAGGTAAATATGTCTGCACAAGACTGCTGCGTAGAACGTAACTATTGGCTTGGAAGCGACGGTGTGCGTTACAAGGCTGGTGTCTTGGGCATGGATAGTTGGGAATATGCCAATCTGAAAAGCCATGTCAGGATGGGCAGATACGGAGCAAGAGTGAACGTTAATCTCCTTGGGTTGTTCCATAAGACAGCTAATAGTCGATGGGATTTGGCTGTTTCACCTCATATATATGCAGTAACGACCAAGGCTGATATCCAGACTATAGCCGATGATGCCAAGGTGATGAAATGTTCTGCCAACTGGCATTTGGGTTATGGTGCAGACTTGCAGGTTGGTTATCAACTGACTTCATGCCTGAAATTGGGCATCTATTCCGGTTTGACCCGTCTTACTGGCGAACGTATGGACGGAATGCCGGAGCATCTGCATAAGAACAACTTTGTTTGGGAGAGTGGCATAAGGTTGGGGATAAGCTTCGCAAAGGCTAAAAAGAAGAACGTGGATGTGGAAACAACGCCGATAAAAGAATTGGAAGTGCCGACAACAGAACCTGAAGTGCAGCAGCAGGTGACTACTCCTAAGGAGAATGCCCTCCAGCAGGAGACTGCCGAAAAAGCAGAGACAAGAGTGGGAGAGCAAGAGGTGGTTGAACAGCCGAAGGCTACATTCCCTGTCGTTTACTTCGCTTTCAACAGTATCGGCATCAAGCAGGGCGAGCTGTCGAAGCTGAATGGTATCCTACATACATTGAAGGAGAATCCGCAGATGAAGGTGACGGTAACAGGTTGGTGTGACACAAAAGGCAGCGTGGCTGTCAATAAACGTATATCTCGCCAGCGTGCAGAAGCCGTAAAAACTTGGCTTGTGAAGAATGGCATAGAGGCTAATCGCATTACTGCAATAGGAAATGGTAGCGATGACACCCAAGATGCGGATAAGGCTCGCCGAGTAGAGACAACAGACAATAATCAGTAACCCATAAAACAAGATAGAAAATGAAAGCAAAAAGAAGATTTAATATTTGGTTATGGGTGCTGTTATGCGTCCCATGCCTGTTGGCAAGTTGCGACCATAATGTTCATGATGGTGAGGATGAGGGTGGTTTGTCAGTATCGCTCACTTGGGCAGATGAAGCCGACCAAGGTACGGAAGTGAAGGACGTGAAACTCTGGATATTCAATGCCGATGACGGTTCATTAGTAGAGGAAAAACATTATGGCAGTGCGCAGGAGGTGGCAAGCCAACGCTTCGCTCTTCCTGAAGGGCATTATCAGATATTGGCTATTACCAATCTCATAGAGCCATTCTTCACCACTGACCAGACCAGGGCTTTGACTAATTGGAACAATATCCAGATAGGCTTGACCAATCCTAAGGATGTGAACCATAATGCTTATTTCGGAGTGACCGACGTGAGGATTGACAACAAGGAAGGCAACTATGTGGTACAGAATCCTGTTAAAAGCGTGCTTGCCGAACTGACCATCATCATAGAGAATGTACCTAAAGGTACAGAGATGAGTGGCAAGGCATTAGATGCAGCCTGGTGTCTGTTCCCTACACAGAAGAATAGTGATGGAGAATATGGATTGCCGAGCATAAAGCCAACGGAAGTGGAAATGCCTACTATCTTGGCTACTGAGTCAACTTTGCAATCAGAAGTCATCCGGCTGATGCCGACCATACAGGGAAGTTCCGCCTCTCATATTTATCTCCGTCTCTTGCTGCCTAACGGGACCTTGCAAGAGTATGACATCACCACTCCGGCGATGAAGGTTGGAGAAAAGTATGAGTTGCGACTCAACTACAACCAAATGCAGCCAAAGATGAATCTGGAAGCTACCATCAACGGTTGGACGAACCTCAACAATGAAGTAGAAATAAAATAACTAAAGTTTCCCACCCCAAAATAGTAGGGTAAAAATAACAGTTTCTCGATA
>OGYD01001626.1_pt1 | contig 16476 bp, 12 predicted proteins | sample 1576441 | NCBI WGS metagenome assembly OGYD01 (sample SAMEA3541537, study PRJEB24748) | human gut metagenome | biome: human gut; feature: human-associated habitat; material: faeces | place: China | collected 2012 | reverse complement strand
GATCGCGATCTTGCTCATAATGTCCCTCATTTCCATTCGTATTCTCGCAGGCGGCAGAACCTGCCTGACCTGCAATAGCAATATTTTTTATTTTTGTGCTGTCGTATTTTTTCAAGTTGATCGCTCCAATCTATGCCGTTGGACGGCTTAATGTGATATGCAGTATAATTATATGTATCATTTACACAAAATATATCAACCGCATAAGATAATTATATACTATTTTCACATAAATAGCAAGGGTGGAAAGAAAATTTTCTTTCGTGAATGTGAACAAAGTTTAGACTTGTTATAAAGCAGATTGCACAAGGGGAGGAAGAAGTGAGGAGTGAGGAGTGAGGAATTAGGAATGAGGAATTAGCATAGCAGACCAAAGAAAATTGCAAGCATAAAGTAAAATAAAGCACCGAGCGAAGCGATTTTGCGGCGGCAGGACTTGCCCGAATATCTTTAGGGGTGCGGTTATCAGAGATGAGTGAATGCAAAAAAAGCTCTCCGAGCGTTTCGGAGAGCTTTGCGTTATTTTACCCTTATGATAGGCTGAAGCTGTATCCCTTCAAGAGCCGACTGAATAGTTTCGGGTATGAGTTCAAACTCAGCCACTATGGAGTTTGGCTTCTTTTCGCAGTTGTCCTGCGCATATGGTACGAAATAGTAGTTTCTCAGATTTTGCAGATAACCTATGTTTTTAGCACACCCTGCCAGTGCGTCATTTGTCGATATGGCGATAACCACGGGACGAGCATTTCTCAGGTGACTTTTTACCGCCATGGTGGCTGGAGTGTCCGTCAAGCCAAGAGCAAGCTTTGCTGCCGTGTTTGAGGTGCAGGGTGCTGCTACCATGATATCACACATCTTTTTCGGTCCGATCGGCTCGGCTTCTTCTATGGTGCGTATGACCTTGCGGCCTGCTATGGTTTCAAGGCGTTTGATGTTTTCTTCCGCTGTGCCAAAACGTGTAGATATAGATGCGGCGTTGAAAGACATTATTGGCACAAGCTTTGCGCCCTGCTGAACAAGCCGTTCTGCGGCGGCAAATGCCTTTTCAAAGGTGCAGAAGGAGCCGGTCATGCAAAAGCCTATTCGTATGCCGTCAAGTGACATTCTTTGTTCCCCTTTCATTCAAAATGTCCGTGACTGTTCGGGCGATTATCTCTCCTGCAGTCATAGGTGCGGCTTTGGCTGGAAGTCCCAATGCCCATACCACACGCCTGTTCAGCTTTGCGGCAGTTTCAAAATCTACTCCGCCAGGTCGGGAGGCAAGGTCTATGATAAGAGAGTTTTTATCCATTACGCCCAAAAGCTTTTCATCAAGTATCATGGCAGGGACGGTGTTTATTATTATGGTATACCCCGAAATATTGTCCGCAAGAGCTGTGATAAGTTCTGCCTTATAGCCTGCGCCCTCGGCTTCTGCAAGCGCAGAAAGCTTTCTTGCGGATATAGTCACATCTGCGCCGACAGCCCGAAAAAGCTTAGCGCAGGCTTTCGCTACTCTGCCATAGCCAATAACCAGGACGGTGGAACCGTTCACGGTAACAGCAAGCTCCTGCATGGCTATTTGCAAAGCACCCTCCGCCGTGGGGATACAATTTCTTATAACAAGCTCCTCTCGCTTATAGTAATCCTTAACATCGAAGCCGAGAGAGGAGAAATATTCTATTTGATCACGGCGAAGCAGACCGCCTGCCACGAGTGCATTTTTCTTTAAATGCGTTGAAACGTCACTGCATGATACCTTTACATTACGGCTAGAAGAGATATCCAGCCCGTCAGCTTTCATAAGAGGAAGTACGAGAACGTCCGCCTTTTCGGTGAGCTGATCGAGATGAGCGAGGGGGATAGTGTCCTCGCCTTTATCGTCCATGCCGTAAGTATAGACTCTGCCGATTTTAGCGAGAGTCTGAGCTGTATATGTTTGTCTTGCGTCACCGCCGACGCAGAGGAAAACTGTTTTTTTCATATGGATACCTCCTGTGGGACTATGCCTGATAGAGTTATATATAATTATATGTATCGGTGGGCTAAATGTTACCGGCAAAACAAAACGCCCTATCCCTGCAAAGCAAGAATTGCGGCGCTTTGATATGATATCATATTTCTATCTTGATAAACTTCGGCTCGTGCTTTTTGAAATAGGTCAGATACTTAAAGCCTGCCGCCTGCGCCATTTCTACGCCTGCGGAAATGTCTCTGCCGATATCTGCGGTGCAGTGGGCGTCTGAACCTATTGTCAATATCTCGCCGCCGAGGGCTTTGTAGAGCTTCACATAGCCAAGGTCCGGGAGGGGCTTGCCGTATTTTTGCCTTAGTCCCGACACATTTATCTCTATGCCCTTGCCTTTTTGGATAAGTGTACAAAAAATTTCTCTTATTATCTCATCATAGGGGGCGAGGTCTATTTGTATGCCGCAGTCACCCTGAATATATCTCAAAGGATAGGTGAGGTGTCCTAAAACGTCTAACTTGCCCCATTTGCACATTTCAAGCATTTCTTTGAAATAGTCGTCAAGGAGAGCATAGATTTGCGACAAGTCCATATTTTTGTACTCTATCCAATAGAAATCGTCCTTGCCTTTATTCTGATGATGTGAGCCGATGATAAAATCAAGGCGTTTGTCTGAGGCTATCTCTTCGGCAAATTCTATATCCTGCAAAGGCTGACCAAGCTCTATTCCGCAGAGAAAATTTAAACCCTCCAGATGCTTGGCAGCTTCATACTGGGCGACTATGCTTGCGGGGGCATCCTCCCCCGAGCCGTACATCATGCCGTCTTTTAGGGCTTCAGGGTCACCGTAATGGTCGGCTTTGTAGCGGAAATTGCAATCGCAATGGTCAGTTATGGCAAATGCCGCCAAGCCAAGTTCTTTGGCTTTTGCTAAAGACTGTTCTACAGTTCCCTCACCATCTGGGGAAAAGCCTGTGTGGGTGTGCATATCTATAAGAGTTTTCATAGGTTCTCCTATCTGTACAAAAATTTGTGCTTATATAGAATTGTAAAGCTTTTCAAGCTGTTTTGCCGCTTCTGCCGCACGTCTTACAAAGCTGTCAGGTGCAGCATTTTGGTACATGGTGGACTTTGACATATAAAGCTCTAATGACAATGGTGGCTGGTGGTCGAGGTTTTTGAGCTTTCTGAGAAATTTCTCAAAGTTCAGGTTGCCGTCAAACGGTATCATGTGTCCGTCGGTGTTGCCGTCGTTATCGTGGATATGCAGGCAGGCAAGCTTGTTTCCAAACTTCGTCAGGCAATCGGTATTCTTTGAGAAGCAATTCTCATGACCTGTGTCATAGCAAAATTTCACGTTATCATGGTTTCCAAACTGGTCAAATAGCACGTCAAGAAACTGCGGGAGCTGGATATTCTCAAAGGCGATATCGACGCCGTTTTCTTCTCCGCACTGTATTATCTTGGCGAAATTCTCTATGCCGAAACGAGATACCTCGGGCGGAACAAGCCCGTCAGTGGGGTGGCATATCATGGTTTTTATGCCGTTTTCACCGCACACTCTGACACATTCAAGTGTTCGTTGGAGGATATATTCGCTCTCTGGGCATATTGTCCAAAGGGCGTTCATGCGGTCAAACTGTGAATGGACATTTTCTATTTCCAGTCCAAAATTTCGTACAATATCATACTGCGTGTATTTTAGTCCGTCAGAAAAACCAAGCATTACACCGTCAAAGCCGTTCTCTTTTATAAGTCTTATGCGCTCCTCAAAGGGTATTTTGAAGGTGCGCGACTGCAAAAACCAGCTTCTGATGAAGGAACTGAAGCCATGGCTTGAGCAGTTTGAACTGCTCGGCAAGCGTGGCAAGAGCACACTGAAGCTGATGAAGACATTCCGCAACGGCAACGCACAGAACTTCTGGAACGCTTTCGTGGCTAACCGCATGACAAAGGAGGCACGCGCCGCTTACGAGAAGCACAAGCTCGGCACTATGAAGTTGCAGCCGTTCTACGAGAACGCTATGGACGACATGGCGCAGGAGTTCTTCAAGAATCTAACCGGCGAGGTGCCTGCTTTCTATAAGGGCATGGGCACATACCCAACGCTCGCTACAACTCAGAGCAAACTGATGTTCGACAACGACTCTACTACATACTACCACTGCGGTCAGAGCCAGTCTACTGGCGACTGGGTGGGTGCCGACCTTGGTGCAGTGCGCGACGTTCGTGAGGTGAAGATACTCCAGGGTCGCAACTCTGTTGACGATGTCGACTACTTCGACAACGTAGTGCTAGAGACTTCTGAGGACGGCAAGTCGTGGACACAACTCACTGGTGAATTGCTCAAGACTTACATCATCCACTGGAAGGGCGAGCCGGTAAAGGCACGCTACGTTCGCATCCGCAAGGCCGTGTCTGAGAAGAAGAGTTGGATTGCTGTGCGCGAGTTCATGGTTAACCCCACAACTCCAGAGAGCCTCAACTTCAAGGTTGAATCAGCAGATCTCGACGCTGCCATGTTCGGCTTCGACAAGAATCCTGTAACATCGTTCCGCAACAGTGGCAAGACTTCGTTCACTGTCGTTCCTGGCACAAAGGCATACACCATGCTCCTCAATGTAGAGTCAGGCAATGCCGTTAAATTCAACCAATACGACAAGAAGGGCAAGCTCCTCGCTTCTACCGACATCAACAACTCGTTCTTCAACGTCAACCTTAACAACAAGGCTGCGAAGGCTGAGATTGAGGGTAATGTAGAGGTATTCGAGGTAATCGCGAAGTAAAAGCGACGTCATAACTGTAAGACAACGCATCGCCAACAAGCGACGCTAACATAACCGACAAAACGGATGGCAAGCCATAAACAGCTTGCCATCCGTTTTTTTGTTATAACTTTTTTGCTACAATCCCAAAAAGCCTTAACTTTGTACTCCGAAAAGATTTAAGGATAATTATTTATGGATTTTAATTTTATCGGGACTATTTGGTCTCTTCTTCCTCCCGTCGTTGCCATTGCGCTGGCTCTTAAGACCAAGGAGGTATATTCATCGTTGTTCATAGGCATTGTGCTCGGCGCTATATTATACAGCATGTCGATGGGCACAGGTTTTGAAGGCTTCTTGACTCATCTGCTCAACGACACCGTCGGAACGGGAGCTGACACCAAGCAGTACGGTCTTATTTCCTGCCTGTCCGACCCGTGGAACGTAGGCATCATCGTGTTCCTTGTGGTTCTGGGTTCTATCGTGTCGCTTATGAACAAGGCAGGCGGATCGGCTGCTTTCGGACGCTGGGCTTCAAAACACATCAAGACAAAGATAGGTGCGCAGATTGCAACTATCATTCTCGGTCTGCTCATCTTCATCGACGACTACTTCAACTGCCTCACAGTAGGTTCTGTGATGCGTCCGATAACCGTACGCCATGGCGTGACAAAAGAGAAGCTCGCCTACCTTATCGACTCCACTGCTGCCCCTGTCTGCATCATATCGCCCATATCGAGCTGGGCGGCAGCCGTGTCGGGTTTCGTATCGGGTGGCGAGAACGGTCTGGCGTTGTTCTGCCAAGCCATACCGTTCAACTTCTACGCTTTCTTCACAATCATCTTCATATTTATGATTGTGTTGTCGGGTTTCGACTTCAAGGCGATGAGCAAGTACGACGCACGTCTGCAGGAATGGTACGAACGCACCGGCGGTCAGGTAGATGAGGTGATTGACACAAAACTGCAAATCGTAGAACACGGTGTGGGTGCCAAGCAAGACAGCAAGAAACCAGCAACGACAAAGGGTTCGGTTGCCGACCTTGTAGTGCCTATCCTTATGCTCATCGTGTTCTGCATGGCTGGCATGGTTTACTCCGGAGGATATTTCGACGCAACAAGCACTTGCTACCACAACTTCATAGATGCATTTGCTGCAAGCAACGCTTCTGTCGGACTGGTTATCGGTTCGCTTGCAGCGTTGATTCTTACAATAGCAATGTTCGTGGCACGCCACACGTTGAAGTTCGACAATGCCATGAGCTGTCTTATAAAAGGCTTTGAAGCGATGGTTCCTGCCATACTGATTCTCACCCTTGCATGGACACTGAAAAGCATGACCGACTCACTTGGCGCTGCCGAATACGTGTCGGACGTTGTGTCAAGCACAGCTTCTGGTCTGCAGATGCTGCTGCCGGCAATAATATTCATCGTTGCAGCGTTGCTCGCCTTTGCCACCGGCACCTCTTGGGGAACATTCGGCATACTCATCCCTATCTGCATCGCCGTATTCCCTGCTACCGCTCCGCTGCGCATCATCTCCATCTCGGCGTGCATGGCAGGTGCAGTCTGCGGCGACCATGTATCTCCAATCTCCGACACCACCATTATGGCGTCGGCAGGTGCCGAATGTAAGCACGTTCACCACGTATCGTCGCAGTTGCCATACGCCCTGACAGTAGCCGCTGTGTCGTTCCTTACCTTTGTCGTAGCCGGCTTCACACAGCAGCTCGGCATCGTAGCCAGTGCTGCCATTTCCTGGATCTTAGGCATAGCAATGCTTTTCTCTGCACTATGGGTGCTGAGAAAAATTGGTTACAAGCAATAAATCTACCATATCTATCAGCAGCGACGTAACAAGCTGTGTATAAACAAAATAAAGGCTGACAGATAGGCTGACAGATAGCTAAAAACATAAGTTATCTGCCAGCCTATCTGTCAGCCTTTATAATATTTTCAGCGCAATGGCAGCGCACGCCGCAGCATCTGCGAGGGCATGATGATGTTGTGTCAAGTCATAGCCGCAGCGGGCTGCTATAACATCAAGCGTATGACGACCTTTGGGCCAGACCTTGCGCGAGGCGATGCAAGTGCAGTAGAAGTCATAGTCGGGATAGTCCATTTTATAGACGCGGAAGACGGCTTTCAGACAGCTCTCGTCGAACGCCTTGTTATGTGCCACAAGCGGAAGCCCCGCTATCTTCGGCTCAATCTGCTTCCATACTTCGGGGAAGACCGGCGCACTGTCTGTATCAGAAGCGCAAAGACCATGCACCTGACTGCACCAGTAGTTGTAAAACTCTGGCTCTGGCTTGATGAGCGAGTAGAAACGATCTACCACCTCACCTCCTCTAACAATAACCACGCCAACAGAGCATACCGAAGAACGCTCATTGTTGGCGGTTTCAAAATCTATAGCTGCAAAGTCTTTCATTGTTGCAAGGTCGTATTAAACATTTGTTCTACGTTAGTAACGAAACACAAAGATACAGTTTTTTTGTGGCACAACTACTTCTTTTAATATCTTTATCACAGATACTCGTGCAAATAAATGTAAGTTTACATCAAATACTCGTGCAAATAAATGTGATTTCCATAAACTCATCCGCTAAAAAACATAACAGAAAAGCCTCACTTGCCACTGATTTGCAACAAAACCGAGGTCATATTGCCCATGATTTGCAACAAAATTTATAGCTATTGCCACTGATTTGAGACAAAAAAGTTGTATCTTTGCCCATGAATTAAAACAAACGCTATGTTTAAACGCAAGATATTAAGCAAATTAGAAGCATGGAAAAGAATGGAGTTATGCCGCGGTCGGCATAACTCCATTTTTATTTTAATTAACCTTATCTAAAGATGTCAAAAAAGAGTAAGTATAAAATGCACATACGCTCCAAAATAATACAAACTATTTGGCAAATAAAGTTAACGAAAAAAACAACGTCTATTTGATGTAAAAGGTGAAACCATAGGCATTGCCATCCACGGATACGTCAACAATCACATTCCCTTTCTTCAGCGTTGCCCACTTTCCATCAACCTCCGCAGTTTTGAAATGGAACTTGTTTCTTAGTTCTGATCTTATGTAGTTATAGGCACGTTTGTTGTAGACACGAATCGAGACGAAAGGTCCGAAACCAACGCTTCCTGCTATCAGCACAGAAGAATTACCCTTACCATATTTAATCGGACTGCCGTCTGCCGCCACCATACAATTCTTATAGTAGACATCCTCATAATAGAAGTCGTTCAACTCAGGGTCGTGATAGCGCCCACGAAACGCATAGCCGCTCCTTTCCGCCACCTTCTTAATACCAACATTGTCCTCTTTCACACTCTTAATCAGATCACCAACATTGATGATATCGCTGAAAGACTCACGCTGCGCCGCAACCTTCTGCTGCGCACCCGTCACGGAAGACTGACTATAGCAGCAAAGCGAGCAGATCAGGAACGTCAGAAAAGATATTAATGCTTTCATATTGTATGGTTTAAGTAATGTTTTTATTGACGCTGCAAAGTTTACATTTTTCGGATATAATGGCTGCAGGTTCTCTGCATGTTCTTCAGTGTGCTTTTGCGCTTTCTGCGCTTGGATTCTATTACTATCATTATTCAAAGACTTTTTTGCCAAAACGTTTTTTGATATCAGATTTGATTTTGGGTAGAATGTTTTTACATCCCCTAAAAGCCCAATTTCCAATAGTTGTCACACTATCAGGGATATTGATATTGGTGAGTGATTCACAGGCATAAAAAGCACCAAATTCAATATTTGTCACACTATCTGGGATATTGATTTTGACAAGTGAATTGCAGGACTCAAACGCAGAATTTTCAATATTTGTCACACCATCTGGAATATTGATGCTGGTGAGTGATTCACAGTTTTTAAAAGTTCTATCTCCAATATTTGTTACACTATTCGGAATATTGATTTTGGTGAGTGATTTACAATATGAGAAAGCACTATCTCCAATATTTGTCACACTCTTCGGAATATTGATCTTGGTGAGTGAATCACACCACAAAAAAGCTGTAGCTCCAATATTTGTCACACCAGTAGGAATATTGATACTAGCGAGTGTACGACAAAACGAAAAAGCACTATTTCCAATTACCTTCACTTCTTTTCTAATAGAATACTTACCATTTAACCCTGATGGTGCTTTAAGCAATCTCTTCCAATCCTTGCTATATTTTACACCAAACTTATCCTCCACTGCATTTTCAAGGTCCTTTTTTGTAACCTTAGTACTCCACACTTCCCCTTCCTTCGGCTTCTGTACCTTTTTTTCTTTGGGTTTCTGTACTACCTTGTCCTTCGGCTTCTTCACCTCTTTTCCTTTGGATTTCTGTACTTCTTCTTCCTTCGGCTTCTGTACATCGAACAATCTGAATGAGCACATAGACAAGTTCTTCTTGGCTCTGGCTAACAGGAACATTGACATTAGGGTTATCGCTTCCTCATCTGCCAACAAGCCTTGCAGGGCAGTGAAGGTCTTGCTCTTGCTCAAATCGAGATAATCGGCAGCAGAGAAGAGAAGACGGTCAGACGCTCCGTACTGGTCGAGCAGGGACGGATTAAGGGAGATGGCTTTTAGCGAGAGGGCAATTGAAGCCAAGGCGAAATCGTCGATAGTTTCGTCGAAGTCGTCGATGGTGCGAAGTGGATGTGAGAAGTCTTTGGTGCCGATAGTCGGCGACTTCTGACCTTTCATTGCCGGCACGAACATGCCATCGTAGTCGACGAGCGTCAGCGTACCGTCGGGGCGCACCATGATATTATCGGGCTTGATGTCGCCATGAGCGAACGACTGCGAGCGAAGCCAAGCCGCCATCTTGCAGAAACGGTAGCAAAGCATCGACATAGCGTGAGTGTCCGTGTAGTTAGCGGCAATATATGTCTCCATCGTCTCGCCCTCAATCCAATCCATCAGCAACACGGGGAACTCTTCGTTCTCACAGTTGCTGTCAACAAACAGTTCCTTCTCCAGATACTTCACGGAAGTGATATAAGACGAATCGACGAACTCAAACTCTTCGGCTATCTGGCGGTAAGCCTCAGCACGTCCTTCCTGCTCCTCTGTGAAGCACTTCAGGGCATAGCACTTCCCCGTCTGCTCGTCCTTCATTTTGAACACGACGGCAAACGCACCGCTGCTACGATACGGCTCACCGTATTTGTCCAGCACGGACACCAGATGACTCAGTGTGTCAAGGTTGTCCTTAGCCTCGCGAATTGCGGCGAGATATTCTGATATAAGAGGATATTGCATAAGTTTATAATTATCGCTTTATTTGATGAATTATTTGTTTCCGTTACGCATTGTTGTTTCATAATATTGCCAACGTGTAGTCGTCGATGTCAATAAGTCTCTTGGTGTGCAATGACTCCATCAGTTCCTTAAAGTCGACTTCTGAGTCTGCACTTCTTAAAAGAGGATAGAGCACATCGTCTGCAAAGTGAAAATACTCCTTTTCTGCTATCTGAAGCAACTGCGAATTGCTCGTTTGTTTCATCCGCAACTCCATCAGTTCACTTTCAAACTCCTCACTTTTCGACAGTTCGTACATCATCAACACATAATGCGACAACGCATCGCTTGCAGCAAACACTACCGACGTATCATCAAGGTGAAAGATGCCTGAGCGAAAACCTTCCTCTTCCAACGGATCCTTGCAACTGACAAGGCGGGGCGGATTGCTAAAGTCTGCCAGCCGTGTAAAGCTATGCTCCAGCAATCCAGTGTGACGATTGTAGTGAAAAACAACACTATCGCCATACGCTGTCCATCTACATTCTTCATCATTAGTTTTCCAAGCAGCAGCAACTGTAGCGCACGAACCCTCGTTATAGAACTTGTTAAGCAAGATGCCGTCGCCATCCTTTGCCCGTTCTTCATGCTCATTGTAGAACGCCTCCCAAATGCCGTCCACCCATTCGTCCAACTCTGTGAACGAACTGAGCGGAGCGTCCTTTGGCAGATGCTCTATAAGATACCTCGACCACTCGTCAGCATAGAGTCCGCAACCTCCTGCTCCGTCCGACACAGCTATGCACTGTGGCGAACAGAACACGGCATCCTCGTTGGGCATGTGGTCGTTAGGTTTGGCTATGCTTACACTTTTACTCATCTTTCTTTTTACTGGTTATTATTAACGAACATACTCGACAGCGTGCCTATCTTCATCATTTTAACAAGGCGTTCCATACCCGTGTTCACACCCATGGCATGATAGCGTATGTCGGTTTGCTTGTCATCGAAGATGGCTCTCATCTGCTCATTGTAGTTAAGCGGCAACAGACTTGCCATGTTGTATAGCTTTTCGCCATAACCATTGCCGTTCAGTTCGCCGAGCGAAGCAGGGAAAACCACCGACTCGGTGTGTCCAGGCACTACGTGAATGTTGAAAAGCAGCACATTGCCATCGTTCGTAAACATCGACTTCAACTGGTTAGCCAATTGCTGCATCTCGTCATGCGAAGCACCATTATATTCTCCGTCTGTGATGTTGATGATTGTCGGAGGATAGCAGTCCTTGTTGTGGTGTTGTTTCATCCAATTCTCCAACAGACCTTCTGCACGCTTGAATGCCTTGTTCATGTGAGTCCAGCTGCCATCATGACGTGCCGTCATCCATTGCTTCTTCTCCACCTCCTTTATTGTGATGCCTTTGCGTGTGCGCACTTCTTCCTTAACCGTCTTTTTCATAAACGGATTGTCTCTAATTTCTTCAGGCGTGACAAAGTCTCTACCCTCCAACGATCCGTTCCATGCGCTGTAAGCCTCCTTGCCATATCCTATCACAGCTATGTCGAAGTAGTGGCGAGTCTCGTTGTTCTTTACACAACGTTCCACAAGCTCGTTTATCTGCGAGTTTACGATTCGAGCTACAGCCTCCGAGAGGGTCATGTCCTCACCATTGAAAGTTGTCAAGCGTTTCATCGAGAAGCTTTGGTCAACAAGGAAGATAAATGCCGTAGGATGCTCACGGTCAACACGTGCTGTGTAGGCGTTCTTGCTCTGCATCTGCTGAGGCTGACTCGGAATAGGTATACCAAAGTTGCCGATATTGGTGATATACTTCAACGGAATGAAATTCTTTACCAATATTTCTGCTTGATAGAAAGGCTGTTCGTCGGTGTCGAGGTCGAAATGCTTCTTTGCCTTTACGGTCTGGAAGTGAATCTGCTTGAAGTCGTTTAGTGTACCGCCTATTCTTGCTCCGCTTCGTGTTGCGTTGCGGTCGGCATAGCGCGTGTCCTCATCGTATATCACCTCTGGGTCGATTTCCAACAGCACGGGGTTTGATATTCTGCCTTCGTTCATGGCTACATACATCATAGGGTGATTGCTTGTGAAGCTGACGCGAACGTAATGTTCCAGACCTGCCTGCTTGTCGAGCGACCATGACAGCGAACCTGCACCGCCACCGCCTGGCTTGGGGATGTCGATGCCACGCTCCTCGCAGTCTTTCCACGAGTAGAGACCGCCGTTCTTGATGATATTCTCCAAGTTGTCGCGGTCTGTGAAGTGATACAACTTTGTGATGTTATGCTGTTCGAGGAGTTTCTTGAACTCCTCCCAATCGTTTCTTTTGTTCATAACGGTTTCTTGTTTTATAGGTTTAGGATAGCGACGGCATTTGCGGCGCTTCTGTCTGTGTTTTCTTGTCACCGAAAGGATACAGCCCTTCTGCGTATGCCTTTATCAGAAAGGCGTGCGACAATGGTGTCTTCGGATTGTCTATGTCGCAGTTGGTGGTATAGTCAAGCAGCACGATTGTTTTCGTCTTGCTTGCTTCCCTCAACCGCTCTATTATGTTCGCCACCTTGTTTTCGAGCACCCACTTATAAGCAGGCAGATAGATTTGCTTGCGAGCTTCTATATATCCCAATAGCTCGGTGCCGTTCACGCCCTTGCGATGACCGAGTGGTTTTCCGAATCGCCTCACGGTACGCTTTATGTTCTTCATCGTGCCGTTAGCGAACATATTCACGTCCACATCCGCCGATTCAAACACTTTTAGCCCCTGCCATATCCCTTCAACGCACATTGCGGTATAACCCTCGCTGAATGGCACGGGGATTCCGCCATGTGGATAGAACGGACTCAGCTTCACCAACCCGTCTGTAGCTTGGCTTGTGACATCCGCAATCACCGCATCAGGGTATTTCTTTAGTATGTTTTCGCGCTTCCTGCGCTTGGATTCGATTACAACCATGATTCAAAGACTTTTTCACCAAAACGTTGGATTATGTCAGACTTGATTTTGGATGGAATTCTATTGTACCCGCCAAAAGCATAATTTTCAATATATGTTACACTATTAGGAATACTGATTTTGGTGAGTGATTCACAGGCATAAAAAGCACCACATCCAATATCTGTCACACTATCTGGGATATTGATATTAGCGAGTGACCTACAGCACAAAAATGCACAATTTCCAATATTTGTCACACTATTCGGAATATTGATACATGTTAGTGAACTACACGATGAAAAAGTGCTATTTCCAATATTTGTTACACTATTCGGAATATTAATCTTGGTGAGTGATTCACACCTTAAAAAAGCACATTCTCCAATATTTGTCACACTATCTGGAATATTGATTTTGACAAGTGATTTACAGGACTCAAAAGCATAATCTCCAATGTTTGTCACACTATCTGGGATATTGATTTTGACAAGTGATTTGCATGACTCAAAAGCATGATTTCCAATATTTGTCACACTATTCGGAATATTGATACAGGTTAGTGAACTACAATAAGAAAAAGTGTTATTCCCAATATTTGTCACACTATCTGGGACATTGATTTTGACAAGTGATATGCAGGACCCAAAAGCATGATTTCCAATATTTGTCACACTATTCGGAATATTGATACTGGTTAGTGAACTGCACGATGAAAAAGCCCAATCTCCAATACTTGTCACACTATTCGGAATATTGATATTGGTGAGTGACCTACACTCCGAAAAAGCACTATATCCAATATTTGTCACACTATTCGGAATATTGATGCTGGAGAGTGATTTACAGCCTAAAAAAGCACTATATCCAATATTTGTCACACTTTTTGGAATTTTGATATTGGTGAGTGATTCACACATTGAAAAAGCGCCATCTCCAATACTTGTCACACTATTCGGAATGATATAGTTTTTTTCTTTTGATCTGTACGCAATAAGTGTAGTTTTATCTTTATTAAATAACACTTGATGTTCATATATAAAGGCTTTTGACTCATTATGCAAGTCACCATTCCACTCGAGAAATGGGTTACCATTCATATTAACTACGCTACTTGGAATTTTAATTTTAGTGAGTAAATCACAGTACGAAAATGCACCATTTCCAATATTTGTCACACTATTCGGAATATTGATATTGGCAAGTGATTTACAATAAGAAAAAGTTTTATCTCCAATATTTGTCACACTATTCGGAATATTGATACATGTTAGTGAACTACACTCCGAAAAAGCACTATTTCCAATATTTGTCACACTATTCGGAATATTAATCTTGGTGAGTAACCAACACACCGAAAAAGCTTCATTTCCAATCACCTTCACTCCTTTTCTGATAGAATACTCACCTTTTAATCCTGATGATGCTTTAAGCAATCTTTTCCAATCCTTGCTATATTTTACGCCAAACTCATCCTCCACAGCATTTTCAAGATCTTCATCTGTAACCTCAGTGCTCCACACTTCTTCTTCCTTCGGCTTCTGCACTCCGAACAATCTGAACGAGCACATGGACAAGTCCTTTTTGGCACTGGCTAATAGGAACATTGACATAAGGGTTCTTGCTTCCTCGTCTGCCAACAAGCCTTGCAGAGCGGTGAAGGTATTGCTCTTGCTCAAATCGAGATAATCTGCGGCTGAGAAGAGGAGACGGTCGGATGCTCCGTAGTTTTGGAGTAGAGACGGATTGAGAGAGATGGCTTTTAGTGAGAGGGCAATGGATGCCAAGGCGAAATCGTCGATGGTTTCGTCGAAGTCGTCGATGGTGCGAAGTGGATGCGAGAAGTCCTTTGTGCCGATAGTCGGTGACTTCTGCCCTTTCATTGCCGGCACAAACATGCCGTCGTAGTCGACAAGTGTCAGCGTACCGTCGGGGCGCACCATGATATTGTCGGGCTTGATGTCGCCATGAGCGAACGACTGCGAGCGAAGCCAAGCCGCCATCTTGCAGAAACGGTAGCAAAGCATCGACATAGCGTGAGTGTCCGTGTAGTTAGCAGCAATGTATGTCTCCATCGTCTCGCCCTCAATCCAGTCCATCAGCAACACTGGGAACTCTTCGTTCTCACAGTTGCTGTCAACGAAAAGCTCCTTTTCCAGATACTTCACGGAAGTGATATAAGGCGAGTCGACAAACTCCAATTCCTCGGCTATCTTGTGGTATGCCTCTGCTCGTCCTTCCTGCTCCTCGGTGAAGCACTTCAAGGCATAGCACTTCCCCGTCTGCTCGTCCTTCATCTTGAATACGACGGCAAACGCACCGCTGCTACGATACGGTTCGCCGTATTTGTCCAGCACGGGCACCAAATGGCTGAGTCTGTCAAGGTTGTCCTTAGCCTCGCGAATGGCAGCGAGATATTCTGATATAAGAGGGTATTGCATAGGTTTTTATTAACATGGGTTCAATGAAATAGATTTCTCATTACGTACCTACAAAATTAGATAAAATTTCCGAATTATAAGCCAGCTGGGATAAAAAATAAGATTACTATTATTAATCTTTCGTGAGACAAAAGTCGTTACCCCAAAAATAGTATCAACTAATAGTAAAATCAAATATAAACTGTGGCAACAGGCTTTACAGTTAAAACAGTAAGTGGACAACTATAAGTATTAAACTACAGCTAAAACATCATTGCCACGCTACCGAAACTTTATTGCCACGCTACAACAACTTTATTGCCACGCTACCGAAACATCGTTGCCACGCTACCGCAACATCGTTGTCACGCTACCGCAACATCGTTGTCACGCTGCTATAATAAATGGCAGATAACTGGAAGATTCGGACTATCCTCCAGCTATCTGCCAGCCATCTACCATCCCTTATATATCTGAGATACAGAGTATTATAAGGAAACTGGAAGATATGGTAGATTTTTTCATCTACTTAGTTTTTTAAATACTCTGCGCACATCTCTGCACAACGTTCGCCATCGACACCAGCAGAGACGATGCCACCGGCGTAGCCTGCACCCTCGCCTGATTTTTTTTTGAACTTCTCCTTGCAAAACATAAGTTCTGATGCTATAATTATTTTGAAAGGAAACCTACTTATAACGTGCAAAAGAGAAAATGATCGAGGTATCTGTCAGAAAATACACCAGATAAAATCCACAATTTTGGAAATACATAAAATAAATTGGAGGACTTTTGATGGTACAACCAAACAAAAAGCAATCAAATGCGAAACTACAGTGGCATCCTGCTTTCTGTGCAGCGGCAGAGCTTGAATTGCGTTTAAACAAAGCAGATCTTGAGTTTAAGCGAGAATATAATTTAAGCAAGAAGCCATTACAGATGGATCTTTTGATCATTGAGAAGCGAAAAAATGTGCAAATTCAAAATGAAATTGGCCGTATTTTTCGTAGACACAATGTAATTGAGTACAAGTCTCCAGATGATGGTATGACGATTGATGACTTTTTCAAAACGCTTGGTTATGCATATTTGTATAAGGGATTAGGCGAAAAGGTAGAGCAGATTCCGCT
>OGYD01001622.1_pt1 | contig 16497 bp, 11 predicted proteins | sample 1576441 | NCBI WGS metagenome assembly OGYD01 (sample SAMEA3541537, study PRJEB24748) | human gut metagenome | biome: human gut; feature: human-associated habitat; material: faeces | place: China | collected 2012 | reverse complement strand
CACGGAAGATATGGCAATATATTCTCTATGATTGGAATGGCATTGCTTGCCGCCGTCGACGACGTTCACGTCCGACATCGGCAGACGCCCGCCGACCAGCTCGGCTGCGTGCTGCGCGGCATCGGCTTTCACGTCCTCACCGTAGTAGATGGAGACGATTTCGGGGTCGAGATCCGTGGCGGCATCGGCGATCGTAAGCAGCACCTTGTCCAGGTCTGCGTTGCTGCCGAGCAGCGCGCCGTCCATCAGCGCCAGATACTCGCCCTTGTGGATATCGTGCCCGTCGAAATCGGAGTCGCGCGCGGCGTAGGTGACCTGCGCGGTGTGCACGCTCTCGATCGCGGCGCTCATCTCGGCCTCGATCACGTCCTCGGCGCTTGCCGGGTCGAACGAGAGCATCGCGGTGATGCCCTGCGGCACGGTCTTGGTCGGGATGACGATGACCTTCTTGTCCGACAGCGGGATGCACTGCTGGGCGGCCATGATGATGTTCTTATTGTTCGGTAGCACGAACACGATCTCCGCCGGGGTCTTGTTGACCTCGGTGAGGATGTCCTCCGTGGAGGGGTTCATGGTCTGGCCGCCGGTGACGACGCGGTCGACGCCCAGCTCGCGGAAGAGGTTCGCCATGCCTTCGCCGGCGGACACGGCCACGACGCCAAACTGCTTTTCGGGCGCGGCCACAGCGGGCTCTGCCTCGGGCGCGGCGGGGGCGTCGCTGCCGGAGAGGGCAGTGTGCTGGTTGCGCATGTTTTCGATCTTCACGGTCTGGAGCGGGCCATAGGTCAGCGCCTCGGTCAGCACCTCGCCGGGCACGTTCGTGTGCACGTGCACTTTGATGATCTCGTCATCATCGACCACGACGACACAGTCGCCGAGGTTGTTGAGGAACGAGCGCAGCAGCTCGGGGCTCTTGCTGTTTTCACGCGCCACGATAAACTCTGTGCAGTAGCCGAACGTGATCTCTCCGGTGTCGAACTCGGAGAAATCCGCGCCCTCTTTCGGTGCGGCGGCGGCAGCCGGAGCGGCCGCGGTCACGGGGGCGGCGGTGCGTCCCTGCAGATAGCCGAGCATGGCGTCCATGACGAGTACGAAGCCCTCGCCGCCGGCGTCGACCACACCTGCGCGGCGCAGCACGGGGTTGATGTTCTGCGTGTCGGCCAGCGCCTCGCGCGCAGCGGCGAGCAGCGCCTCGAGCATGGCCTCAAAGTCCGTGCTCTCCTTGGCAAACTCCACGGCGGCCTGCGCACCCAGACGGCTGACGGTGAGGATCGTGCCCTCGGCCGGCTTCATGACGGCCTTGTAGGCGGCGTCCACACCGGCGGAGACGGCGGCGGCAAACTCGGCGGCGTTTGCGTTCTCGCGGCCCTTGAGGGACTTGGCGATCCCGCGGAACAGCAGCGACAGGATGACGCCGGAGTTGCCGCGCGCACCGCGCAGCAGGGCGCTGGCGGCGCAGTCGGCCACGGCGCCGACGGTGTCGGTCTGCTTGCGGCCGAGCTCGATGGCGGCGGAGTTCATCGTCAGACTCATGTTCGTGCCGGTGTCACCGTCCGGAACAGGGAAGACGTTGAGCTCGTTGATGCGTTGTTTGTTTTCTTCCAGTGCCGCATTCGCGCACAGGAGCATCTCCCGAAGCGCTGCGGCATCAATAATTTCTCTCAAATCTGTACACCTCCGACGGGGGAAATGAAAATGGCCCGGAAGCGCGGCTCCCGGGAGGGGAAGCGATGCGAAATGTCCCTGTTCAATCGAGGAACATGGAATCCACGAACACGTCCACACGCGCAACGGGCACGCCGGTGGCCTGGTTGACCTTATAGCTGACCTCGTTGATGATGCTGTGGGCGAGCGCGGAAATGTTCACGCCGTGATCGACTGCGATGTGCAGCTCGAGCGAGATGCTCCCGTCGTCGGCGAACGTGGCGTTGACGCCCTTGGACATGGATTCTCTGCGCAGAAGCTGGAACGGACCGCTGTCCTTGCTGCGGCCGACCATGCCCTTCACGCCGAAGCAACTGGTCGCGGCGTCGCCTGCAAGGTTTGTGAATACTTCGTTGGTGATGCTGATGGTGCCATTCGATTGTTCGATTTTGACCATGTAGACAGCCCCTTTCTTAACAGCAGTGATATATTATATAACAATAGGCGAGAAATCACAAGCGAAAAAACAGCGAAAAAAGTAGGCGTTTTCCGTGAAAATGCTGGTTTTTCCTCAGAAAATTGCATGTTTTCAATAATAACGTTTCGAAATATGAAATACGAATCAAAAAACTATTATTTACGTTTTTTTGCAACTGTGTTATCATATTGACGCGAATGGGCTGATAGGTACCCATTGCACAAATATAGGCTAACGCATAAGAGAAATAGGAGATGAAGTTTATGGCAAGAAAGCTCGTTACGATGGACGGCAACAATGCTGCCGCCCACGTGTCCTACGCCTTTACGGAAGTGGCTGCCATTTACCCGATCACCCCGTCGAGCCCGATGGCCGACCTGGTCGATCAGTGGTCCGCCGCCGGCCGTAAGAACATCTTCGGCACGAAGGTCCGTGTGCAGGAAATGCAGGCAGAGTCCGGTGCAGCCGGCGCTGTCCACGGTTCACTGAATGCCGGCGCTCTGACGACGACGTATACCGCCTCTCAGGGCCTGCTGCTCATGGTTCCGAATATGTACAAGATCGCCGGTGAGCTGCTTCCGGCCGTCTTCCACGTGACGGCGCGCGCACTCGCTTCGCACACCCTGTCCATCTTCGGTGACCAGTCCGACGTTATGGCCTGCCGCCAGACCGGCTTCGCCATGCTCGCCGAGGGCAACGTGCAGGAAGTCATGGATCTGTCCCCCGTGGCGCATCTGGCCGCCATCAAGGGCCGCGTTCCGTTCCTGAACTTCTTTGACGGCTTCCGTACCTCGCACGAGATCCAGAAGATCGCCGTCTGGGATTATGATGATCTGGCTGATATGGTGGACATGGATGCGGTCAATGCCTTCCGTCAGCGCGGTCTGAACCCGCAGCATCCGCAGATGCGCGGCAGCCATGAAAACGGCGACATCTTCTTCCAGAACCGTGAGGCGTCCAACAAGTACTACGACGCCGTGCCGGAGCTGGTAGAGGAGTACATGGCGAAGATCAATGCCAAGATCGGCACCAACTACCAGCTGTTCAACTACTACGGCGCCCCGGATGCTGACCGTGTCATCATCTCCATGGGCTCCATCTGCGACGTGGCTGAGGAGGTCATCGACTACCTCAACGCCCACGGCGAGAAGGTCGGCCTCGTGAAAGTCCGCCTGTACCGTCCGTTCCGCGCCGACAAGCTCATCGCGGCCATCCCGGCGACCTGCAAGAAGATCGCCGTGCTCGACCGCACGAAGGAGCCCGGCGCACAGGGCGAGCCCCTGTACCTCGACGTCGTCACCGCGCTGGCCAACGCCGGCCGCAATGACATCGTCGTCACCGGCGGCCGCTACGGCCTCGGCTCCAAGGACACCCCGCCGGCCTCCGTGTTCGCGGTCTACGAGGAGCTCAAGAGCGAGAACCCGAAGCGTCAGTTCACCATCGGCATCGTTGACGACGTGACCAACCTCTCCCTGCCGGAGACGGACGCGCCCGACACCTCCGCCGAGGGCACCATCGCCTGCAAGTTCTGGGGTCTCGGCGGTGACGGCACCGTCGGCGCCAACAAGAACTCCATCAAGATCATCGGCGATCACACCGATAAGTTCGTGCAGGCCTACTTCCAGTATGACTCCAAGAAGACCGGCGGCGTGACCATCAGCCACCTGCGCTTCGGCGATCACGAGATCAAGAGCCCGTACTATATCAATAAGGCCGACTTTGTCGCCTGCCACAACCCGAGCTACATCACCAAGGGCTTCAAGATGGTTCAGGACGTCAAGCCCGGCGGCGTGTTCATGATCAACTGCGAGTGGACGCCCGAGGAGCTCAGCCACCATCTGGACGCCTCCGCCAAGCGCTACATTGCCAAGAACAACATCCAGCTCTACACGATCAACGCCATTGACCTGGCCATCCAGATCGGTATGGGCAAGCGCAACAACACCATCCTGCAGTCCGCATTCTTCTCTCTGGCGAAGATCATGCCGGAGGAGGACGCCATCCGCTACATGAAGGAGAAGGCAAAGGCCTCCTACATGAAGAAGGGCGAGGACGTGGTCGAGATGAACTACAAGGCCATCGACCTCGGCGCGACCGCGTATGTGAAGATCGACGTTCCGGCCGACTGGGCCAACGCCGTGGACGATGCGCCCGCCAAGGAGCTGACCGGCCGTCCGGCCACCGTCAAGATGGTGCGCGACATTCTCACCCCGGTCGGCAAGATGGACGGCGACAGCCTGCCTGTCTCCGCGTTCGTTGATCACGCTGACGGCACGTTCGAGCTCGGCGCCTCCGCGTATGAGAAGCGCGGTGTGGCCGTCTCCGTGCCCGAGTGGGACAGCGCCAAGTGCATCCAGTGCAACCAGTGCGCCTATGTCTGCCCGCACGCGACCATCCGTCCGTTCGCGCTCACTGCCGACGAGCTGGCTGCCGCGCCCGCTCAGACCAAGGCGGTCGACTTCAAGGTCGGCGCCGGCAAGGGCGTTTACAAGTTCTCCATGGCCATCTCCCCGCTCGACTGCATGGGCTGCGGCGTCTGCACGCACGTCTGCCCGGTCGGCGCGCTGACGATGCAGCCGCTGGAGGGCCAGGAAGTGCAGCAGCCCGTGTTTGACTACATGGTCTCCGCTGTTGCCGAGAAGAAGGAGCTTCAGGACTTCACCGTCAAGGGAAGCCAGTTCCGTCAGCCCATGCTTGAGTTCTCCGGCTCCTGCGCCGGCTGCGCCGAGACGAGCTATGCCCGCCTGATCACGCAGCTGTTCGGCGATCACATGATGATCTCCAACGCGACCGGCTGCTCGTCCATCTGGGGCGGCCCGGCTGCCACCAGCCCGTACACCGTCAACAAGGAAGGCAAGGGTCCCGCCTGGGCCAACTCCCTGTTCGAGGATAACGCGGAGCACGGCCTCGGCATGTACCTCGGCCAGAAGAAGATCCGCGACGACCTCGCGGAGGACATCCGCTACATCGCCGAAAACGGCAAGGATCCCGCCAAGGTCGCGGCTGCCAAGAAGTACCTCGAGACCTATAACGACGGCGAGGCCAACCAGACCGCCACGGCGGAGTTCCTCGCTGTGATGGAGGCCAAGCCCGCCTGTGACTGTGAGCGCTACCAGCGCATCATGGCCAACAAGGACTTCCTCAACAAGAAGAGCTGCTGGATCTTCGGCGGCGACGGCTGGGCCTACGACATCGGCTTCGGCGGTCTGGACCATGTCCTGGCGCAGGACGAAGACGTGAACGTGTTCGTCTTCAACACCGAGGTCTACTCCAACACCGGCGGACAGGCGTCCAAGGCCTCCAACATCGGTCAGGTCGCGCAGTTCGCGGCTGCCGGTAAGGAGCTCAAGAGCAAGAGCCTTGCCGAGATCGCCATGAGCTACGGCTACATCTACGTGGCGCAGGTCGCCATGGGTGCAAACCCGGCGCAGACCATCAAGGCCATCAAGGAAGCGGAAGCTTACCCCGGCCCGTCCCTGATCATCGGCTACGCTCCCTGCGAGATGCACAGCATCAAGAAGGGCGGCATGACCAACTGCCAGGGCGAGATGAAGCGCGCGGTCGACTGCGGCTACTGGAACCTGTTCCGCTACGATCCGTCCGCTGAAAAGCCCTTCGCGCTCGACAGCAAGGAGCCGGCCGACGGCTACCGTGACTTCCTCATGAACGAGGCACGTTACGCCCGCCTGACCAACGAGTTCCCGGATCGTGCCGAGGAGCTGTTTGCCAAGTCCGAGGCTAACGCAAAGAAGCGCTACGAGCACCTGCTCAAGCTCAAGAAGCTCTACGACGAGGCATAATTTTTCCTACCCACGCAGGCGGGGCTGATTTCGGCCCCGCCTTTTCTATCCGGCTCGTCTGCGAGCCGGATAGAAAAGGCGCGATCCTGCTTGAGGCAGTATCGGACACCGTGCACGCACGCATTTTTCTCCAACGCTCCGCCTGCGCGGAACGTGTTGAAAACCGGCGGGGTATGGCGTATACTGAACATCAGATCATTCACGAAAGGGGAGACCGCCATTTGAATACGGACACCTATCAGAGCGCGCTCGAATCGACCAAAGACAGCATCGAGGACGTGAACAAAGCCATCGGCTTCAGCCTCGGCAGTCTCACACTGGAAAAGCTCATCACCTCCGCCATCACGCTCGTGATCTGCATTGTTTGCATCTGGATCATCATGCGCATTGCGCGGCGCATATCGTCGCACTCGCGCCTGTCCGAGAGCCTGAGCAGGTTCATTCTCAAGGTGCTCAAGATCACGCTGGAATTCATGGCGATCCTCATCGTGGCCGACAGCCTCGGCTTTAATGTCACAGCACTGCTGGCTGTGTTCAGCCTGCTCGGTCTGGCTCTGTCGCTCTCGGTGCAAAGCTGCCTCTCGAATGCCATGAGCGGTATCATCATCCTGCTCACACGGCCGTTTGAGGACGGCGATTTCATCGAGGCCGGCAATGTCAGCGGCACGGTGCGCGACATCGGCCTCATCTACACGCAGCTGTGCACGATCGACAATAAGGACATCTATGTGCCGAACAGTGACCTGTCGGCGTCCAAGATCGTCAACTACAACCGTGAGCCGCAGCGGCGCGTGGATCTCACCTTCGGCGCGGACTATACCTGCCGTCCGGAGCAGGTGAAGGCGGCGCTGCACAATGCCGTCTCCCTTGTGCCCGGCATCCTGCCTGAGCCCGAACCGTTCGTGCGCGTGTCGGGGTACGGCGAGAGCAATATCGACTATGTCGTGCGGGTCTGGTGCAAGACGGCCGATTACTGGACGGTGTACTACGACCTCATGGAGGCCGTCGGCGCGGCGTTTGATGCCCACGGTGTGTCCATGTCCTACCCGCAGATGAACGTGCACGTGCTCGACACACCGGAAAGTGCAAAAAAAGATTGACTTTCCCATATTTTCAGGTATAATAATATGGCCTGTGTGCTGACACAGGTGATCCTTGCTCTCATTTGAGATGAGGGCCATCAGACCAGAAGGAGGTGCAACTGAAATGGCAAAAACCACCGAAAAGTACGAACTGATGTACATCATCAACCCCAACCTGTCGGAGGAAGAGACTGCAGCAGTCGTCGAGAAGTTCAAGGCGCTTGTCGAGCAGAACGGCACGCTGGAGGAGATGGAGGAGATGGGTAAGCGCAAGCTCGCTTACGAGATCAACTACATTTCCGAGGGCTACTACATGCTCGTCAAGTTCACCAGCGGCCCGGATTTCCCGGCTGAGCTGGATCGTGTGCTGGGCATCACGGACGGTATTCTCCGCTCCCTGATCACCCGTCGCCCGGAATAAGGAGGCGCGGCAATGCTGAATCACATTGTGCTCATGGGCCGTCTGACCCGTGACCCCGAGCTTCGTTATACCCAGTCCCAGATCCCCGTTGCGTCGTTTTCGCTTGCGGTCGACCGTGATTTCGGCGGTCGTGACGGCGGCGAGCGGCAGACGGACTTCATCGACATTGTCGCGTGGAGAAGCACGGCGGAGTTCGTCTCCAAGTACTTCACCAAGGGCAGCATGGCCGTTGTGAGCGGCCGCCTGCAGATCCGCGACTGGACCGACCGTGAAGGCGGCAAGCGCCGCAGCGCGGAGGTCGTGGCGGACAATGTCTACTTTGGCGAGAGCAAGCGCCGCGACGGCGGCGATACGTCTCGCCCGGCAGCGCCGAGCGCATCGGCACCGGCTCACCGCGGAAGCTATGGCGGATATGACAATGTCCCCCAGGGCGGCAGCGCGTTTTCCGAGCTGGACGACGATGACGGCGACCTGCCGTTCTGATTTTGATAAAGGAGGATTACAGTCTTGGCTTTTGACAGAGATAAGAGCAAGAACCGCAAACGCAGAAAAGTTTGCCAGTTCTGTGTTGACAAGTGCACTTATATCGACTACAAAGACACCGCGAAGCTTCGCCGCTTCCTGTCCGAGCGCAGCAAGATCCTGCCGCGCCGCACGACCGGTACCTGCGCGATGCATCAGCGCGAGCTCACCGAGGCCATCAAGAGAGCGCGTCAGATCGCCCTCCTGCCGTACGTGACCGACTGAGTTTTTGTTCCCGGATGCAAACCTGCCCCCATCGCACGATGGGGGCAGGTTTTTGTTATGTCCCTATTCAGCTCTCGAGATGCAGCGGGATTTTTTCCACCTGCGCAATGCAGGAGACCATAACGCGGATCTGCGGCGTGAGCACCTTGTCGCGGTGGTGCACCAGCTGGCTCCACTGCTCCATGTGGCAGTCCGTGACCGGCAGGATCGCGAGGCGGCCGTCTTCCGCGCGGCGGCGCGCCGTGTAGCGCGGCAGCACGGACAGATACGGGCTGTGCTCGAGCAGCTGCATGACCATGCTCGTGCTCTCCAGTTCCAGAAACGGACGGATCGTCAGCTTCTGGTGCGCCAGCTCCACATCGAACTGGTGGCGGTAGCTGTTGGACTGCGGCATGAGCACGAACGGCTCGTCCACGAGGTCCGCCAGCTTGAGCTGTTTTGCCGCGGCGAAGCGGTGCTTGGGGCTGGCGACGATGACGATATCCTGCGGGCATTCAAAGAGCTTGACGCGCTGCGCGTCGTAACCCATATCGTCGAGCGTATAGATCAGGTCGACCTCATTGTGCATGAGCATATCCGACAGCGTCTTCGTGTCGCCCTCGATCAGCTGCGTGTTCACGCGCGGACAGTGCTCATGATACAGCGGCAGGATCTCCCCGAAGCTGGCCGTCATGATCGACTCGATCGTGCCGATGCGCAGTGTGCCGGTCAGATCGCGCTCCTCGACCGTGAACGACACGGCGCGCGCGGCAGCCGACACGACATCGCGCGCATAGGGAATGAACTCCTGCCCATAGTGGGTGATGGACACCGTTTTGCCGATGCGATCGAACAGACGCACGCCCAGCTCATTTTCGAGCTGCTGAACCTGCACCGTAACTGCGGACTGGGAATATCCCAGAGATTCTGCGGCCTTGGAGAAGCTCTGCAGCTGTGCGACCTTTAAGAATGTGGTCAGCAAACGAAGTTCCATAGGCAATGCCTCCTTATCCCGAATTGGATCCGTTTTTTTCTCAATTATATAATACGTCGCAAATCCAGCCTGCGTCAAGCATTATTTCCGGTATTCAACACGGAGCAGAAACGGTTTGACAATTATTTATCGTAATTTTGAAAGTACTTTATTATTTTTTTGAATTGCATCAAAACCAAAAAAGAGAACATTCGAAATTGTGAATTTTACAACACACGTTTTCTGTGCTATTCTGACATCGTAAAAGGGGATCAGAAGCGCCCCGAAGCAAATCTTTCAGGAGGGATCCGTTATGAAAAACATCTTGCTGAACGTTTTGGCTTTTGTTGCGTTTCTCGCGATCGAGATCGTCGCTGTTGCCTTCATGAGCACATATCCCGCAGGTTCGGCCGCCATGATGCTGCTGGGACTGCTGGCACTCGTGATCGGCGGGGCGTACACGGTGCTCCTCGGCAGAGACATTGTAAACCTCAAACTCTGATAAACCGCTTTTCTATTTGCTATCTATCTTTCATTTCTGTTTTTTCTCCTTGGTTTCCGGGAGTAACCGCCTCCCGGTGACCACCCCCCCAACGTGTGGTTTTCTGCACGTAAAAAATCTCCTCCCGTTAACCGCCGGGAGGAGATTTTTTTGCCCGGTTTCGTGCCCGCAGAGGGATTTACAACGGCGGCGCACTGTGATACACTGGATGCGGTTTTTCATATTGCGCAGCCTTCGCCGCTTCGGGCGGCAGGGGGAATGGGGTGCAAAGCCCCGCGAGTCGGTCATTGTGAAGCCGCCGTCCGGCGGATGAGTCAGAATACCCGAAGGCTGCAGGCATTTCCGCCGGAACCGGAAGCTGCAGGGCTGAACAGGATGCGTTGTTCGGCCGGTTTTGCTGCATCTGTCCGCCGGTCCCGGCGGGCAGAATTTTATTGTTTCAGGAGGAACGTACATGAAAAAACGGTTTCTGTCGCTGCTGCTGGTGCTGGTTCTGATCATGAGCCTCATGCCGGCGGCGCTGGCTGTGAACGCAGACGATGCGCAGCCCAAGACGATCAGCGTCACTTTCCGGCTGCACACGGACACGGATGAGTGGATCGCACCGACCGAGGTCAGTGATCTGCCGGAGGGCACGTCGGTGTTCACCGTGTTCCAGAAGGTGCTGGCCGACAAGGGCTACACCTATGAATACCACGAGCAGTACTGCTACGTGCAGGCGATCACTGCGCCCGACGGCACGCGGCTGGCCGAGTTTAGCAAGGGTCAGAACTCCGGCTGGCTGTTTCGCGTCAACAATGACTTTGCAGACGTCGGCATGAACGATTTCGTGCTCATGGACGGCGACGAGATCGAGGTGCTCTACACCGCCGATTACGAGAAGGAGCCCGGCATGTCGCTGCCGTATACCGACGTGTCGTGGGATCACTGGGCGTACACCGCCATCAAGCGCATGTATACCCGCGGCCTCATGGTCGGCGTGAACGAGACGACCTTCGCGCCGAGTCAGGAGATGAGCCGCGCGATGCTCGCGGTCATCCTCTATGCCAGAGCCGGTCAACCGGCGGTCGAGGCGGCGAACCCCTTCACCGATGTCCCGGCTGACAGCTGGTATACCGATGCCGTCGTCTGGGCCGCGGAAAACGGCATCGTCTCCGGCTTCGGCGACGGCACGTTCCGCCCGAATGATGCACTCACGCGCGCACAGGCTGCCGTGATGCTCTGTGCCTTTGCCGCTTTCACGCAGGACGACGTGACGGTGCGTGCAGACCTCTCCGCCTACAGTGACGCCGGACAGATCCCGTCCTGGGCGATGGATGCGATGCAGTGGGCAAATGCGCGGCAGCTCATCATCGGCCGCGACAGCGCGCATCTCGCGCCGACCGCTGCGACGACCCGCGCCGAAATGGCGAGCATCCTCAGCGCGTACATCCGCAAATAACAGACGATCGTCAACACCCCCGGGCTGCGGCCCGGGGGTGTTGTGCGTTCGGAAAAAAGATTTACAACCTTGCTGCGCTGTGCTACACTGAAAACACAACTGTACATTGCGCAGCCTTCGCCGCTTCGGGCGGCAGGGGGAATGAGGGTGCAAAGCCCCGCGAGTCGGTCACTGTGAAGCCGCCGGATGGCGGATAAGTCAGAATACCTGAAGGCTGCAGGCATTTCCGCCGGAACCGGAAGCTGCATGGCTGAACGAAGCAATTTCGTTCGGCCGGTTTTGCTGCATCTGTCTGCCGGTCCCGGCGGGCAGATTTTTTCATTCAGGAGGGAAACACATGAAAAAACGGTTTCTGGCCCTGCTGCTTGTGCTGACGCTGCTCGTCGGCCTCATGCCGGCGGCACTGGCCGCAGACACGGTGGACGTGGCTGCACTGCCGGAGTATACGGCGGGTGCGGATACGAGCACCGGCGCGGCGTACAAGATCAGTACGGAGGAGAGCCTGCGGGCCTTCGCCGCTGCGGTCAAGGCGGATGACGGAAACGGCACATATGCGCACGCCGGCGTCACGCTCTATCTCGCCGGCGACATTGCCCTCACCGGCACGTGGAAGCCGGTCGGCAGCACGGCGACGTATGTCGGCGATTTCTTTGCCGGTACGTTCGATGGCTGCGGCCATACGATCAGCGGCCTGAATGTGCAGGGCAGCACGGCCAATCAGGGACTGTTCGCGGCGATCAACAAGGCAACGATCCGCAACCTGAACGTCTCCGGCACGGTCAGCTGCGGCACGAAAAACTACGTCGGCGGCATCGTCGGCAAGGTGCAGGCCGGTACGATCGAAAACTGCAGCTTTTCCGGCAGTGTGACCGGCGGTTATACCGGCGGCATTGCCGGCGGCCTGTACGGAAACAATGTCACGATCAGCGGCTGTGCGAATCTTGCAGCCGTGACCGGAACGACTGCCGGCGGCATCCTCGGCTACTGGAAGAATACCGCTGCGATCCGCGATTGCTACAACACCGGCAGCGTGACCGGCTCCGCCAAGGCGGGCGGCATCGTCGGCCAGCTGCAGAAGGGCAGCATTGAAAACTGCTACAGCACCGGCGTTGTCGGCGGTACGGCGGCGCAGTTTGGCGGCATTTTTGCCTTCAGCAACGCAGCGGTCAAAAACTGCTACTATACGCTACCAGAGGCGGAAACGCTTGGCGGCACGGCAGCGGCGGCTGTGCACATCACCTCCCCGGAGGGCCTTGCGGACAAGCTTGGCAACGCCTTCAAAGAGGACACGGCTGGCGCCAACGGCGGCTACCCCATCCTCGTCTGGCAGGCGGGCGAAGTGGTGCAGCCTGACCCGCGCATCGAGCTGACCGGCCCAGACACGCTCTGGCGCACCACAAATGATGCGCAGCCGCAGACGACGATCACCGCCGCCTGCAAGGACATGGATGAGGACACGCACGTCGACTGGACGCTGACGGAGGGCGAGGGCATTGTCACGCTCGAGACGCCGGAGGGCGCGGGCACGGAAAACCGGTCCGTGATCGTCAAGGCGACGGCCGACGGCGCCGGTAAGGCGGTCGTTACGGCCGGCACGGCCGATGGCATCACGGCGAGCATCACGATCTACGTCATCCCCCAGATCACGACCGTGGAGCTCGAGGGCGTTGTTGCCGTGGGCGAGACGGTGCGCGCCAAGGTCAATGTCCTTGGTGGCGGCGAGTACGACTACGAGAATTTCCCGAAACTGAAGATCGAGTGGCGCTATCTCACGGCCGCGGACTACAGTGCGGGCAACACCGGCACCAGCTCGTATCAGGAGATCACCGGCACGACCGGCCGGGAGTACACCATCCCGGAGGACATGGCGGGCAATTACCTGTCCTTCATGCTCTATGACACGGTCTCCAGAGAATATAAGATGCTCAGCAGCCCTGTGCGCATCGCCACGGCGGAAGAGCGCCTGCTCAAGGCAGACGCCTCGGCCCTGACGCTTGATACCTCCGACATCCGCGCGGCCACGACGATCGCGCTGCCGGCGACCGGCTCCGTGAACGGCTCGGCCATCACATGGGCGAGCTCGGACAGCAGCATCATCGACCCGGCCACCGGCGCCGTGACGCTGCCGGCCAGCGGCATCCGGACCGTCACCCTCTCGGCGACGCTCACGCGCGGCGAGGCCACTGCCTACCGCAACTTTGACATCCGCGTCTGGTCGCAGGCGGAGCTCGATAAGGAAGCCGCCAAGAGCGAGCTGCAAAAGCTCGTCGAGCGGCTCGACGGCACCGTCACCCTGACGCCGGAATACGGCCGGGACACGAATGTGAACACGATGCTCAGCGCGAGGCTCGACGACAGCAGCATCGCGGTCAGCGTCTCCAAGGTCGAGGAAGTGTATGGCGGTGCGGGCATTGCGGCCGACGGCACCATCACGTATTTCTTCGTCGACCCGAACACCACGCCGCTCGTGCACAACGGCAGCTACAACGTCACGTTTGCACTCAGCAAGGCCGGCGCGACCGAGACACTGCAGGTTCCGGTCGTCATCGGCTGGGATGTGCAGCGCGTGCGTGACACGATCTCCGCCGAGATCACGAGCCGGCTTACCACCGAGGGCCTGTGCGCCGCCGGAGATGACCCGAACCTGCTCACGCAGGATCTGACGCTGCCGAAGGTCATCGACGGCAAGCGGTGGGCGCTCATTTCCTGGACGTCCAGCGACCCGACGGCGATCGCCGTCAGCGACAAGAACCAGCAGACGGCGGACACGCTCTTTGACCCCTATGTCGGCGTGGTCAAGACGCCTGCGCAGGACAAGACCGTCACCCTCACCGCGACCGTGACCTTCCAGCTCACAGATGCGCAGGAGCAGACCATTACCGTCAGCAAGGTGTTTACCGTCACCGTCAAGGGGCAGCAGACCAACGTGCGTGAGCAGCTGCTTGCAAGGCTCGATGCGGGCTTTGCATCCTATGGCGGCCTGCGCGATGCCGTGACGGGTCTGCCCCTCACGCAGCGCGACGGCAAGTATCTCGCAGCCAATGACATTCATTTCCCGACCACGCGCGACTTCGGCGTGGACGGCAAGTATACCCCCGTGACCATCACGAGCAGCGATGCCGACACCATCGTGCCGCCGGATGTGAACAATGCCGCGCGTGCGGAGGTCTACCGCCCGCTGCCCGGTGAAGCTGCCAAGGATGTCACCATCACGGTGACGATCACGGACAGCGACAGCGGCGTCGCTGCTTCGCGTGATTTCGTGATCGAAGTCCAGCCGCTCACGCAGCAGGAGATCGACGCGGAGCTCGCGCTCATGGCTGCGGTCAAGGCGCACTACTTTGACGGCATCCGCAACGCCAACACGGACGCAAAGAACATTCTCACCGACCTGCACCCCTTCCAGGAGGCGTATCTGGATGCGGACGGCCAGCTCGTCTGGGTGTATGACCATGCAGACCTGACCGGCAGCGGCATCGTTCCCGTGGCGATGGACGGCTGGACGGAAAGCGAGCAGTGGCGGCTGTTCCGCTCGACGGATCCGGACGTTATCAGCCATGAAAACCTGCTCGTGACCCGCGCGGCGAGGGACAAGACCGTTACGGTCAGCAGCGAGCTCTCGAGTGAGACGCTCGGCAAGTATGCCGCACGCTATCCGGACAACAAGGACTTTCAGGCACTGAGCTGCCAGCCGGTGTCCGTGGAGCTGACGGTGCCCGGCACGGAGCCGGTCACTCCGACGCCCGTGGATCCCACGCCGGTCGAGCCGGATCACAAGGCGCTCAGCGTTACCTTCCAGCTGCACACGGACACGGAAATGTGGATCGCGCCGTCCGTGATCGGCGACCTGCCGGAGGGCACGACGGCGATGGACGTGTTCCGGCAGATGCTCACGGCCAACGGCTACAGCTATGAGGCGAAGGGAAGCTATGTGCAGGCCGTCATCAAGCCGGACGGCACGAAAGTGGCCGAGTTCAGCAAGGGACCGAATTCCGGCTGGGTCTTTCGCGTCAACGGGGAGTTCCCGGACGTTGCCATGCAAGACTGCCGGCTCTCGGACGGCGACGTGATCGAGGTGTTCTTCACCGCCGACTATATGGATGAGCCGGGAATGTTCCTGCCGTTCACGGACGTGACGAACCACTGGGCGTACAGCGCCATCAAGCGCGTATATACCCGCGGCCTCATGGTCGGCATGGACGAGAAGACCTTTGCACCGGATCAGCAGCTGAGCCGCGCGATGCTCGCGGTCATCCTCTATGCGATGGCGGGCGAGCCGGCTGTCACGGGTGAGAGCCCGTTCACGGATGTCCCGGCAGGCTGCTGGTACACTGACGCCATCGTCTGGGCAGCGCAAAACGGGATCGTCTGCGGCTTCGGCGACGGCACGTTCCGCCCGAACGCCGCGATCACGCGCGCACAGGCGGCCGTCATGCTCTATGGCTATGCGGCCTTCACCGGCGCGGATGTGACGGCACGCGCAGACCTTTCCGCCTACAGCGATGCCGGACAGATCCCGGCCTGGGCGATGGATGCGATGCAGTGGGCGAATGCGCGCCGGCTCATCGTCGGCCGCGACAGCAGCCACCTCGCGCCGGACGGCGGTGCGACCCGCGCCGAGATGGCAGCCATCCTCAGCGCATACATCGGAAAGTAACACGAAAAAGCCGAACCCCCCGAACAAACTGTTCGGGGGGTTCGCGCGCGATGGGAAGAAGGGAATGGGGAACGGGGAAGAAGGAAGGTTTGCTTTGGGATCCGCCGTGATCCGGCGGCGGCCTGTGTCTGCCGCCGCTGCACCGTTGGCTTGATATCAGTATAACAAAAAATGTGCGCCGCACAAGCCCGGTGGGGGGATATTTTTTCGGGAAAAAACCACACAATATACAAATACTTGTCCCGGTTGACGTGCGTGCGCTTTGGCGGTACAATAGCAGCACGAATCAGAAAGGATGACTGCCATGTACAACGGTTATTATTATGGCTTTGATATGACGTATCTGGTGCTGGTCGTGCCGGCGCTGCTCATCGCGCTCATCGCGCAGATTCAGGTCAAGAGCGCGTTTTCGCGCTATGCCGGTGTGCGCTGCACGAGCGGGCTGACCGGCGCGCAGGCGGCGCAGCGCATCCTGCAGGCAAACGGCATCACCGACGTGCGCATCGAGCACATCTCCGGCAAGCTCACCGACCACTTCGACCCGCAGGCGAAGGTTATCCGCCTCTCGGACGAAGTGTATGGCGTCGCGTCGATCGCGGCTGTCGGCGTCGCGGCGCACGAGGCGGGCCACGCCGTGCAGTACGCGACCGATTACGCGCCCATCCGCATCCGCGCGGCCATCATCCCGGCCACGCGCATCGGCTCCAATCTCTCGTGGCCGCTGCTCATTGCGGGGCTGATCTTCAACTGGACGGCGCTCGTCTGGGCGGGCA
>OGYD01001597.1_pt1 | contig 16702 bp, 15 predicted proteins | sample 1576441 | NCBI WGS metagenome assembly OGYD01 (sample SAMEA3541537, study PRJEB24748) | human gut metagenome | biome: human gut; feature: human-associated habitat; material: faeces | place: China | collected 2012 | reverse complement strand
CTACTGGATAATCCGGCGAAGAATAATAAGCGGATGAATTCCTGCTGAAAAGCAGTGGTCGAACCGATGATATCGTCTGCGAAAAAGAGGACGGTTAGGAATGGCCACAAGTCAGGCAAAACGTCAGCAGTACACAACCACTATTCATGCAGTCGAGTAAGAAAAAGAAATTGTCGCTCGGTTTCATAGAAATGGGGTGATGTACATGGCACAAAAAGCTAAGAAGAAAAGCAAGTTGCGCCATGCGGAATACTATGACATGCAGAAAACCTTTGACAGTCTGTATGCCGACAGCAAAAGCGGTGAAGTCTTTGGGCATCTGATGGATATCATCAGTGCCCCAAGCAACATCAAGCTGGCATTCAGAAATATTAAAGGCAATGATGGCAGTCATACCGCAGGCACGGATGGGCGGACAATAGAATCATTGGCAGTCATGCCAGAGGATAAGTTTGTAAAGCTCATCCAGAAACAGTTCAGGAGGTATGAACCAAAAGCAGTAAAAAGAGTAGAAATACCAAAGCCAAACGGAAAGATGAGGCCTCTGGGAATACCGTGTATTATTGACCGAATAGTACAGCAATGTATTTTGCAGGTCATGGAGCCAATCTGCGAAGCAAAGTTCTATGAGCACTCTTATGGGTTCAGACCGTGTCGGAGCGCAGAAAATGCGATTTCCTATGCGTATGGACTCGCCCAAAGGAACAAGCTTCACTATGTAGTAGATGTGGACGTTAAAGGATTCTTCGATAACGTCGACCACAGAAAGCTGCTAAAACAGATCTGGACTTTAGGTATACGGGACACCAAGTTGATTCAGATCATCAAGGCCATGCTGAAAGCGCCAATCGAAATGCCTGATGGAGAAACCGTCCTCCCATCCAAGGGAACGCCGCAAGGTGGTATCCTTTCACCATTGCTGGCAAACATTGTCCTCAATGAACTGGACTGGTGGATTGCCTCTCAGTGGGATGAAATGGTGGGGCACATGAAACATCCGTGTAAAGTGACCTACTATCCCAACGGCGCAGAGAAAAAGTGCAACAGCTATACAGCCTTGAAGAAAAGTAACCTCAAGGAGATGCGGATTGTCCGTTATGCGGATGATTTCAAGATATTTTGCAGAACCAAAGAGGATGCAGAGAAAACCTATTATGCAGTCAAAGACTGGCTATGGAAACGGCTAAAACTGGAAGTGTCTGATGAAAAGTCAAAAGTGACTAATCTCAGGAAACGTGACAGTGAGTTCCTGGGTTTTCGCATAAAACTGCGGCGCAAAAGTAACTTGTGGGTGATAACTTCAAATGTCTGCGATAAAGCCATACACAGAATCAGCAAGGAAATGGCTGACAGTGTCAAGGCAATACAAAGTAGTAAGACGGCTGAAGAAATAAGCCTGAATGTGGGGGACTATAATGCCAAGGTTATCGGAGTGCAGGACTATTACTGCATTGCGACAAGGGTCAACTTGAATTTCAGCGATATCGCCCGTCCAATCAATGGACAGCTTCTCCATCGTATTGACGGAATCAAGAAGCAGGGCGAAATCAAAAACAGATATCTAAGGAAACGGTACGGAAAATCGAAGCAAATGCGATGGATTGGAGAAACGCCACTGGTTCCATTAGCCTACGTGCAATTCAAGATTCCAATGCGGAAAAGCCGAAAAATCAATCCGTATACGCCAAAAGGTAGAGCAGAGATACACGATAATCTCAGGATTGACGTAAATTCAATGCTCTGGCTGATGAGGCATCCGATACCGACCGAATCAGTGAGATACAACGACAACCGGGTCTCCCTCTATGCAGGGCAAGACGGTAAATGTGCAATCACCGGGAAGAAACTGGATGTTCAAACCTGTATTTGTTACAGGAAAACAAACGATTGTAAGAAGGGCAATGACAGCTACCAGAACCTGTTGCTTCTTTCTTTGCAGGGATTGGCAATAGTCAACTCGGAAGACATGATGTCTGTAGTGGCGTTGGTGAAGGAATACTCTCTGAATGCCAAAGTTATTACCAAAGTGAACAAACTGCGTGCTACCGCAGGACTGCCGCTACTGGCGGCAAAGTAGCAAACTTAGCCAATGTGAAAGAGTGATTGTGTATCACTGCTGAAACTATGCTTGATGGAACGCCGGATGCGGTGAAAGTCGCATGTCCGGTGTGAAGTGGGGGAAAACCCGGAGATAATTTCAAAGGGTTACCTATCACTATCTTTCGCCTATATCCATAGCGAAAAGGACATCTTGAAGCTGGTAACAACGCTGATCGCCAATACCAAAGGCGAAGGCAAGGCCGGAGACGATTTCTGGGTAAAAGCAGAAACCTTGTTGTACTGCGCGCTTATTGGCTATATCCATTATGAGGCTCCGGTGGAGGAACAAAACTTCTCCACCCTCATTGAGTTCATCAACGCCATGGAAGTCCGTGAGGATGACGAGGAGTTCAAAAACCCCGTAGACCTGATGTTTGATGCACTGGAAGCCGAGAAGCCAAACCACTTTGCGGTGCGCCAGTATAAGAAATATAAGCTGGCCGCTGGCAAGACCGCTAAGTCGATTTTGATTTCCTGCGGCGCTCGCCTTGCCGTGTTCGACATTGCAGAGTTGCGTGAGGTCACGGCTTATGATGAGCTGGAGCTGGATACTCTGGGAGACAGGAAAACTGCTCTGTTCCTCATTATGAGTGATACGGATGACAGCTTTAACTTCCTGATCTCCATGTGTTATACCCAGCTTTTCAATCTGCTCTGCGAAAAAGCCGACGATGTGTATGGCGGCAGGCTCCCAGTCCATGTGCGCTGTCTCATTGACGAGTGTGCCAATATCGGGCAGATTCCGAAGCTGGAAAAGTTGGTGGCCACTATCCGAAGCCGTGAGATCTCAGCCTGTCTGGTGTTGCAGGCGCAGAGTCAGCTCAAGGCGATCTATAAGGATAACGCAGATACCATTATCGGCAACATGGATACTTCCATCTTCCTGGGCGGTAAAGAGCCGACTACCCTCAAAGAGCTGGCTGCCGTGCTGGGCAAGGAAACCATCGACACCTACAACACCGGAGAGAGCCGTGGGAGGGAAACCTCCCATTCACTCAACTATCAAAAATTGGGGAAAGAGCTGATGAGCCAGGATGAGCTTGCTGTTATGGATGGCGGCAAGTGTATCCTCCAGCTGCGCGGTGTGCGTCCTTTCCTTTCGGATAAGTACGACATCACCAAGCACCCCAATTTCAAGTACACTGCCGATGCGGATGGTAAGAACGCTTTTGACATTGAAGCATTCTTGTCTGCAAGGCTGAAACTCAAGCCCAATGAGGTCTGCGATGTATATGAAGTAGACACAAAGGGCGCTTAATTTCGTTCCGCTTTAGAAGGGAGTGATCTTATCTATTCGCCGCACCTGCCCTCTATGGGCCATTGGCGTACAAAGCGGACAATCGCAAGAAAAAATAATGAAAAAGGAGGACAGCCGGAATCATGCCCCCGGAAACCGGGCGGCAGATTGTTCCGGCTTTTGTATGCCTATGAAACATGACAAACCTATTTTTTAATCAGATTCCGGCTAACAAACTATATGGCATTTTTTGAACAGGCAATCACCGTTCTTCAGACCCTCGTTATCGCTCTGGGCGCTGGTCTTGGTATCTGGGGTGTCATCAACCTGCTGGAAGGTTACGGCAACGACAACCCCGGCGCCAAGAGCCAGGGCATGAAGCAGCTCATGGCCGGTGCTGGTGTAGCCGTAGTCGGCATGGTCCTTGTACCTCTGCTCTCCGGGCTTTTCTCTGTCTAAGCGTCTCCGTATGAAATCCTTGCCGCTCCCGCAGCTTTGCGGGGGCGGCGGAAAGGAGGTTGACACCGTATGGATTTCTTACTTGAAGCCCTGACAAATTGGCTGAAAGAAATGCTGGTGGGCGGTATTATGAGCAACCTTTCGGGGATGTTTGACAGTGTAAATCAGCAGGTCGCGGATATATCCGTACAGGTAGGCCAGACCCCACAGGGATGGAATGGCAATATTTTCAGCATGATTGAGAATCTGTCCAACTCCATCATGGTGCCGATTGCAGGTGTGATTCTGGCTATCGTGATGACCGTAGACCTGATCCAGATGATTGCAGACAAGAACAACCTGCATGATGTGGATACCTGGATGATTTTCAAGTGGGTGTTCAAATCAGCTGCCGCCATCCTCATTGTCACAAACACATGGAATATCGTGATGGGCGTCTTTGATATGGCGCAGAGCGTGGTGGCGCAGGCGGCAGGGATTATCAATTCGGATGCGTCCATTGACATTTCCTCAGTTATGACCGATCTGGAACCGAGGCTGATGGAAATGGATTTGGGACCGCTGTTCGGACTGTGGTTCCAATCCCTCTTTATTGGCATTACCATGTGGGCGTTGTATATCTGTATCTTTATCGTTATTTATGGCCGTATGATCGAGATCTACCTTGTGACTTCGGTGGCTCCCGTTCCAATGGCTGCAATGATGGGTAAAGAATGGGGCGGTATGGGACAGAATTACCTCCGATCCCTGCTGGCGCTGGGCTTTCAGGCGTTTCTCATTATCGTCTGCGTGGCAATTTATGCTGTGCTGGTGCAGAACATCGCTCTGGAAGATGACATCATCATGGCAATCTGGAGCTGCGTGGGCTACACCGTACTGCTATGTTTTACGCTGTTCAAAACCGGCAGTCTCGCCAAATCAGTCTTTCAGGCGCACTAAAACGGAAGGAGGTTTCCACATTGGCTTATGTACCCGTACCCAAGGACTTAACAAAAGTCAAAACAAAGGTCATGTTCAATCTGACCAAGCGGCAGCTTATCTGCTTCACGGGCGGAGCGCTTATTGGCGTACCGCTTTTCTTTTTGCTCAGAAAACCTACCGGAAACAGTGTAGCGGCTATGTGTATGATGCTGGTTATGCTGCCCTTCTTTATGCTGGCTATGTACGAAAAGCATGGACAGCCCCTGGAAAAGATCGTGGGCAACATTCTCAAAGTAGCTGTGATCCGTCCCAAGCAGCGTCCCTACCAGACCAATAACTTTTATGCCGTATTAAAGCGGCAGGAAATGCTCGATAAGGAGGTGTATGACATTGTTCACCGCAATAAAAAAATGGCTGCATCGGATGTTCGGGAAAACCGAGGAAAAAACTGTGCAGCCGGTAAAGACAAAGAAAAAGCTGTCCCGCGCCGATAAGAAGCAGATCGAAGCGGCCATTGCCCGCGCCAACCGCACGGACAAAAAAGGAAAATCTGCGCAGGACAGTATCCCTTATGAACGGATGTGGCCGGACGGAATCTGCCGCATATCGGACAGCCACTACACAAAGACCATTCAGTTTCAGGACATCAACTATCAGCTCTCCCAAAACGAAGATAAGACGGCAATCTTTGAGGGTTGGTGTGATTTCCTCAATTATTTTGACAGCTCGATTCATTTCCAGCTGTCTTTTTTGAACCTTGCGGCATCGGAGGAGACCTTTGCTAACTCCATTTCCATCCCGCCCCAGAGGGATGCCTTTGACAGTATCCGCGAGGAATATACCACAATGCTGCAAAATCAGCTGGCCAGAGGTAACAACGGCCTCATCAAGACCAAATACCTGACCTTTGGTATCGACGCAGACAGCATCAAAGCCGCCAAGCCCCGTCTGGAGCGTATTGAGACCGATATACTTAATAACTTCAAGCGTCTTGGTGTAGCTGCCAGAACGCTGGACGGTAAAGAAAGGCTTTCTCAGCTTCATGCGGTATTCCACATGGATGAACAACTCCCGTTTCAGTTTGAATGGGACTGGCTGGCTCCTTCCGGTCTGTCCACAAAGGATTTTATTGCACCAAGCTCCTTTGAGTTCCGCACCGGCAAGCAGTTCCGTATGGGCAAGAAATACGGGGCTGTTTCTTTTTTGCAGATTCTCGCACCGGAGCTGAATGACCGTTTGCTGGCTGATTTTCTGGATATGGAAAGCTCGCTCATTGTGAGTATGCACATTCAGTCGGTGGATCAGGTGAAAGCCATCAAAACGGTAAAGCGGAAGATTACCGACCTGGACCGCAGTAAGATCGAGGAACAGAAAAAAGCAGTCCGTGCCGGATACGACATGGACATCATTCCATCTGACCTTGCTACCTACGGCAGTGAAGCGAAAAAACTCTTGCAGGATTTGCAGAGCCGCAACGAGAGAATGTTCCTTTTGACCTTTCTGGTGCTGAACACAGCGGACAATCCCCGTCAGCTTGGCAACAACATCTTTCAGGCAGGCTCTATTGCCCAGAAGTATAACTGTCAGCTGACCAGGCTGGACTTCCAGCAGGAAGAAGGGCTGATGAGCTGTCTGCCCCTGGGACTCAATCAGATCGAGATTCAGCGAGGACTGACCACCAGTTCTACGGCCATCTTTGTACCGTTCACCACACAGGAATTATTCCAGAACGGCAAAGAAGCTCTGTACTATGGCATCAACGCCCTGTCCAACAACCTCATCATGGTGGATCGAAAGCTGCTGAAAAACCCTAACGGCTTGATTTTGGGTACGCCGGGTTCCGGTAAGTCCTTCAGCGCAAAACGAGAAATCGCCAACTGCTTTTTGCTTACCAGTGATGATGTCATTATCTGTGACCCGGAAGCGGAGTACGCACCTCTTGTTGAGCGTCTGCATGGGCAGGTCATCAAGATCTCACCTACTTCAACCAACTATATCAATCCGATGGATCTGAATCTGGACTATTCGGATGATGAAAGCCCGCTGTCACTCAAGTCTGACTTTATCCTCAGCTTGTGTGAGCTGATCGTGGGCGGTAAGGAGGGCTTGCAGCCGGTGCAGAAAACCATTATTGACCGTTGTGTACGGCTGGTTTACAACGAATATCTCAATGACCCAAAGCCAGAGAATATGCCGATTTTGGAGGACCTTTATAACTTGCTGCGGGAGCAGGAAGAAAAAGAAGCTCAGTACATTGCAACGGCATTGGAAATCTATGTAACGGGTTCGTTGAATGTGTTCAATCATCAGAGCAATGTGGACATTGATAACCGGATTGTCTGCTATGACATCAAGGAACTGGGCAAGCAGCTTAAAAAAATCGGTATGCTGGTGGTTCAGGATCAGGTATGGAACCGCGTTACCATCAACCGTGCCGCCCACAAGTCCACCCGCTACTACATCGACGAGATGCACCTGCTTTTGAAGGAGGAACAGACCGCCGCCTATACGGTGGAAATCTGGAAGCGATTCAGAAAATGGGGCGGTATTCCGACAGGTATTACTCAGAATGTCAAAGACCTTTTGAGCAGCCGCGAGGTAGAGAACATCTTTGAAAACTCCGACTTCGTGTATATGCTCAACCAGGCAGGCGGAGACCGTCAGATTCTCGCCAAGCAGCTGGGCATTTCCACGCACCAGCTTAGCTATGTGACACACTCCGGTGAGGGCGAGGGCCTGCTGTTCTATGGCTCCACAATTCTGCCTTTCGTGGACCACTTCCCGAAGAATACCGAGCTGTACCGCATTATGACCACCAAACCCCAGGAACTGAAAAAGGAGGATGAATGATGATGAACCCCAACATTTTGAATCAAAACCCGTTGATGTTTTTTGACAGGGCGGTAAATGCCCAGCGCAGCCAGCTGCTTACGGTCATGGCCGATGCGGTAAGTGAGTGCCGCACGGCGGCAGATCAGGCAGCCGAACTGAATGAGACCGGTCAGGTGGGGCTTCTCCGTCTGGCAGAGGTCTGGAGCACCATCCGTGCCAAGGAAGGTATGGGTGGTCTGGTTCTGGAAGGAACCGAAGCGAAAATCCTGTCCGATGTGGTGGCACAGTTTTACGCCTACCTGTCCGGTTGTATGTTCAACGATCCTGTGGGAATGGCCATTTATGCAGAGCTGCACTACATGATGTCCTCCCTCATGCTGGGAGAATGGTTTGAATAAGGAGCCGCGCCTGCGCTTTACTGATGAGGAACGGTCTGACCCTGCACTGGAAAAGCCGATCCGTAAAGCGGAGAAAGCTGCGGCCAGAGCAGATAAGGCGCAGGCCAATATCCCAAAGAAAAAGGTCAGGCAGACGGTCATCGACCCGGATACCGGAAAAAAGACCTCGAAGCTGACCTTTGAGGACAAGAAAAAGCCACCCTCCAAACTTTCTCAAGGGGTCAAGGAAGCTCCCGTCCATCTGGTTGCGGGCAAGCTCCACAAAGAGATCCGGGAAACAGAACAGGACAATGTGGGCGTGGAAAGCGCCCACAAGTCCGAGGAAGCGGTGGAGACCGGCGCTTATCTGGTGCGGGAGGGCTATCGCAGCCACAAGCTGAAGCCGTACCGCAAAGCAGCACAGGCAGAGCGCCAACTGGAAAAGGCAAATGTAAATGTTCTGTACCAGAAATCTTTGCAGGAAAATCCCCAGTTTGCCAGCAACCCTCTTTCCCGCTGGCAGCAAAAGCAGGCCATCAAAAGGCAGTATGCCGCCGCCAAACACGCCGGTCAGACTGCCGGAAATACCGCCCAGGCTGCATCTAAAACCGGAAAAGCCGCAAGGACGGTAAAAGAAAAGGTACAGCAGGCAGGGGCATTCGTCATGCGCCACAAGAAGGGTTTCCTGATGGCAGGGGTTTTGTTCCTCATTACCTGTATGCTGATGAATACCATGTCCTCCTGCTCCATGATGGCGCAGAGCATCGGTTCCGTTCTCTCCGGCACCACCTATCCGTCGGATGACCCGGAAATGCTGGCGGTGGAGGCAGATTATGCAGCCAGAGAAGCCCAGTTGCAGGAGGAAATCGACAACATTGAAAGCAGTCACCCAGGGTATGACGAGTATCGCTATGACCTTGGTATGATCGGCCATGACCCTCATGAGCTGGCAGCATTTCTCTCTGCCGTCTTGCAAGGCTACACCCGGCAGAGCGCTCAGGCAGAGCTGGCGCGTGTGTTTGCAGCACAGTATCAGCTGACGCTTACTGAGGAAGTGGAGATTCGCTACCGCACGGAGACCTCAACCGACCCGGAGACCGGAGAGACCACCTCAGAAGAAGTTCCCTATGAGTATTACATTTTGAATGTGAAACTCGCCAGCAAGCCCATTTCCGCTGTGGCGTCGGAACTTCTGACCCCGGAGCAGATGAAAATGTATCAGGTTTACCGGCAGACCATGGGCAATAAGCCGCTGTTGTTTGGCGGCGGCTCCCCTGATACCAGCGGTTCGGAAGATCTGTCCGGTGTGCAGTTCATTAACGGTACCCGCCCCGGCAATCCTCAGCTGGTGGAACTGGCCAAGCGTCAGGTGGGCAATGTGGGCGGTTATCCCTACTGGAGCTGGTACGGCTTTGACTCCCGTGTGGAATGGTGCGCCTGCTTCGTATCCTGGTGCTATAACCAGGCAGGAAAAAGTGAACCGCGCTTTGCAGGCTGTGAGTGGCAGGGCGTTCCGTGGTTCCAGTCTCATGGACAGTGGGGCGCAAGAGGCTATAACAATCTGGCTCCCGGAGATGCAATTTTCTTTGATTGGGATTTGGATGGGACAGCAGACCATGTGGGTATCGTGATCGGTACGGATGGCAGCCGTGTTTATACCGTGGAGGGAAATTCCGGCGATGCCTGCAAGATTAAAAGTTATGACCTGAATTATCAAAGCATTAAGGGCTACGGCCTGATGAACTGGTAACAGAGATTTTTAAGAAGGAGTGATAGACGATGGCAAAGAACAAAATTGAGCGCATTGACCAGGAGATTACAAAGGTCCGCGAGAAGATCGCAGAGTATCAGGAAAAGCTCAAGGCGCTGGAAGCACAGAAAACCGAGGCAGAAAATCTGGAGATCGTCCAGATGGTGCGCGCCCTGCGTATGACCCCGACCCAGTTGAGCGCCATGCTGTCCGGTGGCACAGTTCCCGGCAGTTTGGCTGATGACAATAACGAACAGGAGGAAAACAGCTATGAGGAATAAACGATTGCTCCGAACACTTTCCGCCTTTTGCCTGACAATGGTTGTGGCATTTGGCTTTACGATCCCTGCTTTTGCACAGGGGTCAGAACAGGCTCCGGCGGCACCGGCAGAGGATTCTACCAATGATAGCAACGTGATTGTGGAAGAAACAGAACCGGCACCGGCACTTACACCGGAGGGGAATGCGGCACTGGTGGATGATTTTGGTGGCAATAAGCAGCTCATTACCGTTACCACCAAGGCTGGCAACTATTTTTACATTTTGATCGACAGGGCTAATGAGGATAAAAAGACTGCTGTTCACTTTCTGAACCAGGTGGATGAAGCGGATTTGATGGCATTGATGGAAGATGAAAATGTCAAAGAGGAGCCGGCTGCTGTGTGTAGCTGCACGACAAAATGTGAAGCAGGGGCAGTCAATACGGCCTGCCCGGTCTGCGCAACTGATAAGAGTAAATGTACGGGCAAAGCACCGGAACCTGCGGCAGAAACATCGGAGCCGGAAAAAGAGAAGCCTGCCGGATTGAACCCGGCTGCGCTGGTCCTTTTACTGGCTCTGCTTGGTGGCGGTGGCGTATTTGCCTATTTGAAGCTCGTTAAGAACAAGCCTAAGACCAAGGGCAATGACAGTCTGGACGATTATGATTATGGCGAGGAAGATTCCGAGGAATGGGAAACCGAGGATGAGGAGTCGGACGAACCGGACGCTGATGGGGGCAGCACAGAAGAAGATGACGAGGACAGCGTGAAATGACCCGTTTCACAGACAGTCCCTATGAACGCATGATGACACGCAGGCCGGAGGGCGGGAGGGAAACTTCCCGGCCTCCTTCTTTACCCCACAACCACCCCTGCTATGGTTGCGGGAGTTATGGAAGCCCCTGCGTAGGTATCTGCCATCGTGAGATGGAACGCTGGCTCAAAGAAAGGAAACGAAAAAAATGAGTGTTCTGATTATATTTATCAAGCTGATTGCTGTTTTTGACCTGCTGGTGATCGCCGTGTATTTTGGCGGCGACATTCTTTCTACCATGTTAAACAAACTTCGGAGAAAGCCAAAGCAAGATGACCCCTTTGATTTCTCCTTAGATACCGTGACAGTTTCATTGTCCATAGATTCTATCCGTCAGCTTTGTTCCGACGATGCGGCAGATTTTGTGGAAGAAAAGATCCTGCCAAATGCGGAGAAAACAATGGCCGTGCTGACGGAACAAGAACAGACGGCGGCTCGTCTGCTCTTATCCGCTTTGATCGGTTTTCTTGCAGCAGAAGCTCCTATGGATGAACAGAGCTTTCCTTTGATGATGGAACTTCTGAACTGCATGGAAGGGGAAAAAGAAGATGGTTGTCAGGATGCAGTAGATAGTTTACTTGAAGATGCCGCCTGCAATACCCGCCGTCACGAAGAATATTACAGCAATTATCAACGCTACCAGCTGATGCAGGTGGATAAAACCCGTGTCATTTTGGCTTGCCGTATCATCATCAATGACCTGCTGGGGAAACTGTACCGCTATGACTACCGGTTTGGTTATAACCTGCTACTGGATGAGGAAAACAGCATAGAGAAAAAACTGCACACGCCTGTGCGGGAAGAATGGGAGGCTGAAGATGATGAGATATAAACTGGTAATCGCTGAAAAACCATCGGTTGCACAAAGTCTGGCTGCGGTAATCGGTGCAACTGCTCGTAAGGACGGGTATCTGGAGGGTAACGGCTGGCGTGTCAGCTGGTGCGTAGGCCATCTGGCCGGTCTTGCGGATGCAGACAGCTATGACCCCAAGTATGCCAAGTGGCGATATGATGACCTGCCTATCCTGCCGGAGCATTGGCAGATGGTGATGGGAAAGGACAAGAAAAAGCAGTTTGATATTCTCAAAAAGCTGATGAACGCCCCGGATGCCAGTGCGGCCAGCACCTTGCGGTTTACGGTGAAGTCCGTCTCGCCGAAGTACTGGCGGCGCTCGGAGTGGCCGATGATGACGTACTTGACGCCCAGATCCTTCAGCATATCGGCGGACACCTCGCCGGTGTAGGCGCCGGACTTCTCATAAAATACGTTCTGAGCGCCCACGGACACCCGAACGTCCTTGAAGGCCTTCATAGCGGCGGGGATATTCACGGCGGGGACGCACACCACCACGTCGCACCACTTGGCCTTGGGCAGGATGGCCTTCAGCTCCTCGGCAAATTTCTTAGTCTCGCTGGCAGTCTTATTCATCTTCCAGTTGCCGGCGATAATGGTCTTACGATATCTGCGATTCATCTTTTTTCTTAGCTCCTCTATCTATTTCAAATCGTCACGGAAAATCTAAAGGGGGATGAAATCCCCTCTTTATTTATCAAGCAGGCACGCCACGCCGGGCAGCTCCAGACCCTCAAGGAACTCCAGCGACGCGCCGCCGCCGGTAGAGATGTGGGTGATCTTATCGGCAAAACCCATCTGCTCCACCGCCGCCGCGCTGTCGCCGCCGCCCACGATGGTCACGGCGCCGCTGTCGGCCAGCGCCTGCGCCATGGCGCGGGTACCGGCGGCGAAGTTGTCGAATTCAAACACGCCCATGGGGCCGTTCCACACCACGGTGCCTGCGCCGCGCACCGCGTCGCAGAAGGTCTTGGTGGTGTCGGGGCCAATGTCCATGCCCTCGTAATCGTCGGGGATGTTCATAGTGCTGACCACCATGCGCTTGGCGTCGTTGGAGAAGCTGTCGGCGGCCACGGTATCGGTGGGCAGCAGCAGCGTCACGCCGTTCTTTTTGGCCTTTTCGATCATCTCCAGCGCGTAGTCCAGCTTGTCGTTCTCGCACAGGCTCTTGCCGATGGAGCCGCCCTGCGCCTTGGCGAAGGTATAGGCCATGCCGCCGCCGATGATGACGGTGTCGGCGATCTCCAGAAGGTTATTGATAACGCCGATCTTGGAGGAGACCTTGCTGCCGCCTAAGATAGCCACCAGGGGACGCTTGGGGCTTGCCAATGCGCCGCCGATGATGCGCAGCTCCTTTTCAATAAGGAACCCGGATACGGCCGGCAGGTACTTGGCAACGCCTGCGGTGGAGGCGTGGGCCCGGTGAACGGCGCCGAAGGCGTCGGACACATAAATCTCCGCCAGGGAAGCCAGCTTTTCGGCAAAGGCAGGGTCGTTTTTCGTCTCGCCCTTTTCAAAGCGGGTGTTCTCCAGCAGCAGCACCTGGCCGGGCTGCAGGGCGGCGGCCTTGGCGGTGGCGTCCTTCCCCACCACATCGTGGGCGAAGATCACCTCCTGTCCCAAAAGCTGGGACAGCCGCTCCGCCACCGGGGCCAGGGTCAGCTTTTGCAGGGATTTTTCCCATTTCTCCCGGGTAAGAGAGGCGGGGTCCTTCCCCTTCTCGCTCTGCTTTTTCACCCATTTATCAAAGTCGGGCTCGGGCTTACCCAGGTGGGAGCAGGCGATAACGGCAGCGCCGTGGTCCAGCAGATAGCGGATGGTGGGCAGGGCCGCCACAATGCGCTTGTCGCTGGTGATGGCGCCGGTCTCCTTATCCTGGGGCACATTGAAATCACAGCGCAGGAGGACTTTTTTGCCGGAAACATTCACATCGGCAACGGTCTTTTTGTTGTAATTCATATAATAATCTCCTTGATGGATTGTGATAACGGGGTGAGTGGTGCGGGGGTTAACGGGCGGCGGGACACATGGGTCCCGCCCTACAATTGGCCCCCTTGCCTAAAGGGGGCTGGCGGCGAAGCCGACTGGGGGATTCTTCCATGCACGAACTTGCGGGCAACGAATTACTCATTACCCCGCAAGTATCCCTCCACCAGCCTGCGGCTGGTCCCCCTCCCTTTAGGCAAGGGAGGCAGCGGGGTTACGAGGGTGCGCTCGGAGTGGGCCGATGTGCGCATCGCCCCCTACGGAATGGGGTGTAGGGGCGGACGACCCTGTCCGCCCGGTGCGGCGCATTTTCATGGGGTGCGTAGGGGCGTGGCTCTCCCCCTCGCAACAGGTTACTTACTATTTATATTATTTTTCATTTCGCCCGTGCCCAGCAATCCCGGGAAATGGTTTTGCCGGAGGGCCTCGTAGGTCAGAATGGCCACGGAGTTGCTGAGATTCAGGCTGCGGGCCTCCTCCCGCATGGGCAGGCGGATGCAGCGGTCATAGTGCTCCCGGCGAAAGGACTCCGGCAGCCCCGCCGTTTCCTTGCCGAAAAACAGCCAGCAGTCCGGGGAGAATTGGGCCCGGGTATAGTCCCGGGGTGCCTTGGTGGTAGCAAGCCACAGGTCGTCCTTTGCCTCCGGGTGGAGGGCGAACAGCGCCTCCAGGTTTTCATAGTCGCACACCCGGACCAGGTGCCAGTAGTCCAGCCCCGCCCGGCGCACGGCCCGCTCAGATATATCGAAGCCCAGGGGGCGGACCAGGTGCAGCCGACTGCCGGTGGCGGCGCAGGTACGGGCGATATTGCCGCAGTTTTGAGGGATCTCCGGCTCGACGAGGACGATGTTCAGCATGGGACGGCTCCTTTTTGTGCCAAATGCAGGGGCATATTTTTGCATTTTACAGATACTCTGCCTATTGTAATGCAAAGGAAATGGAAATTCAACCGTAAAATGGGATTTTTTGCGAATTATTTCTTTGAATCCAGGTTTTTTTGGAACAGAGAGTGCAAAATACCTCTGATTTTTTCAAGGGCTGCGGTGTTTTTCTCCAAGATGAAAAAATTTTTTCTTTTTTTAGGAAAAACACTGGATTTTACGAGAAATGCTGGTATAATGAAAGGGAAAACAGAACGGAAAGGAAGTGTAGTCCCATGGGATGCAGATTCGTACCGCTCCGCGTTCCCGCGGGGCTGTTTCCGCCAAACCGCTGACGCTGCGGCTTGCTTTCTCCTTCGGCGTGGCCAAGGAGGGGCGGCCTTATAAAGCGTTTGGCGGTTTTTCTTTGCATAGGAAGTATCTGCGCCGACGCTCCGTTCGTATACATCGAGAGAGAAAAGTTTTCGGATAACGAAAGAAAGTGAGTGTATTTCAAAATGATTTCTCATGGTAAGGACATCAAGATCTTCACCGGCAATGCCAACCCCGCCCTGGCAAAGGAGATCTGCCAGATCATCGGCACCAAGCTGGGCGACGCCGAGGTGACGCATTTCGCCGACGGCGAGGCCTCCGTCTCCCTGTACGAGACTGTTCGCGGCAGCGATGTCTTTCTTATCAACTCCACCTGCAAGCCCGTCAACGACAGCCTCATGGAGCTGCTCATCATGATCGATGCCTGCAAGCGCGCCTCCGCAGGCCGCGTCACCGCCGTGGTGCCCTACTTCGGCTATGCCCGGCAGGACCGCAAGGCTAAGAGCCGCGACCCCATCAGCGCCAAGCTGGTGGCCAATATGCTCACCGCCGCAGGGGCAGACCGGGTGCTGACCATGGACCTGCACGCCGCCCAGATCCAGGGCTTTTTCGACATCCCCGTGGATAACCTGCTGGGCAATCCCGTGTTCGTTGACTACTATGCCAAGAAGTTCGGCGGCGCGGTGGAGGACATGGTGGTGGTGTCTCCCGATGTGGGCAGCGTGGCCCGGAGCCGCACCTTCGCCCAGAAGCTGCACATGGGTCTGGCCATTGTGGATAAGCGTCGGCAGAAGGCCAATCACTGTGAGGTAATGAATGTCATCGGCGATGTGGCCGGGAAGGACTGCATCCTCTTTGACGACATGGTGGACACCGCCGGTTCCCTCTGCAACGCCGCCCGGGCCATCGTGGAGGTAGGCGGGGCTCGCAATGTGTCCGCCTGCGCCTCTCACGGCCTGCTGGACGGCCCCGCTCTGGAGCGTATTGCCGAGAGCCCCATTCAGGAGCTGGCCCTGCTGAACACCCTGCCCGTGGCCTTCGGCGAGAGCTGCGGCAAGATCAAGTATCTGTCCGTGGCGCCCATGTTTGCCGAGGCTATCGAGCGCATTTATCAGGAGATCTCCATTGCCAAGCTCTTCAACTGAGCGTCGGGAGAAATCGGCTGGTCAAACCGGCTTATTCGTGCTATAATGGTCGGGCGAGTCATTCTCGCCCGACCAAAACTTTTGCAGGAGCGTGAGGATATGTTTTTGAGGCAGAGCGGCTTTACCTGGCTGGTGGTGGGTCTGGGAAACCCCGGCGCACGGTTTGAAAGCACCCGGCACAATATGGGCTTTTTAGCCGTGGATCGGCTGGCGGAGCAGGAAAAGCTGCGCTTTAATAAGCTGCGCTTCAAGGCCTGGACGGCGGAGTGGAAGCTGGGTGAGGAGAAAATCCTGGTGATGAAGCCCCAGACCTACATGAATCTCTCCGGAGAGTCCGTAGGCGCGGCGGCCCGATTCTATAAGATCCCGCCGGAGCATATTCTGGTGGTGTCCGACGACATTGACCTGCCCGTGGGAAAGCTGCGGCTGCGGGCCTCCGGGTCCGCCGGCGGGCACAACGGGCTTAAAAATATCATCCAGCACCTGGGCAGCGACCGTTTTCCCCGTATCAAGGTGGGCGTAGGCTCCCCCAAGCAGGCGGGCTATGAGGTGGTAGACTGGGTCATCGGTATGCCCATGGGTGAGGAGCAGAAGATTCTTCTGGACACCCTGGACCGGGCGGCCCGGGCCATTGCGGCGGTCATCACCCTGGGGATGGATAAGGCCATGAATAAATTCAACTGAGCTGGCGAAAAAACTTCGTTTTTTCTGCCAAAAGGTTTGCAGTCTGCTGCGCGCATAATTTTGAGCCCTTGGCTCAAAATTCCACACTGGC
>OGYD01001592.1_pt1 | contig 16755 bp, 17 predicted proteins | sample 1576441 | NCBI WGS metagenome assembly OGYD01 (sample SAMEA3541537, study PRJEB24748) | human gut metagenome | biome: human gut; feature: human-associated habitat; material: faeces | place: China | collected 2012 | reverse complement strand
TAATCGCAGGCGGATCACCATATAACGCTTCACAAAGGGTGGATACCGTGTTAACCTTTCCCTGATAACGATATTCCGCATGATAAGATCCCGCAACGCCTCCGATTGCCGCAAATTTTTCCGGACAGGTAAGTCCCCATTTATAGGCACCGTAACCTCCCATCGACATTCCTGCAATAAAACGGTTTTCCCGCTTTGTTGCTGCCGGGAAATTTCTCTCCACAAAATCTGTCAGTTCTTCTGTCAGATAAGAAAAATAATCCAGTCCGTATTTCATATCCGTATAGGCGCTGTTATATACGCTTGGCATAACCACCATGATCTGATGCTCATCTGCATAACGCTCAATCTTGGAGGTCCTCAGATACGAAAGATGGTCTCCTGTAAATCCATGCAGCAGATACAGGGTCTGATATTTTTTGTTTTTCCCGAAAGTCTCTCCCTTTTTTCCCTGCTCTACATCTTCCATTCGCTCTTTTTCCGGAAGCAGAATCGAAACATCTACCTGCATCCGCAGGATACAGGAGTGAAAATTGCAATGTACATATGCTGCCATCTGTTTCTCCTTTCTGTCAGCCTTTTACAGCGCCGACAACCACACCTTTGATAAAATATTTCTGAAGCATCGGGTAAATAATAATGATTGGTAAAATTCCGACAAATGCCAGTGCCATTCGGATGGAGTTTCCCGGAAGCGAAACTGCCTGTCCTTCGGCCGCCAGCTCTGATGCTCCGCTTCGCAGATATTCAATGTTTTTCATGATACGCATCAGAAGATTCTGAATACCAAAATATTTTGGATCCTGTACGTAATATAAAGCATTGGTCCAGCTGTTCCAGTAGGAAAGACCTGTAAACAGTCCAATGGTGGCAACTACCGGCTTCGACAACGGAAATACAATTTTGGTGAAAATTCCAAGCTCTGACGCTCCGTCCAGCTGTGCAGCTTCATATAATGCTTCCGGCAGGCTGTTGCTGTAATAGTTTCTTACCAGGAAAATATTGAATGCTGTCATCAGAAGATTCGGAAAAATCAGTGCTGCATACGTATCTTTAATATGGAAAAATGTTGTCCACATAATATACTGTGGCACCAGTCCTCCATTAAACAGCATGGTAAAATATACAAAAAAGGATAATGCGTTTCTATATTTGAATGTTTTTCGTGCCATCGGATATGCGATCGAAGTCGTCAGTAATACGCTTAATCCGGTTCCGACAACGGTTGTTCCAATCGTAACAAGATACGATCTTACGATTGTTGCTGCCTGTTTTACCATGTAGGTATATGCTTCCAGGCTGAGTTTCTTCGGCAAAATCTGATATCCGTTTGTAATCAGTTCATTTTCATCGGTAAAGGACGCAACCACCAGAAGAATCATCGGAAACAACGCCACAATACTGATTACCACTAAAATAACTGTTGCTATTGCAATAAATCGTTTTTCATCGCTGACTGTCTTTTTCATATCCTGCCTCCTAGAACAATGCGTTTTCCGGATCTTTTTTCCGTACAATAAAGTTTGCAATCATGACCAGTGCAAAACCAACCAATGACTGATATACACCTGCTGCCGAAGACATTCCTACATTACCCTGTTCCATCAAACCACGATATACATACGTGTCAATCGTCTGCGTCGTAGAAAACAGGGTTCCTGCATTCATTGGTACCTGATAGAACAAACCAAAGTCAGAATAGAATACACGACCGATCGCCATCAATGTCATAATAATAATGGTTGGTCTCAGAAGCGGAAGCGTAATAGCAGTAATCTGTTTCAGTTTAGAGGCACCGTCAATCTTTGCTGCTTCATAAATTTCCTTATCAATGCCTGCAATACCTGCCATATAAACGATCGCATTATATCCTGCATTCTTCCAAAGATATACAATAACCAGGATAAACGGCCATGCAGCTTTTGCAGTATACCAGTCTACGCCGTTTTTCCCCAACGCATCTAAAATTGTATTGTTCACAAAACCGGTTGTACTTCCCAATAACGCGTATACCAGATACGCCGTTACAACCCAGGACAGTAAGTGTGGAAACAACAGCACGGACTGGAAAAGCTTTCCGCGTAACAGTTCTCCCAGCTCATGCAGCAGGATTGCAAAAATCACAGAAACTACGGTTCCGATCACGATAAAAGCCAGATTATATAACAATGTATTTCTCGTAATAACCCATGCATCATCTGTCAGAAACAAAAATTTAAAGTTATCCAGTCCACACCATGGACTGCCCCAGATTCCTTTCGCATAGCTGAACTTTTTAAACGCAATAAAGGTTCCCACAATCGGGATATAGTTATTAATAATCAGATATGTAATACCCGGCAATGCAATTAAGAGCAATGCTAATGTATTTTTGCTGGCATATTTCTTCTTACTCTTCGGCATATAATTCGAGCTCCCTTTTTATAAATAAGGCTGCGGTGATATTCCGCAGCCCTTTCCTTTTTTCAAAGTCTTTCCTATTTACTACTCATCCATGCATCCAGCTGCTCCTGTTTTCCTTGAATCAGGTCATCCATGCCGGCTGCTTTCAGTCGTTTTGTCATCTCGGCAAGTGTTGCATCTACATCCGCAGCACCAACCCACAGAGATTTTTTATATTCTTCTACAATGTTCAGGCATGCGGTATATTCTGCTTCTTTATCACTGTAGTCGTAAAGGAAACCATAATAGTTTGAATGATCTCCATCATAATTCTGCTGTTTATTTGTCTCTTTTTCTTCTCCATACAGACCGCCTGCAACCGGATAGGTCAACCATTTATTTCCCCAGAAATAGTAGTTCATATTATCGGTATAGGCTACACTATTCAGATCCGTATATCCATCCGGTGCTACTGCACAACCATTTTCATCCAATTTATAATCCACGCCTTCTTCTCCATAGACCAGAAGGTTATCTACATATTCATCTGTGTACAGCAGATTCATAAATTTGCAGGCTGCTGAAGGATTTTTACAGCCGGAATTTACCATCCACGCCCCGGAGTTTCCAGACCAGATCATCGAATCACTGATCTGTACATTTTCAAATGGATGACCATAGTTGTTTGTATACTGCTGCGCAATCTTTGGATTACCAAGACCACAGAATGTGCCAAAGCAGTTGCCGGACATCAGTAATTCTGCGGTAGTTGCTGTTGTGGTAGCTGCATCACTTGCATAATAACCAGCTTCAAACCAGCTTCTGGTCAGTTCGCACAGTTCTTTAAAGTCTGTCGTTTCATATATATCCACTACAGTTGCATTATCCTGATAAGCCACACCGGAAACGGATGAAGCGATATTGTCGCCTAATGGATCAATTTTATCAATCTTGCCAAGATAACTTTCAAATAATGCATTCGCTCTGTTCGGATCAATGATTGTCATATCCGGATAAGCTTCTTTTACCTTTGCAAACACTGCTGTCAAGTCTTCCGGTTTGGTAACCTGACTCATATCGATTCCAAGTTCCTCAGTAATATCTTCACGATAGGTAAATCCACCCGGTACATAGTTAGAACCCATATTCAGAATTCCATATGTTTTTCCCTCTACCGTTGTCGGTGCCAGAAAACCATCGTAAAGAGTTTCTGTTGTTTCTTTCAGATCATTGTCCAGATACTCTGTAATATCCAGCGCTGTTCCATCCTGAATATATTTCAGATGCGACGTATTATAGGCCTGAAATAAATCCAGCTGTTCTCCGGATGCCAGCATCAGATTCACCTGATTCATATAATCAGAATTGGAAAACAGTACCAGTTTGACCTTCGTATTGATCTTATCTACCGTATAATCGTTGATCAGGTTCTGAATTCTTTCCAGTTCTGATGACTCTGGGATATTGTTCTGTGTCATATACGCAAATACAATTTCTGCCGGTTCTTCGCTGTCGCTGCTCTCCTGTTTACTGCTTTCCTGTTTTCCGGTTGCATCACCGCTCTGTGCTCCACCACACCCGCTCAGCAGAGATCCCACTGTCAGGGTGGCCATCAAAATCGCCAAAATCTTTTTCTTCATTTGTTTCTCCTTTCTTCTTTCCGGTTCCTTTTGATAGACTTATCATAGCGCAAAAAAAACGAAAGTTCTTACACAAAAAAGTACAAAAACTTTCGTTTTTAAGATATCTATTCTCTTTTCCGAAACTCTGCCGGTGAAAGTCCCGTATGTTTTTTAAATACAGATGAGAAGTACGGAAGCGTATCAAATCCGACTTCCAATGCAATATCAATCACCTTTGTATTGGTGTTTTCCAACAAATGCTTCGCTTTTTCCACACGCAGGGAATTAATATAATCATTCAACGACGTTCCGATATCCTTCCGGAACATTTTTCCAATGTATTCCGGTGAAAAATGAAACCTCTCCGAAAGCGTATTTCTGTTAATATCTTCCGTATAATGTTCTCTGATATAATCAATTACCTGATCTGTGATCCTTTTTTCTGTTTTTTCTTTCCGTTCCTCCTGTGTCAGATCAAATACCTTATTCATCAGCCATGTCATCCACTGCACCATAGAAAATTCCGATTTAACCGCATTCATATCCAGTTTCAGATAGATCGGGTCACGAATCACGCTGTTCATATTTTCCTTTTTATCATGGAGATATTTGCTTACAAGCTGTGTCAGTTCCACCTGAAAATTGCGAAATCCTTCTACGGAATGCATCGTTTGCTTTACATGCTGCAGCGTTTTTTGTAAATATTCCATTGTACTTACCCTGGAACCCTTGTTCAGACACTGCAGAATATAATCTTCGTCCAGAATATGTCCGGAAGCCTCCTTTTCTCGGAGCAATGCCATAAATTCCTTTATTTCCCCTTCGTCATAAATATGCGTTTTGTCATATTCCATTATTTTCTCTTTTTCCAAACCTGCTTCATAAAAAGAAACGCTTGGGGATATGTATCCGATCTGCAATACATCCGGAAAATATTTTTCAAATATGTTTCTGACCTGTGCCGCTCTCTCCTTCGTCTCCCTTTCCGAAAATTCCGACAGAATTCCAAGATAGGTTCCCTTATTTTCTTCCCAGCAGATCACATTTTCCATTCTAATTTTTTCTGTGAATGCTTCTGCCAGAATATTTTCCATTGCAAATTTATAAATGGATTCCTGTTCCTTTTCTTTACCGAAGTCCATTTTGCCACTGGCAAAATGAAGAATCACAACACAATATTTTTCCTGAATCTCTTCCTCTATCCCCTGTTGCTTGATTTCCTCCTCGAGTCCCTGTTTCTGCACACCGGGTTCCAGCAATACTCTTGTCCAGAAATATCGCACCATCTTTCTTTTTCCGATCTTCCAATATTCCCGGATTTCCTCCGTTTTTTGTTTCCAGGCTATTTTTTCTGTCACACGAAGCATCTCTGGCGATAAGGGCGGCACACACCTCTGGTGGGATAATGCTAACAAGGGCAACTTCTAAACGTCAGTCTTAGATTAACTAATAAAACGGACTCTGCCAAACGTATTTGGCGGAGTCCGTTTTTTTCATAGTAGCGGAGGTATCCTGCCTCCGCCACAGCGGGCTGGTTTCATTAATTTTTAGTATCTTTGCAGAATATAGTGCAGAACTACAAAAAGCAGCACATAAATATAAAACCCAAAGCAATATGAAGAAAATCGTAATACTCGACTTCGACGGCACCATCGCTGACACGAAGCCCGTCATACTCAACACATTTCATCGCACCTTCGACGCTATGCACCTACCGCAGCACAGCGACGAGGAGATAGCCGCTACAATCGGACTGCCGCTCGTGGAGGCGTTTCCCGTACTCGAACCGATGGACAAGGAGAAGGCAGCGGAGTGTACAGCCACATACCGCGAGATATTCGAAGACGTGAACCGCGAGATTGGCGTGCCTATGTTCCCACACGTAGCCGACACGCTGCGCCAGCTGCACGCCAAAGGTTGCACACTCACCATCGCCACGAGCCGCGGATACAAGTCGGCTGCCGACTTCCTGCGCTCGTTCAAGCTCGACGACATCATCACGCTGATTGTTGCCGCAGAGGACGTGCGCCACGCTAAACCCGACCCTGAGCCCGTGCTGAAGACACTGAAGCATTACCACCTGCAGCCGGAGGATGCCGTCGTTATAGGCGACACCCACTTCGACATTCTCATGGGTCGCAACGCCCACTGCATGACCATCGGCGTTACGTACGGCAACGGCTCACGCCAAAGCCTCATCGAAGCCGGTGCAGATGCCATAGTAGACGATTTCGCGGAGATTGCACCGCTAATTGAATTATAATTGCTAAATTTGCATATTAATAGGTGCATACCGCTTCTATACAACAACGAATAATCAAAAAACAAAACCGAAAATATAATGGAACAAGCACTTTGGATTTACAATACGCTGTCGCGTCGCAAGGAAGTGTTCAAGCCGCTGCACGCCCCTAACGTGGGCATGTACGTCTGCGGACCTACCGTCTATGGCGACCCACACCTGGGCCATGCGCGCCCGGCTATCACGTTCGACATTCTCTTCCGCTACCTCAAGCACCTCGGCTATAAGGTGCGCTACGTGCGCAACATCACCGACGTTGGCCACCTGGAGCACGATGCCGACGAAGGCGACGACAAAATCGAGAAGAAGGCACGTCTGGAGCAGCTCGAACCGATGGAGATTGCGCAGTACTACACCAACCGCTACCACGCGGCTATGGAGGCACTGAACGTACTGCCGCCGAGCATCGAGCCGCACGCTACGGGACATATCATCGAGCAGGAGCAGCTGGTGCAGCAGATTCTCGACAACGGATTCGCATACGAAAGCAACGGATCCATCTACTTCGATGTGAAGAAGTACAACGAGAAGCACCACTACGGCATTCTCTCTGGTCGCAATCTCGACGACGTGAAGGACGCTTCGCGCGCTCTTGACGGTGTTGGCGAGAAGCGCAACCAGGCTGACTTCGCCCTCTGGAAGAAGGCTTCGCCGGAGCACATCATGCGCTGGCCGAGCCCTTGGAGCGATGGCTTCCCTGGCTGGCACTGCGAGTGTACGGCGATGGGCCGCAAGTATCTCGGTGCTCACTTCGACATCCACGGTGGCGGCATGGACCTCGTGTTCCCGCACCACGAGTGCGAGATTGCGCAGGCTGTGGCTTCGCAGGGCGACCAGATGGTGCACTATTGGATGCACAACAACATGATCACAATCAACGGACAGAAGATGGGCAAGTCGCTCGGCAACTTTATCACACTCGAGGAGTTCTTCACGGGCAACAACAAGAATCTTGAGCAGCCCTACTCGCCGATGACCATACGCTTCTTCATCCTCTCGGCTCACTACCGCGGCACTGTAGACTTCTCCAACGAGGCGCTGCAGGCTTCGCAGAAGGGTCTTGAGAAACTCATGAACGGCATCGCCGACCTCGACCGCATCGCTGCTTCAGCGGAGAGCGACGCAGAGACGAAGAAGGTAGTAGGCGAGCTGCGCCAGAAGTGTTACGATGCCATGAACGACGACTTCGCTACTCCGCTCGTCATAGCTCACCTCTTCGAGGCTTGCTCCGTTGTGAACAAGCTCGTAGACCACAAGGCTACCATCTCTGAGGCTGACCTTAAGGAACTGGCTGAGACAATGCGCCTCTTCGCATTCGACCTGCTCGGTCTGCGCCCCGACAACGCCGGCTCTTCATCGCATCGCGAGGAGGCTTTCGGCAAGGTTGTAGACATGGTGCTCGACCTCCGTTCGAAGGCTAAGGCATCGAAGGACTGGGCTACCAGCGACCGCATCCGCGACGAGCTGGCTGAGCTTGGCTTCGAGGTGAAGGACACCAAGGACGGTGCTACCTGGAAGCTGAAGTAAGAGTTTTGAATTTTGAATTTTGAGTTTTGAGTTTTGAGTTTTGAGTTTTGAATTTTGAGTTTTGAGTTAGCAAAGGCTTAGAAAGGCCTAAGAAGGCTTAGTTCGGCTTAAACGCACCCTTCCTCGGCTTAGTTCGGCTTAAACACACACACAATGAAGAAAATATCTATAATCGCCGCAGCCATTGCTCTCTGCAGTTGCTCGGCAACAAAGACAACAGACGCAGCCGTTGACCTCAACGGCGAGTGGGACATCGTAACCGTAGACGGCACCGCTGTCGACACCACAAAGACAGAGTTCCGCCCTACCCTCGGCTTCGAAACCGCAAAGGACAACGTGTTCGGATGCGCCGGATGCAACTCTATCAACGGCAAGGCAAAGGTGGATGCTGCAAAGCAGACCATCAGCTTCTCGGAGATAGGCAAAACGCTGATGTTATGCGCCAACATGGAGTATGAAGAAAAGATTATGAAGGCACTCGAAAGCGTGAAGGGATACAAAGCTGGCGAAGGCTGCGTAGAACTGACTGACGGCAGCGGAAATGCCGTGCTTCAGCTGAAGAAGCAGTAAACAGACTCTCTCCGTAGCGGATGTGAAAGCCTCCGCTACGGAATAACCCCTGAAACAATAATAATATGAAGCATATAGTATTTCTTACCGGCGCCGGCATGTCCGTAGAATCGGGTTTCAAGACGTTCCGCGGCAACGACGGCTTGTGGGAGAACTACCCCGTCGACCAGGTTGCGTCGCACGAGGGATGGCTTGCCGACCCCACACTCGTGACCAACTTCTACAATATGCTGCGCCGAAAGCTCTACGCAGCGCAGCCCAATGAGGGCCACCGCCTCATTCACGAGCTGGAGAAAGACTATAAGGTGACGGTCATCACGCAGAACGTGGACAACCTGCACGAGAAAGCCGGCTCCACTAATGTGATTCACCTGCACGGCGAACTGACGAAGGTGTGCTCCTCGCGCGATGTCGACGACCCGCGCTATCAGCGCACTCTGACCGAGGACAACTGCGAGGTGAAGCCCGGCACACTCGCCGGCGACGGATCGCTCGAACGCCCGTTCATAGTGTTCTTCGGCGAGTCGGTGCCTATGATTAGCGTTGCGGCAGAGGCTGCAGAGCAAGCCGACATCTTCGTCATTATAGGCACATCGCTCAACGTATACCCAGCTGCGGGCCTTATCCACTATGTGCGACCCTCAGTGCCCATATATCTCATCGACCCCGAGCCCACGCTCGGCGTAGGCAGACAGAACTTCAAGCACTTCCAGTGCGGAGCAAGCGAGGGCATGAAGCTATTGTGCGAAGAACTCTGTTGACACGACGTAGACTACTCTGATATTCCACTGGCGCATCAGCGTAGTGCGACTTAGCATTATGTGCAGACACAAAAAAAAACAAAGGGGTGCAGCTCTTCATTTGAGAACTGCACCCCTTTTATATTATTAGAACTTTACTGTTAGAACTTGTAGTTGATGCCGAACAGAATGTTTCTGCCGTCCAAGTTTACACCCCATGTATTAGCCTCGTCAACACGCTGATAGCCAAAGAAGCCAATCTTTGTAACAAAAGCCACGTGATTAGAGAGGTTCACCTTAAGACCTGGTTTCAAACCAACTTCCCAAACATCATAGTCGCTCGCGCTATGCTGCAAGTCGTGATGCTCATAGCCAATGGTACCCTCAATGAAGAAGTCAACAATCTTTGCGCTGCAAGCTGTGTAACGAACATACGGAGCAACCTCAAAAACCTTCTCCTTGTCCTCAACGCCTGAGTAGCCTAAAGAGATACCAGCATCCCACTTCTTATCCAACTGGAAACCTACCTCTGGAGCAATCTTCCAGCTGAACTTAGAGTCGTGGTCATAGCTGGTGTTAGCAAAACCAACACCGCCGCCGATATACACCTGAGCGCTTGCACACACGGCTACAAAGAGAGTAGCCAAAGTCATCATAATCTTTTTCATAAACATTATGTTTTTTAAGTGATTACTGCACGAAACATTACGTCCCATGCCAATAGTATTAAATATTTAAGCACTGCAAATGTACACTTTTTAATGATATGAAACAATAAAATAACAACAAATAAAGACGAATATACCCAAATATTCCACATTTTTGATATAAAATAAGCAGTTTGAGCACCATATTTACACTATTTACTTATTTATTCGTAACTTTGCAAAACAAATATACTCAAAGAATAATGCACAAACTCAGAACAATAGAAATGCAGCGTCTGTCGGTAGACGAGTTTCACGAGGCTAACAAGCTGCCGCTTATCGTGGTGCTCGACGACGTGCGTTCGCTCCACAACGTAGGCTCAGTGTTCCGCTCCTCAGACGCTTTCCGCGTTGAGGCGGTCTACCTCTGCGGCATCACCGCTACCCCGCCCCACCCCGAGATTCACAAGACGGCACTCGGCGGCGAGGACTCCGTGGCTTGGCGCTACTTCGAGACGGCTACCGAGGCGGTGGCAGAACTGCAGAAAGAGGGCGTTTTCGTCTATTCAATAGAGCAGGTGGAAGGCTCCACGAAGCTGCAGAACCTGCAGTTGGACACCGACCGTCGCTACGCCGTGGTGTTCGGCAACGAGGTGAAAGGCGTGCACCAGGAGGTGGTAGACCTTGCCGACGGATGTCTTGAGATACCGCAGTTCGGCACCAAGCACTCGCTGAACGTCAGCGTGACGGCAGGCATCGTGATCTGGGAGGTTGCAAAGCAGTTTTTGGAAAGGCTTAAATTTTAAGTCTGTCTTTTTAAAAATATTCTTTGCTAACAACAATAAAAACAATGCAAATTGTAGAAATACTAATTATTCTTACAATTTGCATTGTTTTTATTGTATATACGCAACTATATACCATTGAGTTCTACTCAAATCAATGAATTATGCATCAATAATTATAGTTATTATCCAAGCTATAAATGGAAACAACATTACAAATAATTCACCTGAATATTTTTTAAAAGCTTGTTTATAACTTTCTGTCTCTTTCTTATGAGAATATATTAAAAAAAAAGTACTGAAAACATATAGGAAAAAAAATATCCCAGCTATATAATCCATCCAATGAACTCTGCAGGTACGATTTGTAAGTGCAGTTATAAAAAAAGAGTAAAAAAATAATTCATGTAGCCTTTTCATTTATAATTACTTTTTATTCATACAGTTACTATTATGCAATCAATAATTGTAAATATTATCCAAAGTATAAATGGACCCAATATTACAAATAATTCACCTAAATATTTTTTAAAAGCTTGTTTATAACTTCCCGTCTCTTGCTTATGAGAATATATTAAAAAAACAGTACTGAAAGCATATAGAAAAAAAATATCCAAGTTATATAAATCATCCAACTAACTCCTACTATATACGTTATTAATCCACTTATATAAAAAGAGAAACCAAATAATTCATGTAGCCTTTTCATTTTCAGTTATTTTTTATTCATACAGTCACTAAAATCATATTTCTTCCAAAAGTACAAATTAAAAACATATACCACAAACAGTATTTTTATTTTTTATAATTTCATAAGAAAACACAACAGATTATTTATAAGCATCTCACTATCTAATAATTATAACTCTATTTATTATTTTTTTCGTAACTTTGCAGCGTTATATCCACTTGAAACATACATAATTATATAAATGAAGAAACTTTTTATCGAGACATACGGCTGCCAGATGAACGTGGCAGACTCAGAAGTAGTGGCTTCCATCATGCAGATGGCAGGCTACGAACTGTGCGAGAACGAGGCTGAGGCTGATGCCATCTTCCTCAACACCTGCTCTATCCGCGAGAACGCAGAGAACAAGATATACGGACGACTTGAGACTCTGCACGCAGAGAAGAAGAAGGGACGCGAGCTCATACTCGGCGTGCTCGGCTGCATGGCTGAGCGTGTGCGCGAAGACCTCATACAGAATCACTTCGCCAACCTCGTTTGCGGTCCCGACTCCTACCTCAATCTGCCGGACATGATTGCGCAGTGCGAGAACGGACAGAACGCCATGAACATCGAACTGAGCACCACCGAGACCTACCGCGACGTTGTGCCGCAGCGCATCGGCGGCAACCGCGTGAGCGGTTTCGTGAGCATCATGCGTGGCTGCAACAACTTCTGCCACTACTGCATCGTGCCCTATACTCGCGGACGCGAACGCTCACGCGACGTGGAGAGCATCCTGCGCGAGGTGCGCGACCTGCACGACCGTGGCTTCAAGGAGGTGACACTGCTCGGACAGAACGTGAACAGCTACGGTCTGACGCCTGCCGGAAAGCGCATCGAGGGCGGCTGCTCGTTCGCCGAACTGCTGCACAAGGTGGCGCAGAGCGTGCCCGATATGCGCGTGCGCTTCACCACATCCAACCCCGAGGACATGACCGACGACATCCTGTACGCCGTAGCCGAAGAGCCTAACCTCTGCAAGCACATCCACTTCCCGGCGCAGAGCGGTTCGACAAAGATACTGAAGCTGATGAACCGCAAGTACACACGCGAGCAGTACTTGGAGCGCGTGGAGGCAATACGCCGCATCATACCCGGCTGCGGACTCTCTACCGACCTCTTCGTGGGCTATCACGACGAGACACCGGAGGACCACGCAGAGACACTCTCGCTGGTGCGCGAGTGCCAGTTCGACTCGGCTTTCATGTTCAAGTACTCCGAACGCCCTGGCACATACGCCGCAAAGCATCTGCCCGATAACGTGTCGGAGGAGGTGAAGATAGAACGCCTCAACGAGCTTATAAGCCTGCAGACAGAGGTGAGCGCTGAGCAGAACCGCAAGGACATCGGCAAGACATTCGAGGTGCTCGTAGAGGGCTACTCGAAGCGTTCGCGCCAGCAGCTCATGGGACGCACCGAGCAGAACAAGGCGGTGGTGTTCGACAAGGGCACATACCGCATCGGCGACCGCGTCATGGTGAAGATAACGGATGCCACATCGGCTACGCTGTTAGGCACTATAGCAGAATAAACCCACCGTCAGGCACTACATCAGAATAAAGACATGAAAGAATTTCTACAGGTACTGAGGCGCTTCGTGCCGCCATACAAGAAGTACATCGCGCTGACAGCCACGTTCAACGTGCTGTCGGCTGTGCTCAACATCTTCTCTTTCGCAGCACTCATCCCCATCCTTCAGATACTCTTCCGAACAGAAGGCGCAGGCAGTGCTACGCATCTCATGCCGTGGAGCTTCGACAACATAAAGGAGGTGCTGTCGAACAACGCCGACTACTACGTGACGCAGCTCATCGCCAACGTCGGACCGACCACTACCCTACTCGTAATCGGTCTGTTCCTCGCCTTCACCACGTTCCTCAAGACGGGTGCATACTTCCTTTCGTCGGCTACAATCATACCTGTGCGAACGGGCGTGGTGCGCGACATACGCAACCAGCTCTACCGCAAGATTACATCACTGCCGCTCAGCTTCTTCTCCGACGAACGCAAGGGCGACATCATAGCGCGTATGACGGGCGACGTGCAGGAGGTAGAGAGCTCGATAATGTCGTCGCTCGACATGCTCTTCAAGAACCCTATTCTCATCACGTTCTACTTCGGAGCACTCATCTTCATCTCGTGGCAGCTCACGCTCTTCACCATCGTCTTCGTGCCAATCTTCGGATGGTTCATGGGCTGCGTGGGCAGAAAGCTCAAGAAGAAGTCTATCAAGGCGCAGTCGCTCTGGAGCGACACTATGTCGCAGGTGGAGGAAACGCTCGGCGGACTGCGCATCGTGAAGGCGTTCTGCGCAGAGGACAAGATGAACACACGCTTCTCGAACATCAACAACGAATACCGCGACGCCGTGCAGCGCGTGAACATACGCCAGCAGATGGCGCACCCGATGAGCGAGTTCCTCGGCACGGTGCTCATCATCATCGTGCTCTGGGTGGGCGGCATACTGGTGCTCGACAACAAGATACTCTCCGGCCCGTCGTTCATCTATTATCTCGTGATGCTCTACTCCATCATCAACCCGCTGAAGGAGTTCTCCAAGGCAAGCTACAACATTCCGAAGGGTCTCGCCTCAATGGAGCGCGTAGACAAGATTCTGAAGGCAGAGAACACCATCAAGGAACCTCTGCAGCCGAAGCACATCGCTTCATTCGAGCATCAGATAGAGTTCCGCCACGTATCGTTCCGCTACGGCGAGCAGTGGGTGCTGCGCGACATCAACCTCGTCATCGAGAAGGGCAAGACCGTGGCTCTCGTCGGACAGAGCGGATCGGGCAAGTCGACACTCGTCGACCTCATTCCGCGCTACTATGACGTGCAGGAGGGCGAGGTGCTCATCGACGGCATCAACGTCAAGGATCTCGGTATACACGACCTGCGTCAGCTCATCGGCAACGTCAACCAGGAGGCGATACTCTTCAACGACTCGTTCCGTGGCAACATCACGTTTGGCGTGGAGAGTGCTACGCAGGAGCAGATTGAGCAGGCGGCGCGCATAGCCAACGCCCACGAGTTCATCATGCAGACCGAGCAGGGCTACGACACCAACATCGGCGACCGCGGCGGACGTCTCTCCGGCGGACAGCGACAGCGTGTGAGCATAGCCCGCGCCATACTGAAGAACCCGCCCATTCTCATCCTCGACGAGGCTACATCGGCACTCGACACCGAGAGCGAACGCCTCGTGCAGGACGCGCTGGAACGCCTTATGAAGTCGCGCACGACGGTGGCTATCGCCCACCGCCTGTCTACCATCAAGAACGCCGACGAAATCTGCGTGATGCACGAGGGCGAAATCGTGGAGCGTGGCACGCACGAAGAACTCATCGCACTTGGCGGTTACTACAAGAAACTGCACGAAATGCAGAAGTAACAGCCTTAGGGATAAAGAAAGCCCGAAGTCCTGATCTACTGGACTTCGGGCTTTCTTCGTTCTACCGAATAGCAATATATATTTACGCCTTCCTACTTCAACGATTCGTCATACAACACATTGGTTGCCATATGCTGCACTTCGTTGACTATAGCAGGATAAGCCTTAACAAACTCATGCAATCCAATACTGTTGCCTTGCTCGTCATAGGTTTTGCCTACACCCTGAAATTCGGTTCCTTCAACCGCAACCTTGCCGTTTGCATGAAACACCTTTATCAATGTAACCTTTCCCTCTTCAAAAGTCATACATACCGTTTTATTGTCTTCAGACCATGCCTTTCCACTGAAAGGCTCTTCACCATAATACGCTACGGTGAGACTCTTGTTGAATACCAGCTGACTTATCTTAACCTCCTTAGTACACGACATAAGAGTGAATATGCACAAAATCAATAAAAGTTTTCTCATATAGAACTACTGTATCTTGTTATATATTTATTGTGTAGAATATTTTCTCGAACACAGCCTTTTCCTTTTTCCAGTCTCCAGTGGAATAAGTGGCTGTATTCGTTCTGCCCGCCGTATCGGTAAATGTGAATACAACCGGTGTCGCTGATGTGTATAGCTTCTTTATGTCCTTGTAGCTCAACTGGGCAGTTGTACGCACAACGAAGTTGCTACCCTTCGTTTCATGATACAAAAGCTTTACATCTGAAGCCTCCGTCGTAAACGTACCGTTGCTCACGGACAAGCGGCTTATATCTTCGCGATTAGGCGAAACAACAGTGAAGTTCATGGTCAGCGAGTCGCAATGAGACACATAAGTCATATCGAATACAAATCGCTTAATGTCCTTGCTACGCTCGCTCAGCTTCTTATTACCAATAAAATAAGCATCTCCCTTTTTTGTAGAGAAGGGATTTAAGCGGTTCGAAACAGACTGTGCGCTCGTACCGGCAATGCCAGTTGCAAGCATTATCATCAATAGAAATATTCTCATCTATCATCTATTTTAAAAAAGAAGGATAACCTACTACTGTTGGTTATCCTTCCTATAAATTTCATTTAACCGAAACTACATCTTAGTGATTACTCACCGTAAACGTAAGTTGTCTTTGTACCGTAAAGACCAAGGATGCTTGTTGTCTTAACGTCAACGTGAGAAATCTTCTTGATACCTGCCTCCTTAGCAGCTGTATTGATACTTGCGTCACCACCGAAAGTCAGAACGCTGAGGAATACTGGATAAGAAGCCTGACCGCACTTTGTACCTACTGTGTTTGATGTTGCAGCGAGTGGGTTCACTGCTGAACAGCTTGTCATTGCTGCAGCTACCAAGAGAGCTGCCATTACCTTTAATGATTTCATAGATAATAAATTTAAATTTTTGTAATTGTATAAAAATACTATTTGCAAAAGTAAATAGTTATTAATGAATAGATGTTTTTTTTTGTTAATTTATTTTAAACAGATGTATTTTTATGCACAAAACTAATCTAATACACCTATTAGTATAAAATAAACATAATAAAGCCATACTTTTTACCACACGATATAAAAACCCAATAACCACAGAATAACCAGTTATCCACAATTTACAAAACCTGTTGATAACTCTGTAACAGACTGACTCACAAATCTTATTTATCAACAAACATGTGTATAACTACGTTAGTTAGTAGGTACAGGAGTACTTACAGGCGTGTATATGAGTGTAGCGAGGTAGGAAAAAGGCGTGTACGGGAGAGCAACGTTGTGCACCGAAGGACAGCGTGATTGTGCACAGGAGGGTAGTGGGGTTGTGCGCAGGAGGGCAGCGTGATTGCATACAGGAGGGTAGCGTGGCTATGGCAGGATGCCATAGCCTCCTAAATTAGCGAGTTATCCACAATTATCCACAACCTGTTGATAACTACGTAACTAACTAATAACTAATGTAATGTTATCCACAAACATGTTGATAACTATGTTTAATAAACACTTTCGCACTCCGAAACATCATGTTTTGTTATCGGATTCCGTCCGCCACCCAATCAGATTCCGTACGCCACCCA
>OGYD01001588.1_pt1 | contig 16780 bp, 20 predicted proteins | sample 1576441 | NCBI WGS metagenome assembly OGYD01 (sample SAMEA3541537, study PRJEB24748) | human gut metagenome | biome: human gut; feature: human-associated habitat; material: faeces | place: China | collected 2012 | reverse complement strand
TAAAATAAAGTACAAAAAGGTACTTGACAAACCGCCGTACATGTGCTATAATAAAAGTACAAAAGAAAGGAAGGAAAGGGATTAAAAAGAAAATAAAATAAAGTACAAAAAGGTACTTGACAAACCGCCGTACATGTGCTATAATAAAAGTACAAAAGAAAGGAAGGAAAGGGATTAAAAAGAAAATAAAATAAAGTACAAAAAGGTACTTGACAAACCGCCGTACATGTGCTATAATAAAGGTATAAAGAAAGGAAAGGAGAAATCAATATGAAACCTAGAAAAGCATTCTATATGGATAACTTGGAAATCATAAAGGACTTAGAAGATAGGGTTTATGACTTGACGGTTAAAATGGATTGTGAATGTGGAAAGCAAGATTTTAACGAAAAGCTTAATCAAGCATGGTCACTATTATATGAGGTATGGCAAGAAAATAAATAAGAAAGTGGGGGTAGCACTATGGGTAAAAGATTACAGATACAAGCTAACAAGGAAGTGTTAGAAGCAGTTGACCGTTACAATGAAGAAATGAAACACTGTACAATAGGCGGTGGAAAACGACTTAGAACCTGTCAGGCATACGTCTATGAAACGCCTACTTTCTACGTACTGAGAAGCTACAGCACAGTAGTAGCTATTATTGAAAAAAGTACCGACACTTGCTACGACTTTCTCAGATATGTTTACGGATACACTAGCACATCCGCAAAGCACATTTCAAAGTTCGATAAAGACTATGGACGGGGTACGTATGGATGTAAGGAACGTGTAACCTACCGAGAAATATAATGAGGTGTTAATATGAGTATATTTATAATGTTTAACGACGGTAGCTATTCACAGTTTGACGAGTGTGATAGTATAGAGTTCACACCTGGACACTAATAATACTTGAAGATAACCTATCTTTTGTCTATGCAGATGATGAAATTAAAGAAATAATATTTGTAAACGATTATACTCTCTCATATACAATAGAACAGGGATATGATTTCTAATAACTAGGGTGCGTGGTTAGGCACGATTACAGTTTCAACGCTGTACACCCTTTAGCACCAACAAGGTGCGGTATCCAAAAAACATCACAGTAGAAAGAAGAGGTATTACTATGGCAAGAGAAAAAATGGTAACAAGGACAGTAACCCAGACAACGGCAGAAGTTATGACGATTGATGTCACATCGGCAGAAGTACAGATACGTGAGTACACTATCGGTGGTACTTATGATACCAACGAACTATTACTTAAAAAGCTCCAGAAGCTTTTCCAGACCGATACATTCAAACTTGTGAATATCAACAGTACCATGGTAGAAGATTTACTTCTGGGAATGACAGAAGAGGACTTTATCAGATACGCTACAGTTCTTCCGCCTAGAAGCGCTAAAAAAGAAAGTGAGGAGAGTTAGCATGATAACGTCAAACAGGGTGCATATAATTGTAGAATTTAAAGATTTTGATGCAGAGCGTTTTGTAACAGACTCATTTTCGCTTGATTCTGGAGTACTGATAATCAAGCAAGATTATGGTAAGCGTACATTACGGTTAGACTATATCAAGTCAATTTACATATTCTAAGAATACATAAAGTTAGTCAAAACTAACAAGGGTGCGTGGCTGGCACGATTACAGTTTCAACACTGTACACCCATTAGCACCAACAAGGTGCGCTAACTAATCAAAATAAACCAGAAAGAAAGAGGTAACAAAAATGAGTAAACACTATGTAAAGTTAGTAAAGGAAATGATTAAAGAGGACATCAAGGATGATGTATCAGTAACAGTTGTAAACGGCACTCTTGTAGTAGACATCTATGTAAATCACTGTTTATGTTGGCACACAGCTATACCACGTATCGGATTGCGAGCTAGTTCATATATGACAGCTAAAATTATAGCAGATACTATTAAAAATCAGTATAAGCAGTTCATTTTGGATAAGTATTTTGTTCGAAAAAAATTCAAATAAATACTTGACATTCGTCCCAGTATATGCTATTATATAATTGTAGCAAGGAAATACACAAAATATCCAAGTTACGTTTGCCATAGGTGGTATAGTTTCTAACCTCTATACCGCCTACCCCCCTTAGTGGGTGTAGTTTAATAGTAAAAATGCGTAAATCTTAAATAATCCTCTCATCGTTCATTTACGCGAAGCAGGTTCAAACCCTGCCACCTGCTCTAGTGCTTTATAGCACTAAACTATATCTTGACGTTTAAAAAAATAAAGAAAGTGAGGAAGAAAAAACATGGCAAGATTACCAATGGTAACAAGAACGATTACCACAACAAAAGTTAATGTAATGTGCTTAGACATCGAGACAGGAGAACCTTGTAATATGATTGCAGTAGTTCCACGTGCCTATAAGGATGATGAAACACTTCTTAAGAAAGTAAAAGAGGTTCTTGAGACTGAGACATTGAAACCGGTACACGTAGTTGATAAGGAAGAAATTGAAACATTATATGGTATGTCAGAGCAGGAGTTTATCGAACATGCCAAAGTCTTACCACCAAGAACAGTATCAGAAGAAAACGTAACAGAATAACAGAAAAAGAAAGAGGTAAAAGAATATGGTAGAAATCAAAGAATGTAGCAGAGAATTTACAGAAGTTGAGCAGTATCTTATGACTATTGCACCGTCAATCATTTCAATGAAAGATGTGCCGGACGGTACGCACATTACAGTTGACGGTATTCTAACATTTGAGGACACCAAAGAGTCTACGGGTGAAATCGCTGATATCCTTTCAGTAATTACACCAGAAAAGAAAGTATATTCATGTCAATCTTCAACGTTCAAACGTTCAATTCGTGATATTTCAAATATCATGAAAGGTAAATCGTTTACAATCGTAAAGACATCCGGCAAGACGAAAGCAGGTCGTGACTTTATCAACTGTGAGTTAGACGTAGAAAGTCTTAAATAACCTATAAATATTAACAGCGTGTACTTTAAACGGTACACGCTTTTTAGATAAGAGGGTGATTTTTCATGGCAAAAAGAAAAAAGAAAGTATCAGCTTATACACGTAACAGAAATCGTATCAATAGCTACATAAGAAGATTAAACAAAAAAGGACTTATCACAGACCTATACATTCCATCTGAAAAGATGATGCGTAATCAAGGTGTAAAGGGAGCAGAACTAACAAAACTAACGTTAGAATTAAAATCACTAACACCAGAGAAACTACGAGCTATGACAGCACCAGTTCATATCCAAGAGGCTGATAATATCATGGAAACTGGTTTCGCTACCTTAGAAGTAGAGGGTTTCAAACAGTCAATATCTGTTTTTCCTAAAGAGGTAGGTGACAAGGTGATAGCACTTATAGATAAAATGATAGTAGAACAGGGTATTGAAGATGTTGCTATCGCATTAGAAAGCATGCCGTATCAGTTACATGACTATTTGAAGAGAACTAAGTACGATTCCTCAAGTGCTTTAGAGGAGTTTTCCAGTGCCTTGATAGAGTATCTACCAGATGCATCTGAACAGTACATACGTGATTTGATGGACGCTTTTGAGTATAACGAGATAGGATATACTATTGAAGATTAAAAAATTCAAGTATTATATGTGTGACTTTGAAACAACTGTATATAAAGGTCAAGAGTATACAGAAGTATGGGCGTCTGCATCTGTAGAATTATATACCGAAGATGTACAGATATTTCACTCGATTGATGAACAGTTTAACTATTTCTTAGAGCAGGATTGTAATATAATAGCGTACTATCACAATTTAAAGTTTGATGGATCATTCTGGTTATCATATCTATTGATAGATAAGCATTTCAAACAAGCGTATGACAAAACAGGTGAATCTGAAAATGCTGTAGTGTGGAAGAAAGACAAGTTTATGGATAATAACTCATTTAAATATTCCATTTCAGATAAGGGAATGTGGTACACTATTATAATTAAGATTAACAATCACTTTATTGAGATACGTGACTCATTAAAACTGTTACCATTTTCAGTAAAAAGAATTGGTGATAATTTTGGAACAAAGCACAAAAAATTGGACATGGACTATGAGGGTTTACGATATGCAGGATGTACAATAACAGACAAAGAAAAAAAGTACATCGCAAATGACGTATTAGTTGTAAAAGAAGCCCTTGAGATTATGTTTAATCAAGGACATAACAACCTAACAATAGGTTCATGTTGCCTGGAAGAATATAAAGAAATATGCAAAGCATCTACTAGGTTACAATTAGAGTACAAAGAGATGTTTCCAGATATGTATGACATTGACTTAGACGAAAGTACTTATAAATACCACACGGCAGGAGATTATATCAGACGTTCCTATCATGGTGGTTGGTGCTATTTAGTTAAGGGCAAAGAGAATAAAGTGCATGGTTATGGTACAACAGCAGACGTAAATTCATTATATTCTAGTATGATGTCAGGTGAAAGTGGAAATCGGTATCCAGTCGGTAACCCAAAATTCTGGACAGGAAACTTTATTCCAAGCAAAGCTTTACAACCTAACATGTATTATTTTGTTAGGATAAAAACAAGGTTTTACATCAAAGAAAACAAGTTACCATTTATTCAGATAAAGTCCTCATGGGTTTACAAGGGTACAGAAGCACTTGAAACATCTGATATTTATGACCCTACGACAGATCAATACTATGCTTTTTATAAAGATAATGACGGCGTACTAAGGGATACAAGAGTTGAACTTACTTTAACTATGACGGACTATCAGTTATTAAAAGACCACTATGAATTAGTAGACTTTGAAATACTAGATGGATGCTACTTTTATTCACAAATAGGTATCTTTGACGAGTATATAGAAAAATACAAGAAAATTAAAATGGAAAGTAAAGGAGCGTTACGAGAATTAGCAAAGCTATTTCTTAATAACCTATATGGAAAGATGGCAAGTAGTAAAGACTCTTCATTCAAATTAGCGTACATTAAAGAAGATAAGACGATAGGCTTTCTTCCAGTGGCAGAGTCAAACAAAAAAGCAGGATACATTCCAGTAGGTTCAGCAATCACCAGTTATGCAAGGAACTTTACAATTCGAGCAGCTCAAAAGAATTACTACGGTAAAGATAAACCGGGGTTTATATATGCTGATACAGACAGTATTCATTGTAACCTTAAACCAGAAGAAATAAAAGGTATCAAGGTTGATGATAAAAATTTCTGTTGTTGGAAACTGGAAAGCTGTTGGGATAAAGCTATTTTCACAAGACAGAAAACATATATTGAGCACGTAGTTGCAGAAAATTGTGAGCCTATTGAAGTTCCATACAATAACATAAAGTGTGCAGGTATGCCACAAAGATGCAAGGATTTATTCCAGTTATCTCTTGACGGTACGGCACATGAAGATGGGTACACAGATGAAACAACAAACACCCATAAAGATTGGACACCAGAAGAGTTAGAGTTTTTATTTGAAAGTGGTACTCATAAACCTATAGTTCGTGATTTTAATGACTTCAAAGTTGGGTTAAAAGTACCAGGGAAATTAAGACCAAAGCGTATCCGTGGTGGAATCTTATTGGTTGACACATCATATGAAATGAGGTAAAAAAGTATGAAGAGAATTATATGTTTATTGTTAATTTGTTTAACATTAACAGGTTGCGTGTCTGGTACGGAAGTACCAACGGAGAAAACTGAATATAGTGTAATACTTAATAGTGGTTCATGTTTTGTATTCACATTTAAAGACCCCGATACAAATGTTTGGTATATATCGAATAAATATGGAGTAACACCTAGACTTAATAAAGATGGAACATTATATGTAAAATAATGAAAAAGCAGGGGCGAACTAAGTTCGTATCCCTGCTTATCTTATATCTTTAACTTATGTGACAAACAAAGCGTTCAGCGAAAACGACAAACAATGCAGGCACTATACTTTCAAGTGTGCTACCCCGCACGTTCAATGTTGAACACATAAGAAGATACCTAGTAACTTAATGCACTAAGTACAGCTTCTTTACATTTCATATCTTTAAATCTGAATGAACCTCGTTCAAATAAGAATCTAAGATTCGATAATAAGAAGTCATTACGTTTTAGCATAACGTAGTTTATTTCATGATCATCAGTTGTAACAGTTATTTTTAATCTATATGTACTGTCCGGTCTATCATCACAATACACATACCCGTTCTCTGGAAACTCTCTTATTCCAAACTCACACCCCTTATATTTGAGTGTACAAATGTAAGAGTTTTTCCCTACTGGCTTATCAATGAAACTCTTGTTATCATTAAGGTAAACGCACTGACTACTATATGCAACGTATTTATTCTTAGAAAATGCTCTGTTAAAACCGCTAGTTTTCTGTTCTTCACTTGCGCTTTTAATGAACCCTTGTTCCAGAATAAATCCGTCACCACGTAGGAACTTTGTATCATCTTTCAGTCTTGAACTAATACCTAGTTCCACATAATAAGGGTTGATAATACTAACAGGGTTACTAAGCATGTACACTGGTACATATCTTACCTGTTTACCTTGTCCACGTGCAATACTGGTATGGATACTCAGAAGTTTTTTTGTTTCATCAGCACAATAGTGATTGGTTTCAGATTGAAATTCATCAAAGATAAGTCGCTCTATGTCACTAAAAAGGTGACTATATTTTTTTATCTGGTCAGCACTGTTCAAACTAATAGCATAACCACAGCTTTTTTCATCTAAGAACAATTCATGAAAGATACCAGATGCCCTACGTTTTGACGTCATTGTGTGACTAGGAAAGAACAAACTACCTAAATCTTTATAGAACTTGTCTACAATATCATCTAGTTCATAGTTGTATCTATAGATAAGACCAAACTTTTCACCCTTATCTAAGAATCTATTTATACAAAGTCTTCCGAAGTATGTAGTTTTACCACCAGTTCGATTCGTTGTACACATATATATTTCTGGCTTGTTACCATTGATATCTAACATTGACAATAATTTAGTACCGTCATAATATTTTGGCATGTCAAAAAACTCCTTTCCCATACTTAATTATAACACACATATTGATTTTTTGCAAGTATTATGCTATAATAAAGATGAATTAAATAAGGAGGGAGATGCCATGAAGAACTTATATCCAATCTTTGTAGCGTTATGGTTTAACGCCTTAGATCTACTAACTGGGATCGTGTCTGCCATAAAAAATAAAGACATTAAATCCAACAAACTACGTGATGGTCTTTTCAAAAAAGTGGGTTTTATTTTCTGTTATTTTACGGCGTGGTTAGTTGATGGATACGGTGGTGTTATAGGGTTCAAACTAGGTGTAGCAATATTACCAGTTATTGTCCTTTATGTATGCACAACCGAGCTAGTTTCAATACTAGAAAATATATCCAAAATCAACTCAGACCTTTTACCAGGCAAACTTATGGAACTTTTTCACATTTCAAACACCAGAAAGGAGTAACAAATGGGTGACATTAACAAAGCTGTTTCTTTCATGATTACCACAGCAAATGACAATATTCATGGTTATGACCAACAGAACAGAAATGGTCCAGATTATGACTGTAGTTCACTGGTAGGAACAGCATTATACTATGCAGGTTTTGCTATATCGCCATATTCATGGACTGGCAACTTAGAATCACAGTTAAGAAAAGCAGGTTTTGTAGATTGCAAAGCACCATGGAAAGCAGGTGATATACATTTAAACAGGGGAAACCACGTATGTATGAGTATCAATGAAAGCCAGATAGTTGAAGCGTCAATCAACGAAAAAGGTACAGTAACAGGTGGTAAAACTGGTGATCAGACAGGTAAAGAAATTCGTGTCACTTCCTATTATAATTATTATCTAGGGTGGGATTTACATTTACGATTTACTGGTGTAAACACAAATAGTAATAAAGGTTTTACTATTGAAGAAATAGCTAAGCAGGTTATTGCAGGTAAATGGGGTGTAGGTAATGAGAGAAAAAGACTCTTAGAAAACGCAGGTTATAATTATGATGAAGTACAAAGTTATGTAAATGGACTCTTTACAAAAGGTGGTTACAAGTCGAACGGCGAAGTTGCAAGAGAAGTTATTAAAGGTGTATGGGGTGTAGGAAAAGAAAGAAAAAACAGACTTGAAAAAGCAGGTTACAATTACGACGAGGTTCAAAAACTCGTTAACCAGATGTTAGGATAATTTCATGCCGGACATCAACAAAGCTTATTCATGGGCAATCGAAACGTGTAATGCCCCTAACGTGGGATACAGTCAGGCATATAGAAACGCCCAGACCGTAGGCGGTATCACATATTACGATTGCAGTTCTTTCATAAACTACGCACTCTTAGCAGGTGGATTTACAACACCTAACTACGCACCAAAATATAACGCTTTCACAACTTACACAGAAGCAGATGTTTTACTTTCACTAGGTTTCAAAGAAGTTGATGCTAGTGGTGAATACTTACCTGGTGACATTGGTCTTTCAGTTTCCCACACAGAAATGTGCTATAAAGGTGGTAAAGGAAAAGGCGTATTCATGGGGGCGCACACAGACAATGCGCCACTAGAGTATCAGGTTAGCATAGGATCAACAACTGGAAATCAAAATTACGAAACATCATTCCCGCGTTTATTCAGATATGGCGAAGGTGGTGCAACCGGTTACGGATGTAGTGCATACGTTGTATCAGCAATATGTGGTAATATGTGGCAGGAAAGTGGCGTAAACCCTGGTATGTGGGAAGGACAGAATGTTAGTTCATTTACCGCTTTAAATGTTGGTTTTGGACTAGGACAATGGACAAACACTGGTGGAGATACACACGGTAGACTTTATAAGTTGCATGAATGGCTTCAAGAAAATGGATATCAAGATGATGATGGTGTCGGACAGTTAAATTATTTAATTCACGAAAATGTATGGTATTCCAGAGATGAAGCTAGTCAATATGCCACGTTAACAGATTTTCTTACTTCGAGTAGTACAGATTTAGCTGAATTAACACATGCTTTCAACGTAGGTTGGGAGGGTATTCACGATCACACATGGGATTTCCGTGTAACCTATGCAGAAAAATGCTATGACTTTATTACAAAACATGCTAATGACACTTCAATCAACAAATGGTTTTCAAAAAATGAGTTCTTAACGATTGACGAAAGACTCAACAATGCCGTTCTTATTTACAGATTCTTGTCGGCAGGTGGCGGAGGTGGTGGAACACACACTACAAAAAAGAAATCAATGCCAGTTTGGATGATGATAAAATATCATTATTAAGTTGAAAGGAGGTGATTAGATGGCAGTAAAAACTAGAGAAGAAATTTTGGAAAGTTTCAAAGCAAGGTTAGGAGAAAAACCAGATGATGAATCCATATCGTTTTTAGAGGACTTTACCGACACACTTGATGACTTTGAAAAAAGAGCAAAAGGTGACGGCACAGACTGGAAAAGTAAGTATGAAGAAAACGATGCGAACTGGAGAAAGAAATATACAGAAAGATTTTTCTCTGTTGAACCAGAACCAAAACCAGAGCCAAAACCAGAACCAGATGATACCCCAAGGACATTTTCAGATTTATTTAAGGAGATTTAAAAGATGGCTAGAAGAATTGCTAATAGTACGCTTAATGCGTCTACAATTGACATTATGAACGTTATCAGACAGAACGCTTCATATGATTATCAGCAGAACGTACCGGTTGTCGCAAAGGCAAGTGACATTCCTAAAGTCGGAGAAGTTATCTACGGAACACCTGCTTTTGCAAACCAGTTTATTAACGCACTTGTAAACAGAATTGCTATTGTGCGTGTGCAGTCTGCAAACTTTAACAATCCGTATTCAATTCTTAAAAAAGGATATCTTGAATACGGCGAAACTGTAGAAGATATTTTTGTATCAATTGCAAAAGCGGTAGACTTTAGTGCAGAAAAAGCACCGAAGAGAGAGTTCCAGAGAAGTATCCCGGATGTTCGCTCAGCATTTCACGTAATGAACTGGCGTGTAATGTACCCAGTAACTATTCAGGATGAAGATTTAAGACAGGCATTTCTTAGTATTGATGGTGTACAGAACCTTATTGCTAAGATTGTTGATGCTGTTTACACTGGTGCAGAGTATGACGAGTTCCTGCTCTTTAAGTACCTTCTGATTAAAGCAATCAGTCATGGTAGAATGTATCCAAAGTCAATCGGTACTGGTAAAGAACTTACAGAAAGTGCTGTTCAGTTCAGAGGTACTTCCAACTTATTAACATTCATGTCAAGTGAGTTCAATGAAGCAGGTGTTAAAACAAACACACCAAAAGAAAGACAGGTTATTTTCATGGACGCTATGTTCAATGCACAGTATGATGTGAATGTGCTTGCAAGTGCTTTCAATATGGACAAAGCGGATTTTATGGGTAGATTGTTCCTCATTGATAACTGGTCAGAGTTCGACAATGAACGATTTGACGTTATCAGGGCTAATTCTGATGGTATCGAAGAAGTTACTACGGCTGAACTCGCACTGTTGAAAAATGTTAAAGGTGTTATTCTGGACGAGAACTGGTTTCAGGTTTATGACAACAATAACAAATTCACAGAGAAGTATGTTGCATCAGGCTTGTACTGGAATTATTTCTACCACACATGGAAAACTGTTTCCAATTCCCCGTTTGCAAATGCTTGCGTGTTTGTAACAGATGACGCTACAATTACATTACCTGCTTCAATCACAGCACATGTAGACGCTAAGGACGAAAGTGATACAGCTACAGTATTTACAATCAGTCCAGACTTAGACGGAGAGAGCCTTGAGCCGAATAATGTAAACTTTATTCAGACAGAAGAGTTAACCAAAGCAGGTATCGCTGTTCAACCTTATGGTGGTATTATGATTCCTAACAGTCAGGTTGCTACAGATATTACACTGGTAGCAGAGATTAACGGTACTAAGTACACAGCTACTACATCTATTACCGGTGATACAACTGTTGACACAGCTATTATCTTAAATAAAGGGTAGTGGTAAGGATGTGTGGTGGTATTTTGCTACTGCCACACATCCGTTAGAAAGGAATGTATTATGTATATAAATCCTCAGACTAATATAAAGTTACTAAAAGATGCACCACTAGATACAACATATGACCATACATTATGGTTTGACAGTGCGGGCGCACAGTACAGTTATTTTAGTGGGTTGACTAAGTACAATATGAATAACTACAGTTATCAAAGAGTACAAAGAGGTGTAGCAAGAGTAGGTATTAAAGCTGACAGTCTTTACGATTGTAACTATATGATGTTTCAAAATTCAGCTTATGGAAACAAGTGGTTCTATGCCTTTATTACAAGTGTTGAATATGTGAATGATGTTACATCTAATATCAGTTTTGAAATTGATGTTATGCAAACGTGGTTATTTGACTGTTCACCAGATTATTGCTTTGTTGAAAGAGAACACTCGGAAAGTGACCAGATAGGTGCTAACATTATACCAGAGAATCTTGACACCGGTGAGTATGTATATAATGGGTATGGTAAATTAACTAAGGTACTTGACCCTATGTGTATTATATGCATGGTCTGTGATACCGCAGAAGACCCGGATGGAACAATATATGATGGCATTTATGGTGGGTGTACATTATTCGCATACAATGTAGATAAAAAAGGTGTTTCAGCGTTAACCAAAAAATTGCAAAGCTATAACCAAAAGCCAGATGCAATTGTTGGTCTTTATATGTGCCCTGTTATAGCTACGGGTCAAGCTATTCCAGATGACGGGTTACAATTACTGTTTTCAAAAGGTGCTTTTGGGTTTGACATTTCTGTTCCTGCCTTAACAGTAAGTGACACACTCGATGGGTATAAACCTAAAAATAATAAACTGTACACTTATCCATATAACTATTTATCAGTAGAAAACGGAAAATCTACAGCCAGTTTTAGATATGAATTTTTTAACAATTTGACTGTAGCACTTCACGTTGATGTTCCTGTTACTATGCCCGTGCAAGTAGCATTAAGACCAAACGGGTACAAGGGCAGTCATGTTGGTACAACTCTTAATGGTGAATCGTTAATTCTTGACGATTATCCTATGTGCAGTTGGTCTACTGACTCTTTCAAAGCATGGCTCGCACAGAACGCACTACCATTAGCAACAACAGCAACGGCAGGTGCATCTGCTCTAGGATTGTCTGCTTTAGGTGTAAGTTTTCCACCTTTAGGCGTACTAGCAGGTGTTGGAACTGTAATGAATCTTTTATCACAAGGGTATAAAGCTTCTATCGCCGCTGATGTAGCTAGAGGTAATATACACAGTGGTAACGTTGATGTTGCAAGTGGAAAGAAAACATTTTGGGGTGGTAGGATAAGTGTAAGTTATCAGTATGCCAGAATGATTGACGATTTCTTTACTAAGTTTGGTTACGCAACTAAGAGAGTAAAAATACCGAATAGAAACAGTAGACCACATTGGAACTATGTAAAAACTGTTAGTGCTACAATGACAGGTAGTGTACCGTCTGATGACATGAAAAAAATTTGCAGTATCTATGACAACGGTGTGACGTTCTGGAAAAACGGATATGAAGTTGGCAGATATGACTTAGATAACAGTCCAGTGTAATAAGGTGGTGATAAAGTGGGAAGAAGAAAGCATGACATTTTTGACGAAAGTATGATACTGAATAATCTTACTTACAGTCAGTATTTGAACAGGTTAACAGAACTTGCTATATCCATGTTTGAATGGAAGAACCTGCCAAAAACAGTTGACGCAAGATATCTGGAATTACATTTATTTGAAACGGGATGCATGGTCTATTTCAAAGACGAAGTAATAGGTGACTTGTGTTTGGACTGTATCGTTAATGGTAGACTTGATGTGTATGGTAACCCTTTACTTAGACGTGCGTACAGTGGTTATAATAATTACCAGAAGTTGCTAAAATATAATAACAGTGTTATTATCTGGAATAATTATTTACACAGCAACAGTATTCTTGATGTTGAAATGTTTGCACGAAGATTGTACAATATTGACAGAATTATTGACATCAATGCGAACGCACAGAAAACGCCCGTGTTGGTATTAGGTAATGAGAAACAAAGACTTACTCTTTTGAATTTATATAAAGAGTATGACGGAAACGCACCTTTTATTTTTGGCGACAAGAATCTGGATATTAACGCATTGAAAGCACTTAGCACTAACGCGCCATATGTTTGTGATAAGTTGTATCAGTTAAAAACACAGATATGGAATGAAGCATTAACTTATCTAGGTATCAGTAATATCAATATTCAGAAGAAAGAAAGATTGATAACCGATGAAGTTACACGTAACCAAGGTGGTACAATTGCTAGCAGATATAGCAGGTTAGAAACACGAAGGCAAGCTGTTGAAAAAATAAATGAAATGTTCGGTACAAATATCGAAGTCAATTATCGTGAAGATTTTCAGCAGGTTGGTGACGATAATCAACCAGAAGATCCAGGTGCAGATACGATAGGTGGTGCAGGAAATGAGTAAATACACAACAGAAGTTAGGTATATATGTGAAACTGATAGTGGGTTAGATGAAAGTGTTGGGTTTAACTCGGTAGATGAAGTTATATCAAAATCATGGAACAAGATTTTTACCAGTAAAGTTCCTTTCTTTGATGAAGATTATAGAAAGATACTTTGTTGTAAAATCTTAAAGCATTATTATTTAAGAGAGATTTGTAGTGAAACTGTAGGAATATGGAAACTTTGGGTTAACACTAAGTTAGAAGAAATTATGCCATACTACAATCAGTTATATGAAAGTGCTAAGTTAAAGTTTGATCCGTTCCATGATGTTGAGTTAACTAGAAAGCATAATAGAACTGAAAACGAAAAAAGTACAGACAATAGATCCGGAAATGGAAGTAGAGATATTAACAACACACAGACAACAAGTAGTAATAAGAATAGTAGTGCAAACGGCGAAGAAAAGAACTTGTTCAGTGATACACCACAAGGTGGTTTAGTTGGTGTTGATAACCAGACCTATCTGACAGACGCTAGAAAAATTAACACTTCAAATAGTGGGAATGAGAATATGAGTGGTAATTCTACCGAGAAAAGTAGTAGTACCTATAAAGATAGCGAACAGAGTAGCGGTAATATTGACACTACAGAAGATTATATCGAAACTATTGTGGGTAAGCAAAATTCAGAAAATTACAGTTCGTTAATTATGAAATACAGAGAAACTTTCCTAAATATTGACATGCAGGTTATTAAGGAATTTGGTGAACTATTTTTTGGATTATGGTAAAGGGAGGAATTAACATGGATGAAACTATAAAAACATTACGGTTTTATTGCCAAAAGGTACTACCATTGGTTTATGATGATACTTTAAGTTACTACGAACTATTATGTAAAGTTTGTAACAAACTTAATGAAGTTATTACAGCACAAAATGGTATTCCAGATTACATCGAAAAGAAAATCAAAGAATACATTGAAAGCGGTGATATTAACGTCATTATTGCTCAAATTTTAGCTAATTATAACCTTAACGTTAAATTTCCGCCTAGTGGGTTAAAACCTGCCATCGGTGATGGAACAGGAGATGATACACAAGCTATTCAAGCTTGTATTGACTACGCTTCGGAACATGAGGGAATGACACTATTCTTTCCGAACGGTTCATACTTAGTTAGTGAATTAACTTTACATGATACTTTATCAATGTACGGACAGGATAGATATAATACTAGATTGGTGATTAGAGGTGGAGTTAAAAAAGCAATCATTAGTGGTACATTAAGTAACCTTTCATTAACAGGGTTAGGGTTTGACGGTAATGGTGATATACAAGTTAACAACGTTGATATTATCGATGTTACTTGTGATAGCTGTTCTATTAGTAACTGTTTCTTTACTGATGGTTATACATTACTAAAATTAAATTCTAAAGTACAGTCTGACATTTCTAATTGTTATTTTAAAAGTGCAGTTGTAGAATCAGCTAACTTAACCGGTACTGGTGTTAGACTTACTAACTCTATGTTTAAGTCTATATCAGATGTTAAAGGAAAAACATTCTTAAATGTAGGGTGTGATAATTCTATCATTGACAACTGTATTCTCGATAAAGAAGTTAAAGATCCTTTGATTATTAGCGGTAAAAATAATGTTGTAAATGTAATGTATAATTACCCTTACAATAGTAAACAGGTTTACGGCAATAATAATGTAAAAATTTATCGCAAATACGAAGAAAGTAAAGCGGATAAGAAAATTTTTCATGGTACTGATTTTGTTGTAGATGCTAACTTAGTTTATTCGACACCTGCAACCGGTGATAGTTTCTATGACACCGTTACAATGAAAACAGTTAATACAGATAACTTGTATAAAATTATGGTGGAAAATGAAACAACAGATACAATTCCAACTAGAATTTCAGAAGCTGAAAAAAATATCACAACTAATACTAACAATATCAGTGCAAATTCTAATGAAATTACGAAAACAAACAAAGCTCTTACAGATTTTAAAAAACAAACAAATGATAATTTTACAACAGTTGACAGTGACATTACAAATATCAACAAAGAAATTGAAAAAATTAAAGGAATTGAGGGTATTCGAGCTAATCGCAAAATTATTATTGCATGTGATAGTATTGGTATTGGAACAAACCCAGACGGACATGTGACAGGATTCACTGAAATCATTAGGCAGAAAATGGGACTAACAACAGGTACTAATTTCTTCATCTGTGGCGGAAATAACTTTGGGTTTAATGTGCCAGAAACAGCATTTAGATGGATTGAAGCAATGAAAAAATTGACTACACCTGACGACAACTCTATTACAGATATTTATGTGTTTGGTGGCGATAACGATGCACTTGGTAGTTTTGATTACAATAACATAAACCCACTATTAGCACAGATTGAGATATTTTGTGATTATTGCAAAGGTAGATTTCCTAACGCTCAATTGTCAATTGGCATGATTGGATGCAAAATGAACGGTAAACCATATATTATGAGTGGCGTAAAAGATGCTTATAGTAGATGTGGAAACTATGGTGCAAGATTCATTGATAATTGCAATTTCATATTACACGACTTATCTTTATTTGCAAGTGACAATATTCACGTCACACAAACAGGTCAAAACTTATTGGCTAGTTACTTACTTTCAGCTATAAACGGTGGTAATGTATCTGTAGTTAAAAAGTATTATGGGTTTGATTTTAATGGTACAAATAAAATTACACCTTTTGATGGCACAAAATATAGTGGAATACAGTGGATGTATAACAATGTTAAACACTGGGGATTTGATACTTTAAAGTTTAACATTACAAACCCTATAACATTAGATATTTATGGTGGTGCTGATTTAGAAGCTTTTACATTTAATAAAGGTTATATTGGTGGTGATGATAGTTATAATGGGTGCCGTTTTACAACAATGTGTTTTGGACATTTCGCTGACGGTCAAAACATACCTATGAGCGTAAGATTTAACGTTATTAACAGAAAAATAATATTATCATTTGTGTGCTTAGACGGAGGTAATTATCCAACAAGCGGTTTAAAGAATGTGGTTATACCAGCTTTTACCGCTGAACTGTCATCAGATATGTGTTAATTTTAACGAGGGTTATACAATGTATAGCCCTCTATTTTTGATTAGTTCGAGGTAATAGGATTGCAGAAGGTGCGTGCTAATGAAAATAGGGTTCGGCGTTTAATGGGGCAATTACATATAATTATTGTTTTTATATGATCATGTTCAACAAAATTATTAATATAA
>OGYD01001585.1_pt1 | contig 16788 bp, 10 predicted proteins | sample 1576441 | NCBI WGS metagenome assembly OGYD01 (sample SAMEA3541537, study PRJEB24748) | human gut metagenome | biome: human gut; feature: human-associated habitat; material: faeces | place: China | collected 2012 | reverse complement strand
GGTCCATGATTTTTTTCTGCCATTATTTTGCACCTCCTTCATCAAAATCACCGCCGCCGCCGGTCTGTGACTCGTAGACATCGCGGTAAATGGCATTGGTCTGCAATAATTCTTCGTGTGTGCCGAAACCGTTCAACTCTCCGTTATCCAGCACAATGATGCGGTCGGCATCCTGAACGGAGGAGATCCGCTGTGCGATAATCAGCTTGGTCGTGTTCGGAATCTCCGTGAGAAAAGCGCGACGGATCTTGGCATCGGTAGCGGTGTCCACCGCGCTGGTGCTGTCGTCTAAAATCAGAATCTTCGGCTTCTTTAAGAGCGCGCGGGCAATACACAGACGCTGCTTCTGACCGCCGGAGACGTTGGTTCCGCCCTGCTCGATGTAGGTGTTGTAACCATCCGGAAAACGCTCGATGAATTCGTCGGCGCATGCCAGTCTGCATGCGTGACGGCACTCCTCGTCGGTCGCATGTGCATCTCCCCAGCGCAGATTCTCATAGATGGTTCCGGAGAAGAGCACGTTGTTCTGCAATACGACAGAGACCTCGTTGCGGAGGGTGTCAAGATCGTAGGAACGGACGTCTTTTCCGCCGACGAGAACACGGCCTTCGGACACATCGTAGAGGCGGCTGATGAGGTTGACGAGCGAGGACTTGGAACTTCCGGTTCCGCCAATGATACCGATCGTCTCGCCGGATTTTATGGAGAGGTCAATATCGGAGAGCACCGGCTTTGCGGATGTCTTGCTGTAACGGAAGGTCACATGGTCAAAGGTGATGCTTCCGTCCGGCACGGTTTTATCCGCATTTTCCGGATTGGTGATGTCGCTCTTCTCATTTAATACTTCACAGATACGCTCGGCGCTTGCCACACTCATCGCCAGCATGACGAACACCATGGACAGCATCATCAGACTCATCATGATATTCATACAATAGGTAAGAAGACTCATCAGTTCTCCGGTTGTCAATGTTCCGCCGACAATCATTTTTGCGCCCACCCAGCTGATCGCAAGAATACAGCTGTAAACGGTGATCTGCATGACCGGGTTGTTGAAAGCCAGAATGCTTTCCGCCTTGACAAACATGTTGTAAATATTCTGGCTGGCTTTGCGGAACTTGTTTTTCTCGTAATCTTCACGCACATAAGCCTTGACCACGCGGATGGCGGATACGTTTTCCTGCACGGAGGCATTTAGGTCATCGTACTTTGGAAAAACTTCCATAAAATAGTGATGCGCGCGCACGGTGATGATGGCGAGAATGATGCCCAGAATGATGACGGCAACAAGATAGATGCTCGCCAGTCTCGGGCTGATGAAAAACGCCATACACATCGCGCAGATCAGACTGATCGGCGCACGCACACACATGCGCAGCAGCATCTGGTAGGCATTCTGCAGGTTGGTCACATCTGTGGTCAGACGGGTGACAAGACCTGCGGTACTGAATTTGTCGATGTTGGAAAACGAAAAACTCTGGATGTTCTCGTACATCGCTTTTCTTAAGTTACGTGCAAAACCTGCGGAGGCTCTTGCACCGTATTTTCCGCCCATGACACCGCAGAAGAGGGAGAAACAGGCGGCGACAACCATCCAGGCACCCATGACGTAGATATGGTGGATGTTGCCCGCTTCCACACCCTGATCGATAATGGAAGCCATCATCAGAGGAATGATTGTTTCCATGAAGACTTCCAGAATCATGAAGACGGGAGTAAGCAGGGAATCTTTTTTGAACTCCCTGATCTGTGCTCCAAGTGTTTTTAACATAATTTCACATCCTTTTTGAATTTTCTGTTGATTTTTAATTGTTAGTGTGCTAACAATAATGTTATACGATAATTAAAAACAGAAGTCAATGATTATTTTAGAAAACAGACAGAAGAGAGGAAGAGATGGAACGAATCAAAAGGTCAGAGACCATCGGATACAAAATACGCCTGCTCCACAACCAGATCCATAAGAATATGGAAGCAAAGCGTATGGAAAATGAGGATAATCTGACAGGGATGCAGCGCTGGACGCTCGGCTTTTTAAAGGATCACGCAGACCGGGAGGTCTATCAGAGGGACATTGAGGAGGCGTTCTCAGTCTCGAGAGCTACAGCGTCCAATATGCTTGCCGTGATGGAACGAAAGGGGCTGATCGAGCGCGTCCAGGTCTCACACGACGCGCGCTTAAAACGTCTGGTGCTCACAGATAAGGCCGCTGCGCTTTTGGATGGCGCGGAGCGCGATATACGGGAGATGGAAGCGCGCCTGACGGCGGGGCTTTCGGCGGAGGATGTGGAGCACCTGAAGCGCTGCTTGGATCAGATGCTACAAAATCTGGATGTGACAATAACGGAAGACACAAGATGTTGTTGTAAACCAAAGCGATAAAAAGTGACAAAGTTTCGGGATGAATTTTGTTCAAAAGGTAAAATAACCACAGAATCTAGGAAAACGCATTGACAACAATACTAGATATTGTATAATGAAAAAGCAATTAACAGAAAGGATTCTGAACGGTTATGAAGATTATTAAGAGAAGTGGCAGCGAGGACATTTTTGACATCAGCAAGATCGAGGCTGCAATCCGCAAGGCAAACGACAGCGTCATTGATTATGAAAAGCTTGGAGACGACAAGATTCAGGCGATTCTTTCCAATGTTGAGAAAGCCTGCGAGAATATGAAGCGCTCCCCGAGTGTGGAGGAGATTCAGGATATGGTGGAGAACCAGATCATGAGTCAGAAAGCGTTTAATGTTGCCCGCAACTATATTACTTATCGTTATAAGAGAGAACTGGTGCGCAAGTCCAACTCTACCGATGAGCAGATTTTAAGTCTGCTGGAATGCAATAACGAGGAAGTAAAACAGGAGAACTCCAACAAGAATCCGACTGTAAACAGCGTACAAAGAGATTATATGGCCGGTGAGGTTAGCAAGGATATCACCAGAAGATTCCTGCTTCCGCCGGAGATTGTGGAGGCGCATGAGAAAGGAATCATCCATTTCCATGACGCGGATTATTTTGCACAGCACATGCATAACTGCTGTCTGGTCAATCTGGAGGACATGCTTCAGAACGGTACGGTCATCAGCGAGACGATGATCGATACGCCGAAGAGCTTTTCTACTGCCTGCAATATTGCCACACAGGCAATCGCGCAGATTGCAAGTTCCCAGTACGGCGGACAGAGTATCAGTCTTGCCCATCTTGCACCGTTTGTACAGGTCAGCCGGGAAAAATTTATCAAGCAGGTTCGTGAAGAATTTGACAAAGTGGGTCTGGCATACACTGAAGAAAAGGTGCGTGAGGTTGCGGAATTAAGAGTGCGTGATGAGATTAAACGCGGCGTGCAGATGATTCAGTATCAGGTTATTACACTGATGACAACCAACGGACAGGCACCGTTTGTGACGGTGTTTATGTATCTGGACGAAGTGCCGGAGGGTCAGACAAGAGATGATCTTGCGATGGTTACGGAAGAAGTACTCCGCCAGAGAATCCAGGGTGTTAAAAATGAAAAGGGTGTATGGATTACACCGGCATTTCCAAAGCTTATTTATGTGCTGGAGGAAGATAATATCCATGAGGATTCAAAATACTGGAGCCTGACACAGCTGGCGGCGGAATGTACTGCAAAGAGAATGGTTCCGGATTACATTTCCGAAAAGAAGATGAAGGAATTAAAGGTCGATAACAACGGTGAAGGACACTGCTATCCGTGTATGGGCTGCCGAAGCTTTTTAACACCTTATATTGATGAAGAAACCGGTAAGCCAAAGTATTATGGCAGATTTAATCAGGGTGTTGTAACGATTAATCTGGTTGACGTGGCATGCTCATCAGGCAAAGATATGGACAAGTTCTGGAAGATTTTTGATGACAGACTGGAACTTTGTAAGCGTGCGCTGATGTGCAGACATTACAGATTAAAGGGTACACCGTCTGATGTTGCGCCGATTTTATGGCAGAATGGTGCACTTGCACGTTTAAAGAAGGGTGAAACAATTGATAAGCTGCTCTATGGCGGATATTCTACCATTTCATTAGGATATGCCGGCCTTTGTGAGTGTACAAAATATATGGTCGGTGTTACCCATACACAGCCGGAAGGTACAGAGTTTGCCTTAAAAGTAATGCGCCATCTGAATGAAGTTTGTAAGAAATGGGCAAAAGAAACGAATATTGATTTCAGTCTGTACGGTACACCGTTGGAATCAACAACATATAAATTCGCAAAGAATCTGCAGAAACGATTTGGTAAGATTCCGGGTGTAACCGATAAGAATTATATTACAAACAGCTATCATGTACATGTAACGGAAGATATTAATGCATTTGATAAGCTGAAATTTGAATCACAGTTCCAGGAGCTTTCACCGGGTGGCGCAATCAGCTATGTGGAAGTGCCGGATATGGTTGATAATATCCCGGCGGTATTGTCTGTTATGCAGTATATTTATGAGAATATTATGTATGCGGAATTAAATACCAAGAGCGATTACTGCCAGGTATGCGGCTACAATGGGGAAATCCGGATTGTAACCGATGAAGACGGCAAACTTATCTGGGAATGCCCAAACTGCGGCAACAGAAATCAGGATAAGATGAATGTTGCAAGAAGAACCTGCGGCTATATCGGCACGCAGTTCTGGAATCAGGGACGTACACAGGAAATTAAGGAACGTGTACTGCATCTGTAAGAACAAAAAATATGTTTTTTTGAGTAAATATGCGATTTATCCGCTTGTACAAAAGAAAAAAATGATTTATCATAGGGTGAATCAAGAGACAGAAGGAAGGAGTTATCGGATATGAAATCAATTAAGGCAAAGATATTAGGACCGGTTGTGGTTCTTGCGGTACTGGTTCTGGTTACAAGTGTGTTTAGTATTTTAGGTGCAGGCAACATTGAAAAAAAGGGGCGTGTTATTTCTGACCAGTATCTGGCAACAATACAGGATGTATCTGCAATGTCGAAAAATACACAGACACTGATGCGTTTATCGTATAATTATATTCTGGCACAGAGCGATTCAGCAGAGAAAAAGGTGGAGACTTCCATCAGCCAGACTAAGCAGACACTGGAAAATCAGATGGCAGATTTTTCAAATAATCTGACACCGGAAGAAACAGAAGCATTCCAGAAGTTCCAGAGTGATTATCAGGCATACCTTTCCAAGTATAATGCCATGGTAAAGTATGTACAGACCGACCAGAATGAAAATGCTTCAATTGTTGCCAACAACGATCTGGTTGAAATGAGCAGCCAGATTGAAACAGATTTGGAAAATATGATTGAACTTGAATCATCACTGGCAGATCAGGCAGTCGCAAATATGGAGAGTGCCTATGCGTCATCAATGGGTGTTGGCATTGTATGTCTGCTGTTAGGCATTGTTGCACTTGTCGCAGCCATAATCATTTCAAACCGCATGGTTGTAAAACCAGTTGTTGCAGCCAATAAAAAGCTGGGAGAAATCGTATCGCTGATCGAAGAGCACAAGGGTGATTTAACAATGCGTGTGGAATCCGGTTATCAGGATGAAATTGGTGCGCTTGCAGATGGGATTAATCTGTTTCTGGATAAGTTACAGAGTACGATGGGTGTGATTGTAAGCGGTACACAGAATCTGACCCGGGTTGTCAATATGGTTACGGAAAATGTGTCGGCGTCAAATGACAATGCACAGGACGTATCTTCTGCCATGGAAGAATTGTCAGCAACCATGGAAGAAATTGCAGCCACTGTTCAGACGGTAACGGAAAATACAGAATCCATCAGCCGGGAGGTCGCTGATATTGCTGACAGAACCGGGCAGATGAATACATACTCTAAAGAAATGCAGGAGCGTGCAGATACGCTGGCTAAAAATGCCAATGAGAATAAGACACAGACTGATGCAATGGTTGGAAATATCGTCGGTACATTAAAGCAGGCGATAGAAGAAAGCCGCAGTGTAGAAAAGGTCAATGAACTGACAGGCGAGATTTTAAATATTTCAAGCCAGACCAATCTGCTTGCATTAAATGCATCGATTGAAGCTGCAAGGGCAGGCGATGCCGGAAAAGGCTTTGCGGTAGTTGCGGATGAAATTCGTCAATTGGCAGATTCAAGCCGGGATACGGCAAATAATATCCAGGCAATTAATGAACATGTTACAAAGGCGGTTCATGCATTAATCGATAATTCAAATGCGATGATAGCATTTATAGAAGAAACGGTGCTGCCGGATTACGGTACATATGTGGATTCCGGAGAACAGTACAATGAAGATGCAAGCTATGTCAGTGAAGTGATGAATGAATTTACGGAAAAGACAGAAAACTTAAAGAATATTATGAATAATGTTGTAGAGTCCATTGAGGGTATTGCAAAAGCAGTAGAAGAAAGTGCCAATGCGGTTACAAGCTCCGCGATGAGTACCGGTTCACTGGTAGAAGATATGCACACCATCAATGAACAGATGGGCAGCAGTAAGGAAACCGTGGAAAGCTTAAAGGCAGAAGCGGATGTTTTTAAAAAGTTTTAAATTGACTTCTTGTCAGACAATGTTATAATAAAGTTAATATTTTCCGGGGAGCAAAAGGACCGCGGCGAAAGCCGCGGTACTGCTGAGAGGGAATCGTATCCGACCCGTTACCTGATGTGGATAATGCCACCGTAGGGAGTTCTTTTTTAATGACAGAATACCGTATCTTTTAAGATGGAGGATATGCTGTCGGAAAATAGCGCATTCTTTAGGACTATCAGGAAATTTCGGAAAAAAGTTCCCTATTTTTACATAATAGTAAAGTGAAATATTTAAATCATAATAATGATAATATGGATAAACCCGGCGATATATCTCCCACGGAAAAAATCAGCATGTACAAGGTACAGGAATGGAGGCTGTTGTGAGTTATACGACACAGATGGATGCTGCAAGACAGGGGATTGTCACTCCTGAAATGGAAATTGTTGCAGCAAAAGAAAATATGGGCGTTGAAAAATTAAGAGAACTGATTGCAAAGGGACAGGTGATTATTCCTGCCAATAAGAATCATCAGGCATTAAGCCCGAATGGTATCGGTTCTGCCTTAAAGACAAAGATTAATGTCAATCTGGGTACATCAAGGGACTGTGTAGACCTGGATATGGAAATGGAAAAGGTGAACGAAGCCGTGGCTATGGGCGCAGAGGCTATTATGGATTTAAGTTCTTTCGGCGATACACAGAAGTTCAGAAGAAAGCTGACCGCAGAGTGTCCGGCAACAATAGGAACAGTTCCTATTTATGATGCCGTGGTATATTACCACAAACCGTTAAAGGATATTACAACCGAAGAATGGCTTTCAATTGTTGAAATGCACGCAAAAGATGGTGTGGATTTCCTGACAATTCACTGCGGTATCAATAAGAGTACAGCAAAGCGTTTTAAGGATGCAAAGCGTCTTACCAACATTGTATCCAGAGGCGGTTCTATCATTTTTGCATGGATGGAAATGACAGGAAAAGAAAATCCATTTTATGAAAATTATGACTGGGTACTAGACATCTGCCGCAAGTACGATGTCACCATAAGTCTTGGTGATGCATGCAGACCGGGCTGTATCGAAGATGCTTCTGATATTTCACAGATTGAAGAACTGGTAACACTTGGTGAACTGACAAAACGTGCATGGGAAAAGGATGTACAGGTTATGATTGAAGGACCGGGACATATGCCGCTGAACCAGATTCAGGCAAACATGGAAATCCAGAAGACCATCTGCAAGGGCGCGCCGTTTTACGTATTAGGCCCGCTTGTAACAGATATTGCACCTGGCTATGACCATATTACATCGGCTATCGGTGGTGCGGTTGCGGCAACTTACGGCGCATCCTTTTTATGCTATGTAACACCGGCAGAGCATTTGCGCTTACCGGACTTAAATGATGTAAAGGAAGGGATTATTGCTGCTAAAATCGCAGCCCATGCAGCCGATATTGCCAAAGGTATTCCGGGGGCATCCGACTGGGATAAAAAGATGAGTACGGCAAGAAAGAAGCTGGATTGGGAAGAAATGTTTGATCTGGCAATTGACCCTGAAAAAGCAAGAAGATACAGAGAATCCGCAAGACCGGAAAAGGAAGATACCTGCTCCATGTGCGGTAACTTCTGCGCCGTAAAGAACATGAATAGAATCTTAGACGGCGAAATTGTAAGCATTTTTGACGAATAAGATGAAAAAGCCAAAGTCAAGAAACTTTCCGGTCAAAGGAATTATTGTATAAAAAGAAACAGCCACAAGAAACCTACCGTCTGAGAGGTTTCAATACAGGAAAATAAGCCGAAGTTAAGTAACACGTTGAGGCGTTTTTCCTGTATTGAAACCACCTTCCGATAGTCGGGTTCAAGTGGCTGTTTTTTAAATTTACTGCATTTCAATTTCCTTGTCGCGGCTTTTTTTTAAAAGGCGGCTGTAGTCGGTGGCGTACACGAGGGTGTACATCACTGCCATTAAAATTGAAGCGCCGATAACATCTGTAATGGAGTGCTGTTTTAAAAGCACGGTTGACATGCAGATGGATACACAAAGAATCAATGAAGCAATGTCAAATGCCTTATGCTTTTGAAACCATTCGCTCCGGTGCAGTGCGATGTGGACGGCAAGGGAGTTGTATACGTGGATACTTGGGAATACATTGGTTGGTGTATCACTGGTATAAATCGCATTCAGCAGCATGCCGAAAAAGTTGTCCGGTACGTCATTCGGGCGCAGTGTCAGACCGCTCGGATAAATCATGCAAATCAGTAAGGATACGGACATGCCGATTGTCAGACATAATGCGAAACGCAAAAATTCCGTATCGGATGCTTTAAACAGCATATAAATACAGGCACCGATGACATAGATAAACCACAGCATATACGGAATGATAAAATACACACAAAATGGGATCATGTCATCAATGGCATTGTTGATAATGTGCAGGTTCGGTGTTTCCATGGTAATCTTTTTTTCAAGGTAGAAAAACCACGGCAGGTATATAAAGATATAACAGCCGAAACACAGCCGCCAGTTTTTTTTCAAAAAATTCATAAGAATCCTCATTTCTGCGCACAAATCCTGCCATATAAAGAGGAGTGGTTTTTGTGCAGGCAAAAAGCACATACCGGATCCTAAAATGGCAGAAAACGAAAACGTGTCAGGTGCGCATTGACACAGAATCGTATTTTACTCATCGTGTAGTATTATTTTAATCCATAGATTAATAAATTATACCATGTTGCAGGCAGTAAAACAATTGTAAAATATAAATCTTATCAAAACAAGCAGACAATTCTAAAAAAAATCTTAACAGAAATCTTTGCACGGGCGATTCACAGATTTATAAATACCAATTTACAAATGCCATAAATATGTAATATAATAAAGTACATATGCCAGACTGTAAAAAAGCTGGCAGGATTGGAGAAATGATATGTTACAGATTCATCATCTGAAAAAATCCTATAATAAAAAAACAGAAGTACTTTCTGATATTGATTATACATTTGAAGAAGGAAGGGTGTATCCGGTCCTGGGTGGTATCGGTTCCGGCAGGACAACATTGTTTGACTGCCTGTCAGGGGATTTGCCGGTCGATGCGGGAGAAATTGCAACAAAGGAAAAGACAACCATTTTCCATGCAGCAAAACAGAGCATCCTGCCGATGTACATAACGGCATATGAATATATTCATTTTTTGTGTGATTTAAAAAATGTACCCGTTCCGGCAGACGAATTTCTTGATAAAGTCGGCATGGAAGAAAATGCCAAGGATACGCTGATTTGTGAACTGAGTTTTGAAGATAAAAAACGTGTGCAGCTTGCCGCATTTTTAGTGCAGAAGCCCTATGTTATATTATTTGATGAGCCGTTTGACTATTGCAGTGAGAATTATATCCGTACCTTTTTGCAGGTATTGCAGACGGTAAAAGAAAACCATATTATATTAATATCCACGGGACTGCTTGAAATTGCCAAACAGATTTCAAATGAGATTCTGCTGCTGCATAACGGCAGATTTGAGGTTGTGCCGTCAGAAACCTTACAGGTACAGGAACTGCGCAGAGCGGTACTGGATATTATCGGGGAGGCAGATCATGGAAATCTTTAAAAAAATGTTTGCAGAAAAAATTTTGAGTTTTCACGAAGGCACGAACAGAAGTCTGGAAATTCTGACAAAAATGCCGCTGGTGGGAGAATATATCAGCAATCAGGTGATTCATAAGAGAAATTCAAAGATGCGCATGACCATTGGTGTCATGGCAGTGCTTGTGAGAATGATTGTGCAGTTTATTAAGAAATATTTATACGTGGCAGTTTTTATTTATGTGCCGTATCTGTTTATGGCACAGTTTAATCCATTAATCCGTGATCACAAAGAATCTGCGGTATTGTTTATGTTTTTTATGCTGTCTACGATTTGCGGAAGCCTTGCCAACAATACACTGCTTGCCATGGGTGACAGGGATTATCTGATGGTGCGCGTGGTGCTGGTAAGTCCGTATATGAATTTCCTTGGCAGGCTGGCAGTTAAAATGGTCACAGATTTTGTGTATTTCACGATTATTTTAAATTTATTTGGTGTATCGTTTGTACACGGCCTGCTGTTAAGCCTTGTGACGATGTGTATCCGTCCGGCAGGTGAGATGATAGCGGTGCTTTGTTTTGACCAGATGCAGTCGATGTATAACAATAGAAATGCTTTTAACGGAACGGTGATTGCACTCAGTGTTTTTGTGGCATACGGTATGCCGCTGTTAAAGCGGCAGATCAGTTCAGACTGGCTGTTTTTCATTCATCCGGTTTTTGTAGTGGCAGCACTGTTTATCGGTGTGTTTTCAGTGTATTATTTATGGGATTATCCATCTTACAGAAAAATTATGCAGGAGGCGCTGCATATTAAAAGAGAAGTATAAGAAAGCCCGGACAAGCGGCAGAGATGGCGTGTATATTGTAAAAATTAAGAAATGTAACGGAGTGAATCGGTAATTAGGATAGGAGTGGACAGGATGAAAATAAAATTTAGTAAATCACCGGTAATGATGCTGGCAAAGCTTGCACTTGCGGGACTGTTGTGTCTTGTTATTGTGTTCATTGTTCATTCCAATTATAAGAGCAGACAGGGAAGTCGGATTGAGTTAAAATCCCGTTATACATTTTCTGTTCGGATAGACAGTGACGGAAATGTACTGGATGAAGCGTATAATGAAGGTGAGAAAAGCGAATATCAGGAATTTGAAACGCCGCAGTTAAGTAAAATGGCAGACATCTGGCTGACACAGTTTACGGGACAGTTTACCCAGAAGTATCTGCCGTGGTCAAAGGCACTGCGAAAGGTTTCATGTAAGGATTCCAAAGTGCTTGACCGTGAAACCGGCACGGTGCTTATCAGCTTTTCGGCAGTTTTAAAGGATAGTACGTCGGAGTATTTCCAGTCGTGGGACGGCGTGCTTGACAACGGCAGAATGGAATTTGAATGGGTTGTGACATTTGCACTGGACAACCACTATGACGGTACGGCAACGATTTATGTGGAGAATATTGTGACACCGGAAGAATACGGTATTTCACAGTATAATGAAAGCTTAAAAGACAGCGTAACCGGCGGCTCGGAATCGGCAACGGCGGCTTCTTCCAATACGCTTACAAAGTATGAAATTAAAGAAAATACGTTACAGATTACATATGACGGTGGTGCAAAATATGTCAATGTTCCGGTAGACTGTACGAATCTGCCGCTTGTGGAAAATTCATCCACACAGCTTATGGATGGAAGCTGGCAGTTAGACACGAATAAAGCAGCGTTTCTTTACGGCGGCAAAAATGCAGAAAACGGTAGGGTACCCCTGACGTTGTTGTTTTCCAATGATAAAGGCAGTAACTGGGTTACTAGTGAAATTGATACGATTTATGATGCCAATTATTACTATGTAAAGTTTTTTGATGAAATGACAGGCGTAATCGTTATCGGTTACGGTAAGAATGGCAGTCAGCAGGCATCGCGTATTTATACAACAACAAACGGCGGTGAAAGCTGGATAATGATAGGCAGCGGACCGGCATTAAATGTATTAAAGGGCGTGGTCTTTGCAGATGCAGATACAGGATTTTTCTGCTATAACTATGTAGATGGCATGGACAGTAACCTGTATATGACAAAAGACCTCGGAAAGACGTTTTCAAAAGTGACACTGGACCCGCAGGAGTTAGACAGCACGGCGGCAAATGCGCAGACAACGGAAAGTGACAGCACGCAGCAGGAAACAAAAGCCGAGGAAGAAACAACGGCATCAAAGCTTTCGTGGAGTGACGTTTATAAAGAGGCACTGGTGCCGGTGGTAGATGATCAGGGCATGATTACCGTTTATCTGACACAGGGCAGCAACGGTGTGTATAACAGTGGTAAAACAGCGGCGAAATATCAGTCATCGGACGGCGGTGAAACATGGAAATATATCGGGCAACTGGAAATTACCTCTTGAAATAAAGGTTATAGTGTGATAAAATTTATTAAATTTGAGAAAAAAAGACATTTTTGTGTCTTTTTTTTTGCGCAAAAGTAGCAAAATTTAATAATACGAAAGGAAATTAGGTGGCATTCATGAAAGCATTTTTAATTCTTGAAGATGGAACAGTGTTTAATGGAACGAGTATTGGTTCTACCCGCGAAGTAATCAGCGAGATTGTCTTCAACACATCAATGACAGGATATCTGGAGGTACTGACAGACCCTTCTTATGCAGGACAGGCAGTAACCATGACATATCCTTTAATTGGAAACTATGGCGTATGTTATAAAGATATGGAGTCTTTAAAAGCATGGCCGGATGGATATATTGTCCGAGAACTTTCCAGAATGCCGAGTAACTTCCGATGTGAAGACCCTATCCAGAAATTCCTTGCAGACAATGATATACCGGGTATCAGTGGGATCGATACCAGAGCGCTGACAAAGATTTTGCGTGAAAAAGGTACAATGAACGGTATGATTACGACAAATGAGAATTATAATCTTGATGAAGTTCTGCCAAAGATTAAGGCATACTCTGTAAAGGGCGTCGTTGATAAAGTAACATGTAAAGAAAAGAAAGTCCTGCCGGGCAAGGGATATAAGGTTGCGCTGATGGATTTTGGTGCAAAGAACAATATCGCAAAGTCCTTAAATTCAAGAGGCTGCGAAGTTACAATTTATCCGGCACGTACAACGGCAGAGGAAATCTTAAGCACGAATCCGGATGGAATCATGCTTTCTAACGGCCCTGGCGATCCAAAGGAATGTGAATTTGAAATTGCGGAAATTAAAAAACTCTATGACAGCAATGTCCCGATTTTTGCAATCTGTCTGGGACATCAGCTGATGGCACTTGCAACAGGTGCAGATACGCATAAATTAAAATACGGACACAGAGGTGCAAATCATCCGGTAAAGGATTTACAGACAGGAAAGGTTTACATTTCTTCACAGAATCACGGTTATGTCGTAGATGAAACGACACTTAATCCGGCAGTCGCAAAACCGGCTTTTGAAAATGTCAACGATAAGACCAATGAAGGTCTTGAATATATCGGAAAGAATATTTTTACTGTACAGTTCCATCCGGAAGCATGTGCAGGACCACAGGATACAGCGTATCTTTTTGACAGATTTATTGAGATGATGAAGAAGGAGGACTAAAAAATGCCAAAGAATCCGAATATTAAAAAAGTATTGGTAATTGGTTCAGGACCGATTATTATTGGACAGGCAGCTGAATTTGACTACGCAGGTACACAGGCTTGCCGTTCTTTAAAAGAGGAAGGAATCGAGGTTGTTTTAGTAAACTCCAATCCGGCAACCATTATGACAGACAAGGATATTGCTGATGAAGTTTATATCGAACCACTGACTGTTAAAGCGTTAGAGCAGATTATTTTAAAGGAAAAGCCGGACAGCATTCTTCCGACACTGGGCGGACAGGCAGGATTAAATCTTGCCATGGAAATTGCTGAAACGGACTTTTTGGAAGAACACAATGTGAAGTTAATCGGTACAACAGCGCTGACAATTAAGAAAGCGGAAGACCGTTTAATGTTTAAGGAAACCATGGAAAAAATCGGTGAACCTTGTGCGGCTTCCTTAGTTGTTAATAATGTAGAAGACGGTGAAGCATTTGCAGCTAAAATCGGTTATCCGGTTGTACTGCGTCCGGCATATACACTGGGCGGCAGCGGCGGCGGTATCGCACACAACGTTATGGAATTAAGGGAAATCCTTGAAAACGGTTTAAGACTTTCACGTGTCGGTGAAGTTTTAGTAGAACGCTGCATCGCAGGCTGGAAGGAAATCGAATACGAAGTAATGCGCGATGGTAACGGCAACTGCATTACTGTATGTAACATGGAAAATATTGACCCTGTCGGCGTGCATACCGGTGATAGTATCGTAGTTGCACCGTCACAGACACTTTCCGACAAAGAATATCAGATGCTTCGTACATCTGCTTTAAATATTATTGACGAACTGGGTATCACAGGCGGCTGTAACGTACAGTATGCCTTAAATCCGGACAGCTTTGAATACTGTGTAATCGAGGTAAACCCGCGTGTAAGCCGTTCTTCAGCACTGGCTTCCAAGGCAACCGGTTATCCGATTGCAAAGGTAGCAGCTAAGATTGCATTAGGCTACACACTGGATGAAATTAAGAATGCCATTACAGGAAAGACTTATGCAAGCTTTGAGCCGGCACTGGATTACTGTGTTGTAAAGATGCCGCGTCTTCCGTTTGATAAATTTATCTCTGCAAAGAGAACACTGACAACTCAGATGAAGGCAACCGGTGAAGTTATGAGTATTGCCAATAACTTTGAAGGCGGTCTGATGAAGGCAATCCGTTCTCTGGAGCAGCACGTTGACAGCCTGATGTCGTATGACTTTACAAAGCTGACAGACGAAGAACTTTTAGAAGAGCTGGCTGTTGTTGATGACAGAAGAATCTGGAAGATTGCAGAAGGTTTAAGAAGACATATTCCGGCAGCCAAGATGCATGAGATTTCAAAGATTGACTTATGGTTTATTGATAAATTACAGATTATTGTCGATATGGAAAATGCTTTAAAGAGAGGTCCTTTAACAAAAGAACTGCTCACAGAAGCAAAGAGAATCGAATTCCCGGATAACGTTATCGGTGAACTGACAGGAAAGACAGAAGCAGAGGTTAAGGCACTGCGTGACGAATATGGAATTCATGCGGCATTTAAGATGGTTGATACCTGTGCGGCAGAATTTGCGGCAGAAACACCGTATTATTATTCAGTATTCGGCAGTGAAAATGAAGCGGTTGAAACAAAGGATAAGAAGAAGGTACTCGTATTAGGTTCCGGTCCAATCCGTATCGGTCAGGGTATTGAATTTGACTTCTGTTCTGTGCACTGTACATGGTCTTTCAAGAAGGAAGGCTATGAAACGATTATTGTAAACAACAACCCTGAAACAGTTTCAACGGACTTTGATATTGCCGATAAGCTGTATTTTGAGCCGCTGACACCGGAAGATGTCCAGAATATTGTTGATTTTGAAAAGCCGGACGGCGCTGTTGTGCAGTTTGGCGGTCAGACAGCAATTAAGCTGACAGAAAGCCTGATGAAGATGGGCGTGCCGATTTTCGGTACAAAGGCTGAAGATGTCGATGCTGCGGAAGACAGAGAGTTATTCGACGAAATCTTAGAGCAGTGCGGTATTCCAAGAGCCAAGGGTCAGACCGTATTTACCGTAGAAGAAGCATTAAAGGCAGCCAATGAATTAGGCTATCCGGTACTTGTAAGACCTTCTTACGTGCTCGGCGGACAGGGCATGCAGATTGCCGTATCCGATGAAGACGTTGTTGAATTTATGAATATCATCAACAGAATTAAGCAGGATCACCCGATTCTTGTTGATAAGTACCTTATGGGTAAGGAAATTGAAGTTGATGCGGTATGCGATGGTGAAAATATCCTGATTCCGGGTATTATGGAACATATCGAAAGAGCCGGTATTCACTCAGGTGACAGTATTTCCGTATATCCGGCGAAGTCACTGACACCTAGAATTACGGATAAGATTGTTGATTATACAGAAAAGCTGGCACGTTCCCTGCATGTAAAGGGTATGATTAACATTCAGTTTATCGTATACAATGATCAGGTTTATGTCATTGAAGTCAATCCGCGTTCAAGCCGTACTGTACCGTATATCAGCAAGGTAACCGGTATTCCGATTGTACAGCTTGCAACAAAGGTTATTACAGGAAGTAAAATTACAGATTTAGGATATGAACCGGGCTTACAGAAGAAGTCAGATTACTATGCAATCAAGATGCCGGTGTTCTCCTTTGAAAAAATCAGAGGCGCAGATATCAGCCTCGGACCGGAAATGAAGTCTACAGGTGAGTGCCTTGGTATTTCAAAAGACTTTGATGAGGCATTGTATAAGGCATTCCAGGGTGCAGGAATCAATCTTCCGAAGCATAAGCAGATTATCATGACACTCTGCGATGCAGATAAGGAAGATGGTGTGGATATTGCACAACGTTTTGAAAAGCTGGGCTATAAGATTTACGCTTCCCGCGGTACAGCCAAAGTATTAAAGGAGCATGGTGTCAATGCAATTCAGGTCAACAAGATTGGTCAGGAAGCACCGACACTCTTAGATTTAATCTTAGAGCATAAGATTGACCTTGTAATCGATACACCGGAAAATGGTATCGAAAGAGCCGGCGACGGCTTCTTAATCAGACGTTATGCGATTGAAACAGGTGTACACTG
>OGYD01001570.1_pt1 | contig 16861 bp, 15 predicted proteins | sample 1576441 | NCBI WGS metagenome assembly OGYD01 (sample SAMEA3541537, study PRJEB24748) | human gut metagenome | biome: human gut; feature: human-associated habitat; material: faeces | place: China | collected 2012 | reverse complement strand
ATATTCTTAATATAATACTCTAATATATCTGCCTGTTTAAAGCTCATATGCTTCACCCCTGCACACTGGCTTGGGCTGCCTTGCTCGACACGCCGACACTTTTCGAGTCGTAGTCGGGCGATACCATCACGTTTTCCCATGTGCTGCTGGGCAGACAGATAATCACGTCGCCCGCCTTTGCGGTATATGCGTTGGAGTTGGTTTCAAATTGTATACGTCCCTTTGTGCAGTAGACCATCATAATCATATCAAACTTGAACGTGCCGTCTACCTGCAGCACCTTGTCGATGCCGTCGAGTACAACCATGTCGCCATCTATGTAGTCGGCATTGCCACAGTGAGCGATAAGTCCCATGTCAATCTTCAGTTCTGTCATTTCGTTAGCCATTATGTTTCGTAATTAAGATTCGTATGCAAAGTTATTTTGTCATCCGCAAAGGTAGTCATTATTTCCATACCGATATTATTCCGTTTTGCCGATTTTGTATTCTTTAAGTCAGATTTTATAAAATTACTGAACTTTCGCAAGTTCAGAGAATTCAGTAGTTAAGGAGTTAAGTAGTTAAGGAGTTAAGTAGTTAAGAAGTTAAGCCAAATGCTTTTAATGCTGTAAATCAAGCAGAAAACACTAATGGCTTGACTCCTTAGCGACCGAAGGGCGCGAAAACTCCTTAACTTCTTAACTACTTATTAGTAGAAAAAGATGTAAACCGGTCATTAGATTACAGAAAAGTTGTAACTTTGCACGAACATTAGGCAATTAGTAAGCAAATACATATAAATAAAAACAAAAATAAGAGAAAATGAATGTAGCTATTGTTGGTGCGAGTGGCGCCGTAGGACAGGAGTTTCTGCGCATCCTCGCCGAGAGAGAGTTCCCCATTGACAATTTAGTGTTGTTTGGTTCTGAGCGTTCGGCTGGAAAGAAATACACGTTCAAAGGTAAGGAGTATGAGGTGAAGCTCTTGCAGCACAACGACGATTTCAAGGACATCGACGTTGCGTTCACATCGGCTGGTGGTGGCACCTCTAAGGAGTATGCCGAGACTATCACTAAGTACGGCGCAGTGATGATCGACAACTCGTCGGCGTTCCGCATGTGCGACGATGTGCCATTGGTAGTGCCAGAGTGCAATGCCGAGGATGCTCTGAAGCGTCCGCGTGGTATCATCGCCAACCCTAACTGCACCACTATTATGATGGTGGTAGTGCTGAAGCCGCTGGAGCAGCTCAGCCACATCAAGCGCATACACATCGCCAGCTACCAAAGCGCATCGGGCGCAGGCGCAGCAGCCATGGCAGAGCTGCAGGAGCAGTATCGCGAGCTGGTGAACAACGAGCCGGTGAAGGTGGAGAAGTTCCCGCACCAGTTGGCGTATAACGTCATCCCGCAGATTGACGTCTTCACCGACAACGGATACACCAAGGAGGAGATGAAGATGTTCAACGAAACACGCAAGATCATGCACAGCGACGTGCGCTGCTCTGCGATGTGCGTGCGCGTCAGCTCGCTCCGCTCTCACTCCGAGTCGGTATGGATTGAGACCGAACGCCCCATCAGCGTCGAAGAGGCTCAGAAGGCAATCGCTGCGGCTCCTGGATGCACACTGAAGGATGACCCGCAGAACCTCGTCTACCCGATGCCGCTGGAGACAGCCGGCAAGGACGACGTGTTCGTAGGACGCGTGCGCAAGGATCTCGCCGACGACTGCGGACTCACGTTCTGGCTCTCGGGCGACCAGATCCGCAAGGGTGCTGCGCTCAACGCGGTGCAGATCGCTGAGTACCTGTATAAGGTGGGCGACCTGAAGTAAGCGGTTCTCCCACAGATTTATTCTGCTGAGATATCCTCCCACAGATTCCACGGATTTTCACAGATGGGACTTATACAAAGAATTCTGTGGGAGTGTTTTGTTTTCCTCTATTCTGTGGGAGCGTTAGAACTTGAGTTTCACGCTTGCACCAGCCATTACCCAGATGCCCGGCTGCTTCACGTTGCCCAGGTCGTAGTAGTGGTGGTTCGTGATATTGTCAGCCTTTACATATATATTGTATGTCGGCGCAGACCACTGCAAGCGCACATCCACCTTTGTGTACGGATGATAACCGTTCATGCGCTCCTGCCAACGCAGCGCCCACGATGCCGTGAGCTGTCGCCAGATGCGATGATCCAACTGCAGCGTAGCCTTGTGGCGCAGATACTCTAAGGCGTAGAGTGAACCGAAGACATCACCGTCGGTAGAGTGCTTCTGATGGATGAACGCATAGCCAGCCTTTATGCGCGTGATGAAGAACTTCGGCAGCAACTCCTGCAGGTGCAGCGCAGCATCTACGGAGTAGCCCATATTGTCGAGCTTACCGATGTTCATAGCCTGATACTTCTTGCTCTCAGCCGTAGGGTACACCCAGTCGATGATGTCCGTACCCTTCGAGTAGAACCCACTCAGCATTGCCTCGAAGCCGTGCGTGCGGTAGCGCGTGCCCACCTTGAACGCCTCGTTCTTCTCCGGTCGCAGCGCAATGTCGCCCTGCTGCACCGAGTTGCTGGTATAAAGGTCGGTGTACGTAGGTACGCGCAACGCGCGGTTCCACGAAGCATACACCTTCCACTCGTCGTTCGGGCGGTAGCTCACGTCCACACCCGGGTAGAGGCGGAACTTGCCGTCGAGTGCCGTGTTGCGGTTGGCGAGCAAGCCAGCCGACAGCGTGAAGCCGCCCACGATGACGTTATGCTCGAGGAAGAGACTCGTGTTGGTGCGCTCGCCGAGTCGGTTGTACTTGCGGTCGGTGCCACCGATAGACACCCATTTGTCCTCCGGCTGCACATCGCCGTACGCCGTGCTGAGGATATGCTCGCGGCGCACGTCCACGCCAGCTGCCGTCTTGCCGAGCAGCCACGAGGTATGAGCGTTGAGCGAGCCGCCGTAGGTGTCGAGACGGTGATAATTCTCGCCGGCAGCAGCACCCTCCTTGCCCTTTATGAGCTGGTAGTGGTCGACATCCTTATGCCAGTAGACCATCGGCGTAAGCACGAAACGCTCGTCAGCCCACGGCTTTATCTCCGCCTGTGCCGACGCCAGGAAACGGCGTGTAGCCTCAAACTGATTCTTGAACTTCGCACTGTAGAACGTAGACGCACCGAAGTCCTGCGACGAGAAGCCGCCCTGCCACTGCATGTCTACGTAGCGCGACTTCCAGCTGCCCGTGTAGTAGGCGCGACGACGACGGAAGTTGCTGTTCTCCGTACCTCCGTCGCTCTGCGTGTAGCCACCGCTCAGCTTCTGACGCACCGCACCCGTAGCAAGATTAACGCTTGCGTCGCCGCCGAACGTGCCGAACGAACCGCCCTCGGCAGCCACCGTCACGTTGCTCTCGGCATCGGCACGCGTTACGATGTTGATGGCACCGCTGAACGCCGACGAACCGAACACACGTGCCGAAGCACCCTCGAGAACCTCGATGCGCTCAATGTCGGAAAGCGAAACTGGAAAATCGGCAGCGTTGTGACCCGTCTGTGCACTCGAAAGGTTCATGCCATTCAATAGAATGGTGATCTGGTCGAACGTGCCGCCGTTGATGGAGATGTCCGTCTGTACACCAAAGCCCCCGCGCTGACGGACATCCACGCCCGGGACTAACTTTAAAATGTCGTTGACACTCGCTGCTTCCGCACGCTGAATGTCGTCGCGCGAAATGACAGCCACAATCTTTGCTGACTGCAATGCAGTGAGCGGAGCACGCGAACCCGTTACGAGCACCTCGTCGAGCTTCACCTCCTCACGGCTCAGCGAGTCGAGAGCCAGAGCCGACGCTACAGGCTTCGTGCTGATGCCCTCTGCCTTGGCGTTGGTGAGCGTAGCCACACTGAGCGTGCAGATGAGCACCTCGCGACCCAGGCAGCTGAAAAGAGCGTAGCTGCGGTGCGTGAAGTGCTTGAAATGCAATGCCACAGGGCGTGCGTTGAAATTGTTTTTGAACATAAAAAATATAAATTGTTAATGATGAAAGGGGTGTTTTGAGCGTGCAAAGTTAGTATAAACTCGGCAAATTACAAAATAAGCAGGCACGTTTTTCACCTACTCGTACACGCCGTACACCATGTAGCTGCCGTCGCCACGCAGCGTGATGCTCTCGCCCGTTGCCTCGTTGAGCGTGCCCTGCCACATCGCTGCGAACGCATACGGCTGCCAGCGCAGACCGTCGCCCTCAAGGTGCGAGCACGTGAGGTTGAAGATGCTCACTTGCTGTCCGGCAAAGGTGGCAAGTTCCGTTGTGCCGGAAGCCGAAAGGAACACGCCGTGGTCGGTAGCCATCAACGCCGCGATGTGCATCTCGCGACGATAGAAGTCGAGCAGCGATATGTTGCCTAATGTGTGGTCCTCGCGCTTGCCCGTAGCTCCGACGTAAGCAATGCGGCGACATCCACGCTCCACGCAGAAGCGCGTCGCCTTCGTAAGGTCGTTGTAGTCCTGCTCCTCCACCTTATATATAATGTCGCGGTGCGCTGTCAGGAACTCCTGCGACATCGAGTCGCAGTCGCCGATAATCGCCGTCGGCATGTATCCGCGTCGTATCAGTTCTTCGCCAGCCGAGTCGCACGCCACAAGCATCCGTGCCTGTTCGACGAGCGTAAGCGGCACAGCATGAGTGGGGAAGTCGCCACCGGCTACGACGACCGCATCGAAGCCGTCCGGCTGTAGCGATGCAAAGCTTTTGGGAGTGTGTGGTTGGTTGCACATGTTTATTATGTTTTAGTTGGCAGTGGTTGTTCGTCAACTGTACACTTTGTTTTGAGCAAGCAAAAGTACGCAATAAAAAGCACTTTCTATTGCTTTTTTCTTTATATTTGCAGCACCAAATCAAACTATTATTCTATTATGGCAGAAACCTCGAATACTCAGCACGTGCTGAAATCGCAAGCCAATTGGGATGCGCTTTATTTCTATCAGAAGTCGGATGTGATATATCAGCTTGCGTTCGCCTTCTGCGATCGCTTCATACACCTGTACAAAGACCGCACGCGCGACCAAGTGATACAGGCAGCACGTTCGTGTAAGCAAAATATCGTGGAAGGCTTGGCGGACGGTGTCGCCTCCACGGAGATGCAACTGAAGCTACTCAACGTGGCTCGCGCTTCGCTGAAGGAGTTGCGCGAGGACTTTGAGGACTATATAAAGTCGCGTCACCTACAATTCTTCGTTAGCGGTGAACCGCGCTACGCTGATATGCTCAACTATTGTCGCTATCATAACCGTCTGTCCGATTATGCGCCGTTCTTCGCGCAGTGGACTGACGAGCAGATGTGTAACTATGCCATCACTCTCTGCCACTTCATCGACCGGATGATGATGTCGTTCTTGAAGAAACTGGAGCAGGAGTTTATCACTGATGGCGGCATAAAGGAGCGTATGCACCGCGCTCGCACTGGATATCGCCAGCAGCAAGACGAGCGTTTGAAGCAGCTTGAAGCAGAGCTGCCGCGTCTGAAGCAATCCCTCGCCGAGGCGCAGGCGGAGGCTGCGAAGTGGAAGGCTGCCTTTGAGGATCTAAAGCAAAGAGCGCTAAAGATGTATTATGAAAAGGAAGAGGAGATAAAGAGACTGAAGGAATTGCTGGGGGAGGAGAAACTATAGACGTTCTAGATATTCTAGATATTCTAGATGTTCTAGATGTTCTAGAGTTTCTAGATATTCTAGATTTTCTATACCTGCGCCTTTTTCGCAAGCCCCTTCCACTTCCAATATCCCATGACCGCTATCACCACATACAGCCCGTAGAGCCCAGCCTTGAACGGTATGCCCTTGACCACGTACAGATAGCAGCAGACAACGTCGACGGCTATCCAGAAGAGCCACTGCTCAACATACTTGCGTGCCAATGCCCATAAGCCGACGAAGCTCAGAGCGTTGGTGAAAGCATCGAGCAAGGGAACCGTACTGTTGGTGTAAGCCACCAAGACATAATATGTGGCAGCCCAGGCAAGGAAGAAAAAACCGAGCGTGCGCAAGATGAGGCGGCGAGGAAAAAACGTTACAGGAAGCTCTTCGGAAGAACTGCTAACCGCGCTTGCGCCTTCTTTCTTATCAGAGCTAACCGCGCTTGCGCCTTCTTTCTTATCAGAGCCTTTGCGTTTAATCATTGCCTTCCATTTCGCTCCGAACTTCCACACGGCATAGCCGTATATTGCGGCAAGCGTGTAGTAGACCGCCATGCCGGCATCGCCATAGAGACCGTGGCTCCAGTAGAGGTAAATGTCCATGGCTGGCATCACGATGCCTACAACCCACAGCGCGATGCTCGCACGGTATTCGAGAACGAGATAGATGAGCCCGAGGATTGTTGTGACGATGTCGAGCCAATGAGTGGAGAGAAAATCTGTCATTTTATCAAAAAAAACAGCCCCTCCCCGACGGGGGAGGGACGAGGTTTTAGAACTTCAGTGTTACGGTTCCCATGCAGTTGAAACCAGCCATTGGGATATAAGCCACGGTAGAGTTGCGCTTACCCTGGTTGTACCAATCGTAGTAGACGTAGCCAGAAGCTGCATAGTGGCGGTTGAATATATTGTTGAAGTCGGCACCGAGCACAATCTGCTTCAAGCCAAGCATACGCTTCGCGAAGTTGAATGTGTACGAAGCGTTCACGTTAGTCTGCGAATAGCAGGGCAGTGAGCGATCAGAATTCTCGGTGTTGTCGAGATACTGCTTGCTGACGAAGTTGGTGTGCCATGTGGCGCGGAAACCAGCGAAGTGAACATCTACGAAGCCGTTGAGGATAGCCGACGGCGAGAAAGCAATGGTAGAGCTCTTGTATGTGTTCCATACGGCAGCACCATCCCAGCTCTCGACACACTCCTTGAAGTTATGCAGACGGTTGCGGCTCAGCGCAGCGTTACCCTCTACAGAGAGCCATGAGAGTGGGCTCCAGCCTGCTGACAGCTCAGCACCGAGACGATAAGAGTCCTTGATGTTGCGTGTCAGTGCCTCGCCGATGTCGCTCTTCTCGCCAGTCATCACGAACTGGTTGACGTACTTCATGTAGTAGAAGTTGACACCTGCGAACCAGTTCTCACCCTGATACTGATAGCCCCACTCGATGTCGAGCAGGCGTTCAGGCGACGGATTGCCGTAGCCGATGTTGTCGGTGAAGTTGTTGCGCTCGGGTTCGCGGTTGGCGTAGGCGATAGAAGCGTAAACCTTATGTCCGTTAGCATCGTAGCTGATGCCAGCCTTCGGGTTGACGAAGAAGTAGTTCTCGTTGATGTTGATGCTCTGGTTCTTGTAGTTGCCGTCGGCACCCTGCTCGAAGTGGTCGTTGATGCCGTCGGTCTGATAGTTGACATAGCGCATCTGCATATCGAGGAACCAGTTCCAACCCTTGCCGAACTTGCGGTTAGCCTTGAAGAACCAGCTCCAGTCGTTCTTATCTGCGTCAGAGTCGTAGTACTTGTAGCGACCATTAGTGAAGTACTTTTCCTCGAGAGTCTTGTCAGCGATGTATGTCACCTTGCCCCAGTGGTTGCAACGGAAGAGCTGCATACTAAGACCGCCCGTAACATCCCACAGAGCATCCTTATAGTTCACGTTGTAGAGAGCGCCATAGTTGTTCTGTGTGAGTCCTTTCTTGCGTATAGCATCCGACTTCACGAGCTTCAGTTCGCCGTCCTTTACGTACATCTCGTTGATACCAAACTTAGAAGCCAACTTTGTGTTCTGCTTGAACTCGTTATAGTAGCCATAGCCGTATGTGTAGTGAGCTGTTACGGAGTGGCTCCAACGGTCGGTAGGCTGCCATGTGAAGTTGAGGATGTTGTGGCTCTGCTCGAAGTTGTCAGTAGTCTGATCCCAGTATGAGCCGTCGCGCATCTTGTAGCGCTCTGTTGTAAGTGGCTGACTTGGGTCGGGTGCCCAGTTGTCATCCATCGGGATGTTGAGCGACTCGTAGAGCGGGTTGAACTTGCCCAATCCATGCTTCCACATATCCTTATAGCTCTTGATGCCCCACGCCTTGAGGTCGGTATCGCCGTCGTAGTTACATGCTGGCACACCGTTCCATGCCTGACCTGTGTGCTCGAAGTTGCCGATGTTCTTGTACGAAATCTTGAAGCGGTCGCCTAACCATGTCAGTCCGCCGTAGTACGAACCCGAGCGTCCGCTCGTGCCGTGGATGTATCCGTCGGTATTGGTCTCGTGGTAAGCACCGTCGAGTACGAGGTGATCCCAGAGCAGACCCGTTGAGAACTTGCCGCCAAAGCGGTATGTGTTGAACGAACCGTAAGAGCCAGTAACCTCTACGGTTGGCTTCAGCGACGGTGCAGCTGTAGCAAGCGACACCGCACCACCGAAGGCTCCGTCGCCGTTGGTTGATGAACCGATGCCACGCTGAATTTGTGCGCTACCCATGAGGGCTGCATAGCTGTTCATGTTTGCCCAGAACACGCACTGGTCCTCAGGCGAGTTGAGAGGCACGCCGTCTACCGTTACGTTAATGCGGCTACCGGCAGCACCACGCATACGCATATAAACAGTACCAGTACCCACGCCGTTCTCGCTCCATGCAAGCACGCCCGGTGTGCGGGCGAAGAGCATAGGCAACTCTTTACCAGAGGTAGCGAAGCGCTCAAGCTCAGGCTTATTGATGTTTTCTACTGCAAATGGTGAACTCTTCGGGGCTCTTACAGCCTTTACTACCACCTCGTTGAGGTTGTTCACACGGGTAGTGTCGAGCTTGTTCTGCTCGTCGGCAGCTTGCGAAGGGCAAGCGCACGCAGCAGCCAAGGCTACTCCAATGAATTTCTTCATCCTTTTGAAAATTGATGTTGTTATCCAATAATAAAACTATAAGGGCTTTTGAAATAAAGAAAACCGTTCGTATCTGTACCTTATCGCTACGCCGGTATTATCCGGATCAGCTCTGAGGGTATGTTCTCAGACGGTAAATATTCCGCCACCCCTTAGTCTACACTATATAAACTGGGTGCAAAGTTAACTAAATTTTGCATATTCAAACAATTTGTTTGTATAATAAACCCTAAAAAATGTGCGTAGCGGGCGGAATATGAAAAATTTGTAGTAAGTTTGCAACACTGAAAAGGCGAGCCAATAAAGGGTTGATGCGCCTTTCGATATTCACACATTATATATAATATAGAACGAAAATGGGGCGTTTGAAACTCATTTTGGCTTTGATAAGCCATTATAAATATGCCATAACCATAATCATCGGCGTGCTCACCGTGGGCTTTGTTGATGAGAATAGCTTCCTGCATCGTTTCCAACTCGAGATGCAAATCAGCGACCTTGAGGAGGAAATAGCGAAGTATAATGCGCAGAACGAAAGCGACCTGAAGAAGCTGAAGGAGATGCGACAGGGTCCACAAGCGTTTCAGAAGATAGCACGCGAACGCTACTTTATGAAGGCTGACGACGAGGATATCTATGTGCTTAGCGACGACCCCCAACCTGAAAAAGCAAAAGAGTAAACTACAATGAAACAACTAAATACTATACAAAGCGCGCTATTCCTCATCGGAGGCGTATTAATGGTGATAGGAGCTGGCTGCTTCGTCTTTATGTTCGCACAGCAGATTGTATGCTGGATATTCCTTGTCGGAGCATTACTGTTTGCAGCGATGCAGGTGAACCAGGCATACGAAGGACATAACCCCACCATCAAGCGACTCAAGAAGATAATGACCTTCGCTGACATCTTCTTCGTATTGGCAGGTCTGCTCATGGTAGATAGTGCTAACATGTGGCTCAAGGACTACTTCGCCGACACCATCACTTACTTCAACGTAGTTTACAACAAATGGGTGTTGCTATTGCTCGCTGCCGCCATACTCGAGATGTACTCTATGCACCGCATAGCATCGGAGTTGAAGAAAGACGCAGTGGAGGACGAAGCCGACAGTGAAGAGCAGGACGATGCTCCAGCCACAGACAGACAATAAGAAAACAATAAGAACCCAATAAAAACTCAAGATAATGAAGAAGCTACTTTACGCTTTACTCTGTATAATAGCATTGGCATCATGCTCCAGCTCGTACAACATACAAGGCTCCTCGAACGTGTCCACACTCGATGGTCGTATGCTCTACCTGAAGGTGCTAAGCAATAACGACTTCAAGAAGATTGACTCCTGCGATGTCGTACACGGACAGTTTCAGTTCAGCGGAACGTTCGACACCGTGCGCCTCGCCAATATCTTCATGGACGACGAGAGCATACTGCCACTCGTAATCGAAAGTGGCGACATCACTATAAAGCTCGACAACACACAGCAGAATGTGAGTGGCACACCGCTCAACGACGAGCTCTTTAAGTTCTTCAACAAGTACAACCAGCTGAAAAATCAGGAAGCCGAACTGCTGCACACTCACGACCGCGCCATTATGGACGGTAGCGATATGGAGGCAGTGACACGCCACATCAACGCCGAGGCAGTGCGACTCATGGCAGAAGAGGACAAGCTCGTCACAACATTCGTCACCGAGAACTTCGACAATGTGCTTGGTCCGGGCGTGTTCTTCATGATGACCATCGGCTATCGCTATCCCGAACTCACACCGTGGATAGAGGATATCATGAGCAAAGCCACCGACAAGTTCAAGAACGACCCCTACGTGAAGGACTACTATCAGAAGGCTCTGGAGAACCAAGCCATTATGAACGGCATGAAAGAAGTGAACAATGCGCCTGCCGGTGCTGCTACCGTTCCTTCGCTGCCCGACGCACCGACACCGAACGAGCTGGCACAGCCCGCTGCCAGCGAATAGCATACGCTAACAACGATCAGTAACTATATCTAAGAAATATGAAAACATTAGTATTTGGTGGTAAGCTTGTCAACGAGGGAGCTACGCGCGTAGCGTCCGTCGTTGTCGACGGCGACACCATTACAGACATTATAGAAGGTACAGAAACACCTCGTGGCGACTACGACAGCATCGTAGATGCCACGGGGTGTTTTGTTATGCCCGGAGTGATCGACTGTCATGTACACTTCCGCGACCCCGGACTGACCGAGAAGGCAGACATGGAGACCGAGAGTCGTGCTGCGGCTTACGGCGGTGTCACCACCTACTTCGATATGCCGAACACTAAGCCACAGACCACAACCGAGGAAGCACTCAACGCTAAGTTTGAGGACGCTGCCACAAAGTCGCACGTCAACTACAGCTTCTTCATCGGAGCTACAAACGACAACATCGACTGCGTCACCGGTATCGACCCACACCGCGTGCCGGGCATAAAGCTCTTCATGGGTTCGTCTACGGGCAACATGCTCGTCGACCGACAGGACGTGCTACACGAACTGTTCAGCAAGGCGACACTGCCACTGATGGCTCACTGCGAGGATACCGACATCATCAACCGCAATATGAAGCACGCACAGGAGCAGTACGGCGACGACCCCGCCGTTGAGCACCACCCGGAGATACGCTCCGAGGCAGCGTGCTACGAGTCGACAAAGCGCGCCGTAGACCTCGCTGAGCAGACAGGTGCACGTCTGCATGTGGCACACATGACCACAGCACGCGAGCTGGAGCTGTTCGGCTCTTCGCCACGCATCACGGCAGAGGCAGTCGTGGCTCACCTAGTATTCACACAGGACGACTACGCTCGCCTCGGCACACGCATAAAGTGCAACCCTGCAATCAAGACGGCTGCCGACCGCGACGCGCTGCGCCACGCCCTCACCGACGGACGCATAACAACCATCGGCACCGACCACGCACCCCATCTGCTGAAGGACAAGGAGGGCGGATGTGCACGCGCTGCTTCGGGTATGCCTATGGTGCAGTTCTCGCTTGTCACAATGCTCGAACTTGTGGACGAAGGTGTGCTCAGCATCGAGCGCCTCGTCACACTGATGGCGCACAACCCTGCTACGCTCTTCGAGGTGTCGAAGCGTGGCTTTGTGCGTAAGGGCTACAAGGCAGACCTCGTCATCGTGAAGCCCGACGCTCCGTGGACCGTAACACCGGAGACGATACAGAGCAAGTGCGGCTGGAGTCCAATGGAGGGTCATACCTATCAGTGGCAGGTGCGCACCACGATGTGCAACGGACAGATTATATATAACAATTGGGCGTTCGATGCGTCGAGCCGTGGCGAGGCGGTGCGCTTTAGAGAGTAGACCGACGATGCTGCAATACACCGATTATAACATCTCCACCCTGCGTCCGTACATCAACTGGCTCTACTTCTACTTCGCCTGGGGGCTCTCTGGCAAGCCGCAGGAGGCTAAAGACCGAATGCGGGCGGAGGCAGAACAGATGCTCGACAGCTTGGAGACGCGCTACCAGACACACGCTGCCGTAGGTCTGTTCGATGCTAACAGCGACGGCGACGACATACTCATCGGCGATGTGCGGCTGCCTATGCTGCGTCAGCAACATCCCACACGTGAGGGCGAGCCGAACCTATCGCTTGCCGACTTCATCCGTCCGCAGGCTTCGGGCGTGACAGACCGCATAGGAGTGTTCGCCACTACAGTCGATCTGGCGTTGGAGCACGACTTCCTTACTGACGACTATCAGCGTATGCTGGCGCAGACGCTTGCCGACCGACTCGCTGAGGCTACGGCGGAGGTGCTTCACATGGAGGTACGTCGCTCGATATGGGGATATGCACCCGACGAAAATCTGTCCGTAGCCGAACTCCTGCGCGAGGATTTTCAAGGCATACGTCCGGCTGTGGGCTATCCGTCGATGCCCGACACGAGTGTCAACTTCATTATCGACCGGCTCATCAACCTCAAGCAGATTGGCATCCGACTCACCGAAAGTGGTGCCATGAAGCCCCACGCATCGGTGTCCGGACTGATGTTCGCCCACCCGAAGGCGCATTACTTCGAGTTGGGGCGCATCGGCGAAGACCAGTTGCGCGACTATGCGCACCGTCGCGGACTGCCCGTGGAGCTCATACGCAGGTTTTTGAAATAGATGAAAACTCTGTAACAACACTATCGCAAGTTTATAAGAAACGTTTTCGTTAAGCCAAATGAGCAGAACCGAGCTTGCTCGAGTTATGCCATGGCGAGAAAACGTGCCATAAAATGGAACATAATGATTGCAAGGATATCAATACTCATACTGCTGCTCACGCTGCTGCCCGACCTGTACATATACCGACGCTATCTGCGCTGGCGCTTCGACATGACGCTATGGATGCGTCTGTTGTGGTGGGTGCCGGGAGCCGCCATGATAGCCTGTACCGCAGCCTATTCGATGATGCGCAACTTCGCGCCCGATAACCTCACGCTCTTCAACGTGTATCTGTTCATGCTCGGGTTGCTCATCGTGCCGAAGGTGGTCTTCACCTTGTCGTCGCTCGCCGGACTGGCTGTTAAGCGACTGCTGAAGTTGCGCACCAACTGGGGCAACCACACCGGACTGGTGCTTGTGCTCGGATGGTTCTATGTGCTGTTCATGGGTACGATGGTGGGCCCCGACCAGTTGCACGTGAAGCGCGTTACGCTCGAGTTCGACAGTCTGCCGAAAGCCTTCGACGGCTATCGCATCGTGCAGCTCTCGGATATGCACCTCGGCTCGATGAAGCAGGAGTTTGCTCAGCGCATGGTGGCACAGGTGAACGAGCTACATCCCGATGCCATCCTCTTCACCGGCGACTTACAGAATATGCGCCCACAGGAGTTGGTGCGTCATGCGCCCACGTTGGTTCATCTGCATCCGGTCGACGGCATATTCTCCGTGCTTGGCAATCACGACTACGCCGACTATGTGAAGACAGCCACGGCGGAGCAGAAGCGCAGTATGGAGCGTATGACACGTTCGTTCGAGGCTTCGCTCAATTGGGACTTACTGCTCAACGAGCGTCGCATCTTGCGTCGCGGAGCCGACTCGATTGTGATAGCCGGAACGGAGAACGACGGTCGTCCGCCGTTCCCCTGCAAAGCCGACTATCGCAAGGCGCTGCACGGCATATCGCCCGAATCGTTCGTCATTATGATGCAGCACGACCCGTCGGCATGGCGCCGCCACATACTGCCACAATGCACAGCGCAACTAACGCTGAGCGGACACACCCACGGCGGACAGTTCTCGTTGTTCGGCTGGCGACCCACAAGTCTTGTCAACAGCGAGGATGCCGGACTGTATAGCGAGGGCAAACGCTTCCTCTTTGTGTCTACGGGCGTGGGAGGTTTCCTGCCGTTCCGCTTCCACATGAAACCGGAGATTGTGGAAATCACGTTAAAAGCCCCTCCCAACCCTCCCCATCGGGGAGGGCTTAATTAGCAAAGGTTTAGGCAAAGGCTTAAAAAGGCTTAGCAAGGCTTAGTTCGGCTTAGTAAGAAGGCCTAAGAAGGCTTAGTTCGGCTTAAACGCCACCTCAAAAAAAACAAAACAAGCAATGAAATATCTGTATCGTATATATCAGCTCTTGATAGCTCTCCCCTTGATAGCTATCTACACCCTCATCACCAGCTTGATGGTTACAATCGGTTGCACCTTAGGCAACGGCCACTTCTGGGGCTACTACCCCGGCAAGTGGTGGGCGCAGTTCATCATACGCATACTCCTGCTGCCGGTGAAGGTGGAAGGACGCGAGAATCTTGTGAAGGGACAGTCGTATGTGTTCGTAGCCAACCATCAGGGAGCGTTCGACATCTTCCTTATCTACGGCTTCCTCTCGCGCAACTTCAAGTGGATGATGAAGCGCCAGCTACGCCAGATGCCGTTCGTTGGCAAGGCGTGCGAGTCGGCTCACCACATCTTCGTCGACAAGCGTGGCGCAAGCAAGATACGCGAGACCTACGACCGCGCCCGACAGACGCTGCAGGGTGCCATCCAGTGCCGACCGGCTTCCAGCCCGAAGAAATTGGCTGCAAACGGAAAGGCAAGGCTGCCCACGCTCTGCCCCAGCGCCAGAAAGCCATAGTTGACCCCCGCATGGGGGAAGCCGAACAGGTCGGTGGAAAGGGCCGGCAGAACCGCCGCCAGCGCCGAGTAGCAGAAGGTAAGGCCCGCATAGCAGGCCACCACGCCCCAGCCCTGTGCAAAGGCAAACCCCGCCGACAGCCCGGCAGACACCGCAAACAGCAGCATGTCGGTGGGGCGGCGGCCGATTCGGTCACTGAGCAGGGGCATCAGCAGGCGGCCTGCCGCACTGCCCACGCTGCCCAGTACCACGCTCCATAGCGCCGCCTGCTCCTCCAACCCGCGCTCCATGCCCAGCTTTAAAATAATGGGGCTGAACAGCAGCACTGCGGGGGTAGAAAAGCACACCGCTCCGGCGCACAGCCAGTACTGCTTTGTGCGCAGCATCTGCTGCGGGGCAAGGTCAATGGTGTTTTTGCCGTTCTCCTGCGGTTTTTGGGTCTGCCCGGTCTGCGGCGGGTCCTGCAAAAGCAGACTGCCCACAAGGCATACCGGCAGGGTGACCGCCCCCAGTGCCCAGAAGGCCCCCCGGATGCCCTGCACGACCCAAAATCCCCGCACTGCCGTGCGCACGAATACGGTGAGGAAGGCACCGCTCAGGCCCACCGCCCCGCCGATGACGCCGGTGGCCAGCCCCTTGCGGTCGGCGTACCACTTCTGGGCGCAGGACTGGATGGACGGATACAAAAACGCCGTGCCCAGCCCCGCCGGGATGCTGAACGCCAGAAAGAACGCCTCTGCGCTGCCCGGCGGCAGCAGGCCCGCCGCAGAGCAGGGCGGTGCCCCACAGGCCCGCGCAGCGGGGGCCGTGCCTATCCTGCAGGAAGCCGCCCAGCACGCACCCCACACCGAAGGCCGCAATGAGGATGCCAAACGCATACCCCGCCCCCTGCTCCGACAGGCCGTATTCCTCCATGACCGGCTGCTGGAACACGCCCCACGCCGCCGGAAGCCCCGTGAGCACCTGAATGGCGGCCCCCGCGGCAAGGATCGTCCACGGGTGTTTTGCTGCAAACTGCTGTTTCATCGTTTCACCTCAAAATCCGTGCAATTTGCGATAGTGTGCCCATTCGGATTGACAATCCGGCAGTTTCCTTTATAATATGATGTACTGGAAACAATTCAATTGACATATAGAGAGGTATTGCAACCATGAAAACACAGGCATTGAAGGGCATGCGCGACCTGCTGCCCGCCGAGCAGACCCTGCGCGACTACATCCAGGGCAAGATCCTGGAGACCTACCGTGCGTCCGGCTTTGAGCGCATCTCCACCCCTATGCTGGAGGACATGGAAAATCTGGACAAGTCCGACGGCGGCGACAACCTGAACCTGATCTTCAAGGTGCTCAAGCGCGGCGACAAGCTCACCGCCGCCCTGAACACCGGCGACCCCAAGCAGCTCTCCGACATGGGCCTGCGCTACGACCTCACCCTGCCCCTGAGCCGCTACTATGCCGCCAACAAGGACAAGCTGCCCAGCCCCTTCAAGGTGATCCAGACCGACCGCGTGTTCCGTGCCGAGCGCCCCCAGAAGGGCCGTCTGCGCGAGTTCGTGCAGTGCGACATCGACATTCTGGGCGACAGCTCCCCCAACGCTGAGGTGGAACTGATCGACGTGACCACCCGTGCTTTGCTGAACATCGGCTTCACCGGCTTCACGGTGAACATCAACGACCGCCGCATCCTGCGCGGCATGCTGGAGAGCATGGGCTTTGCCGCCGATACGCTGGATTCCGTCTGCATCACCTTTGACAAGATGGACAAGATCGGTGCTGACGGCGTGAAGGCCGAGCTGACCGAAAAGCAGCTGCCGGAAGCCGCCATCAACGCACTGGCCGATTTCATCGCCGCCGGTGAGGTGACGCTGGACGCCGTGGCTGCCCGCTGCGCCGACCCCGCCATCGCCGATGACCTGAAGTACGTTCTGGCCACCGCCAATGCGCTGGCTGCCGG
>OGYD01001566.1_pt1 | contig 16908 bp, 15 predicted proteins | sample 1576441 | NCBI WGS metagenome assembly OGYD01 (sample SAMEA3541537, study PRJEB24748) | human gut metagenome | biome: human gut; feature: human-associated habitat; material: faeces | place: China | collected 2012 | reverse complement strand
GCGGTGATTTTCCGACGCTGCTGCCGGGACAAAATGCCATTAGCTGGACGGGCAATGTGACGAAGATCGTCATTCAGCCGAATTGGAGGTATCTCTGATCCTTCTGATTGCTGATTTTACTTCGGTGTGTTATAATCTGAACGATAGATCAGTATTTGTGGAGGTGAAAGCTTCGATATCAGGTTGTCAAATTTGGAGTATGGAATAATACATCAAGTATTCTGGAGGTAAAATGAAACGCAAAATAGTGTTATGCATAATCATTACGCTGATGTCTTTTCATGCTGCTTTTGCAGACGGTACGGAGTTATCTGAGGTGACAATATCATCTCAAATACCATTGAGCACAAACGAGCAAAATGAAGTCGCATATGGTGTAAATCCCATATCTCCATGGGAATATCAGTCTAAATTAGGCAAAGGAATGGATGTGGACTGGTCTAAAACCCAAAAAGGAAAAGAGAATTATAATCTCAAAGTGGTGCAGGACTTTGAAGCTGCGGGGGTTAATCATGTTCGTATCAGGATAAAGGATAAAGCTGATAACGATTTATTTGTGTCGCTTGACGAACAGATTGATGATTGCATAAATACCGGTATTATACCCATAATCGCATATCAGGCGGATGCGTTTAAAAACAATCCGAATGAGGAAAACCTACAAAAAGTTGTGGACTGGTGGCGTATTGTTGCCGAAAGGTATAAGGATAAATCTTATCTTTTATCGTTTGACCTTCTGATTGAGGCAACGGATACGCTTAACAAACAGCCTGAAAAATTAAATGAATTATACGAAAGAATTGTGACGGAGGTCAGAAAAACAAACCCTCAAAGGATTATAATTATTTCTCCCAGACTCCGTTCAGACGCCCAGTACCTCAGCGAACTTAAAATACCCTCGCAAGCTAACGGTTATCTTATGGCGGAGTGGCATTTTTATGCCGCCGGGCCGTCAAAGGACAATGATCGAAAGCTGTGGACAATCGGTACCGAAAACGAAAAAAAGCTTATAACCGATAAAATCAATTATGCCTTGGAGTGGCAGAAAAAAACAGACATTCCCACTTGGGTAGGGGCGTGGATGCCGGGTAATTATAATGACGGAGATGATTATTCGATAGAAGAGCAGATCGTATTTGCAGAATTTGTGACATCTTCGCTCGTTAACGCCCAAATACCGTTTGCTGTTAATTCCGATACAAAGTTTTATGACAGGGAAACCAATAATTGGATAGATAACATGCTGCCGGTATTTAATACTATATTCAAATAGAAACTGGATATAAATACGATAGAATGTCAAATTCCAGTATATCTTTTGAGCGTCCGCCGACTGGTTGGGCGCTTTCTTTATGCCCTGAAAGAGGTGATCCCCATGATCTGTGTATATCCTGCAAACTGCACCGACTTTTCGGGCAATGGCCTCGGCGCGGTCACGCCCATGTCCTGCACCGTTACCGAAACGCTGAATGGCGAATGGGAGCTCACGCTGGTACACGACATTGACGAGCGCGGCAAATGGACGCGGCTTTCGGAGGGCTGCATCCTGCGAGCTCCTGTGCCAGCCGCCATGACTCCCAGCGTGGGCTTGGTCACCCAGCAGTACCAGACCAGCACCTACGACGTGCAGATCTATAAGATCACCACGAAAAGCGGGCCGCTGCATCTGCGCTCCGGAACGGGTACGAAGTACAAAATCCTCGGAAAGTACAAAAAGGGCCGCGAGGTCATCGTGCTGAACAAAACCACGTCCAGCTGGTATGAAGTCACCGCACCGGATGGGAAGCACGGCTATATGGCCAGCCAGTATCTGACCTTCCAGCGCACGGAAACCCAGACGGTACAGACGAATGTGGGTTTCCACAATCAGGTCATCGAGGCCAGACAGCTACGGGATCAGCCCTTCCGCATCTACCGCGTGGTGCCGGAGCTGGACAAGGTCACGGTCTATGCCCGGCACATTTTCTACGACCTGCTCGACAACATGATTAAAAGCCTGAAGCCCTCGCCCTCTGCGGTGGGGGCTTCCGTCGTTCAGAGCTTGTCGGGGGCGTGCCTGTCCAGCCATGATTTTTCGTTTTATTCCGACCTGACTTCAACCGCCGAGGACGTGGAATGGGAAAACGTCAATCCTGTGGAAGCCATGCTGGGTGAAAACGGTCTGGTCAACAAGTACGGCGCGGAACTGTCCCGTGACTGGTACGATGTGTTTCTGGTCAGGCGCGTGGGCAACGACGCTGATGTTTCCGTCAGGGAAAAGAAGAACCTGACCGGCATTTCCTACGACGTAGACGAAACGGACGTGGTTACCCGCATCATGCCCACCGGTGAGGACACGGACGGGAATATCCTGTATCTGCCGGAATTGTATCTCGACAGTCCGAACCTCAATGCCTACACCCACCCGAAATGGATTCACCTACCAGTATCGGAAGCTAAGGAAGTCACGGACGGCGACGAGCCAAAAAGCAAGGCACAGTGCTACGCCGAAATGCGCAAGGCCGCGCAGGATGAATATGCCAAGGGATGCGATCTGCCTACGATCACATTGAAGGTGGATTTCATCAACTGCTCGGACGCGGAAGAGTACAAGCAATACGCCGCGCTCACCGATATTTTCCTCGGCGACAGCGTGCGCGTCGTAGCCCGGCGCATTGGTGTGGAAGTATCCATGCGCATGACACAGTACACCTACGATTGCCTGACCAGGAAGTACACTTCGGTTACGCTGGGCACGGCGGCGGATACGCTGGAAGGCAGCATGATTTCCGCCCGGCAGTTAGCATCCGGCTCCATTACCGGTACGAAGCTCGCTCTGAATTCGGTGGGGAGCGGGCAGCTGCAATCCGGGTCTGTTGGCAGTTTGCAGGTGAAGATGGCCGCAATTCAGACTGCGCATATCCAGGACGCTGCCATCAGCAAAGCCAAAATTGGAGAAGCCGCTATCGGAACCGCTCAGATTGAAGACGCTGCCATTGTCCGGGCGAAGATCGCCCAGGCTGCGATTGGTTCGGCGCAGATCGACGACGCTGCCATTACCCGCGCCAAGATCGATGAAGCAGCCATCGGCGCAGCGCAGATTGCGGATGGCGTGATCACTTCCGCCAAGATCGGCACAGGCGAGATCCAGGAAGCCAACATTCAGGACGGCGCGATTACCCGAGCCAAGATTGTGGACGGCGCAATCCGAAACGCGCACATTGAAAATGGCGCAATTGACACGGCCAAGATCGCGGACGCAGCCATTACCAACGCCCAAATCGACGGTGCGGCTATCGGCACGGCAAACATTCAGGATGGGGCCATTGTGCGGGCCAAAATCCTCGACGGGGAAATCGTCACCGCCAAGATTGCCGACCTGGCTGTAACCGGGGCGAAAATCGCAGACCTCGCTGTCACGACTGCCAAGATCGCGCAGGCCGCGATCACCAACGCACAGATTGCCCATGCCGCTGTCGGTACAGCCCAGATTGCCCTGGGCGCGATTACCTCCGCCCTGATTGCCCAGGGCGCCATTGGCACAGCGCAAATTGAGGATGGCAGCATTACAAACGCCAAGATTGTGGATCTCACCGCCAACAAGATCAACGCGGGTACGCTTTCCGTAGAGCGCCTGATCATCCGGGGATCGGATCAGTCCCTGATCTATGCCATCAACAACATGGGCGAGCTGGTGTCTGCCCAGGTGGATACGATCGATGGCTATGTGCTGACAGAGCGCACCATTACAGCGGACAAGATCGTTGCGCACAGCATCACGGCAAATGAACTGGCCGCGCATACGATCACTGCCAATGAAATTCTGACCGGGACGATCACGGGCAATGAAATCGCCGCTGCCTCCATCGAAGGCAGCAACATCAAGGCCGGGACGCTGACTGCTTCTCATGTGACAGCGGATTTTGGCGAAACCCTCGACTTATCCAGCAATCAGAGCGTGGTAATCAGCGTAGAGAAAGCCCTGGAGGATATGTCTGTTGGCGGCAGGAACTATGTGCTCAATTCCGATTCCGAATCCACGAGCACAACAGACCTGCTTGCTCGATATGTATTGTCAGAGCCCATGGCAGAGAATGAGCAGTACACGCTCTCCCTGTCCATCTCCAAAGGGAGCCACTCCCAGATTACCATTCGTACCTCTGCTGGGGACCAGCTGCTGTCTACTATCCAACTGGGTGATGAGCGCCCGCAGACAGTTATCACATCTTTCAAGGCTGTCTACGCCAGTGGGAAAACGCCGGAGGATCAGCCTGATTATGGGGATCTGCTCCTTTACCGGGAACCAGTCGAAAACGCGGATTCCAATGCTGCAACCATCCATTGGGTCAAGCTGGAGAAAGGCTCCATGGCCACCGACTATACCGCCGCGCCGGAAGACAGCGACGTCAAGCTGGATCAGAAGCTGTCCTCCGTCCGGTCGCAGATCAGCGCTGAGGGCGACCGCATCCGCCAGGAGGTACAGGCAAACTACGCGCTGGCCAGCGACATGTCCCAGGTCAAGTCTCAGGTCGGTACGCTCACGGAGCAGTCCGAAAATAATTTTACCTGGGCTGTAACGCGCATCAATCAGATGCAGACAGACATGGAAAGCGCACAGGAGGCTACGGAAGAGCAGTTGGCGGTTTTCAGAACCTACATGTCCTTTGGAGAGGATGGCCTGATCATTGGCAAAACCGGGAACCCGTTTACCTTTCGCGTGGTCAACGACCGTCTGACCTTCCTGATGAACGATACCGAAGTAGCATACCTGAGCAATAACAAGCTCTATGTCACGCAGGCGGAGATCATCAGCAAACTCATCATTGGCCGTTTCGCCTTTGAGCCGCAGGCAAATGGGAACCTGTCTCTTATCTACAACGGATGACGCCGGGAAAGGAGCCATCATGGCGACTACGTTAGCTTATATCGCGTCTCTCTGTACGCGCAAATATACCTCTTCCGCCAATGCCAAGAACGATGTGGCCTGTCAGGAATTCTACGATTCCAGCTACAACTATGTCGGTATCATCAGCTTTCCCGGGTTGAATCTGGCAAACAAGGTGATCACCGAAATCTGGCTGGATACGCCAAATCAATGCGCATCTCATTTCTAAGTTGGGAAACCTCATGCTGTCAGAAATATCGTCACCAGTCATATATCAGTTTATTGCACAATTAGAAGCATCCAACATGGCCTACAACAGCATAAAGAGCGTGGTTCGGTTACTAAATGCGCCCTTACGATATGCTCAGGAAATGGGATATATTTCTCAGAATCCATGCCGAAAAATTAAAATTCAGCCCAAAGAGATCATAGAGCAACGTGTTCTCAGTCGCTTAGAACAGGAAAAATTAAGGAAGCAGTCTGTTTCACAAAATGATCTACCAACCTTGCTTAGCCTTTATACCGGTATGCGATTAGGCGAAGTCTGCGCACTCAAATGGTCAGATGTTGACTGGGAGAAGCATACGATTTCGGTGAAAAGGACTGTCCAGCGCACCGCTCTATTGGGGGAAGCTTCCGAAAAACGCACATTACTAATGATCGGCGCGCCGAAATCCAAGCGCTCACAACGTGTTTTGCCCATCCCCGATTTTGTGTTTTCACTGCTGAAAAATGCCTTTCTACCTGTTATCGATACGGATACATACATCTTTGGTAAAGTCGGCCATACGGCAGAACCCCGCACAATTCAACGTCGCTTTCAGCAGAAAATGCACACTATGGGCTTTGTAGGGGTGCATTTTCATACTCTTCGGCATAGTTTTGCTACGCGACTGATGGAGCTTGGTATTGATATTCAAACCATTAGCGCATTGCTGGGACATCAATCGGCCAGGACAACACTGGATTTTTATGGACACAGTCTATCAGAGCGACAAGTCTATGCCATCGGCTTACTCTCTTCTTGTTAATAAGCCGTCATAAGCCGTATGCTTGCTAAAATAGCCAAGCAATCTAACAAGCTTTATTGACACCATAAAATCGAAAATTTTGCGATAACGTCCACTTTGACATGACACTCCCAACGGGTTTCCTCCCATGCCCCGAGTAGCATGACAAAGTGGTTTACAGCTCTTCTGCAGGAGCCACAAATCATCGTTGGAAATATACGACTGGGTTCAGCGATACGAAAGACGATGAAGCATATGGAAAAGCTATGAGGCCGAGAAGATCGAGCGCGTAGCGCTTCGGTCAGAATAATCGGAGGGCGAAGTTATGCCTGAAAACCCGGCGATTGATTTAGCACGACCATGCAGCGAAGGACAAGCAGGAGAAAAAGCTTATGGCTGCTTGTTTTGCATTACTGGCAAAGAGCAGAACGTTGTGGAGCAGATTCAGACAGTCTGTCCAGATGTGCGTGCTACTACCATGCGTCAGCTGAAATACAGAACGAGCAAGAAAGTTAAAACCAGGGAGGAAGCACTGCTACTTCCCAGTTATATTTTTTTTGAGGCACCTTCGCAGACGAAGCCGTTTATTGACTTTCCAAAGCAAAATGTAATTCGCATTTTGTCTACGGATAATGGTGTATGGCAACTGCAAGGAGGAGATAAACGCTTCGCTCAATGGCTTTTTCAGTATGATGGATTGCTGGGCTTCTCACAAGCATATAAAGAGGGGGACCAAATTCGGATTATCTCTGGGCCGCTAAAGGATATGGAAGGACGAATTAAGCGCATTGACAAGCGCGGAATGAGTGGGAAAGTTGTACTTTCCTTTTCCGGTAGGGAGATTTCAGTTTGGCTTGGCTTCGAACTGATTCATCCGATGAAATAACCGGGAGGCGTTGGCGTGGGACAGAACGTCAAAAAGCCGGGAACAAAAACAAAAGCAGTTTGCGTATTGCTGATTGTTGCTGTTGTTCTGATAGGCTTGTATCAAGGTGGCCGTTGGCTGGAACAACGTTCTAACAAGCCGGAACCGCGAGGGGACTATCAGGAACGCAAAGCTGATGAGGTCACTGTAACGTACAACAACACGGTTTACCGGCAACGAAAGAATCTAACATCTATTCTATTAATGGGCATTGACCATGATAGCGGAGAAACAGGGGGTCAAGCGGACTTTTTGCAGTTGATAGTAATCGATGATACTGCTAAAACTGTGAAGCGCTTACCCATTGACCGTGATACCATGACGCCTATTACGGTACTGGGTGTATTGGGTAATCGTTCCGGTGTACGTACTGCACAGGTGTCTCTTTCTCATGGCTTTGGCGATGGGAAAGAACAAAGCTGCGAGTTAACTGTCGAGGCTGTTTCGAACTTGCTACTTGGCATGCCGATTGATTTTTATGTTGCGATGAATTTGGATGGTATCGCTTCATTGAATGATATGGTGGGTGGCGTGACCGTAACATTGGCAGACGACTTCTCTGTTCGCGATCCTGCAATGACAAAGGGCACAACGCTAACACTGCACGGGGAGCAGGCGGAGATCTATGTGCGTAGGCGCATGGACATTGGTGCAGGCACCAATGAAACACGTATGGCTCGCCAGGAGCAATATGTTTCCAATTTGCTTATGCAGATGGACGCATGTATGCAGAATGATCAGAATTTTTCTGGAGCATTGTTTGACGCGTTATCCTCTTATTTGACTACCAGCATGAGCCGTGGAAGGCTGATCAATGTGGCCGTAATGGCCAAGGATTATGTTCGCATAGAGCCTATGAGCATCTCAGGCGAACATAAGGTTGGCAGTGATGGGTTTATGCAATTCTATGCTGATGATGCCTCACTGTATCAGGCAGTGCTTGCATTGTTCTATGAAGAAATGAAGTAAGTGCCCCAAAGGCATTTACGATATATGGCGCGGCTAAGCCAGCGCCGAAAAGAAGAAAGGATGATCTCCCATGAAAAAGCTTGCTTGCTGCTCGCGCTGCTGCTGTGCCTGACCTCTGTTGCTGCGCTGGCTGCTACGCCCAGCAAAACCGCCGCTGACCTGAACAAGGTAGACGTGACGGCTGAAAATCTGCCGGCCAACTCCGGCTTCTTCATCCGTCTCGTCAAGGAAGACGAAAAGGCATACCAGAAAAATCTGGATGCCTGCAAGGCTGAAGTTGCTAAGCTGGCTGCTGCTGAAAGCGTAGAAGCTTACTTTGGCAAGGATGTTGATCTGAAGGCCATCGTTACCGCCAACAAGCTGAACGTGTTTGAATTCAAGCCCATCATTGCTGGTGGTTATGACGTTTCCTATGGCAAAGTTACTGCCAAGATGCTGTTCTCCACGCCTTACGAAGTGGGCGAAAAGGTTGCCGTAATGATCGGTCTGGTTTCCGAGAACAACGTTGCCTGGACCGCTTTTGAGGGCGTTGGCATTGCTGCTGCGCAGGTGGAAGCTGCGGGTAGCATTCAGGTCATGCTGAATGCTGAGACCGTTGCTGCTATCCAGAACGGCACTGCGCTGGTTGCGATCGTAAGCGACTAAAGCGTATCACACAGGGAAAGCTTGGAAAGGTGTTCCTTCTCAGGCTTTCCCTGTGTTGGTATTTTCTTTTGAAGAACGGAGAAGCGGAAGATGGCAGATCAACAAAAAAAGCGAAACAGACTTAATGAAGGAGCATCGGTACAGCAGCAAAACGAAAATGCTGAAACGATTGATCTGGTAGAACTGATGTATCGTCTGCTGGGCAGTTGGAAATTGCTGCTTTGCCTTGCATTGGCGTTTGCGATTACAGCTGGGGTGTATACTTCTTTTTTCGTTACGCCTATGTACCAGGCTACGTCGACGATCTATGTTCTTAGCCGTAGGGATTCGGCTATCAATATGTCTGATCTGCAAATCGGTACTGCTTTGACAAGCGATTATATTAAAGTGTTTAAAATGTGGGAGGTACATGAAGAAGTCATTTCTAACTTGCATCTCCCATATTCGTATAAGCAAATGCAAAAAATGCTTTCTATTGTCAATGACAGTGGAACGCGTATGCTGGACATATCGTTCACTTCTGCTTCTGCTGAGGAGGCAGCTACTGTAGCGAATGAATATGCCAAGGTTGCCAGCCAATATATTGCTGACACCATGTCCACAGACAAGCCGAATATTATGTCGGTGGCACTCGTACCTTCTAATCCTGTCAGTCCGAATAAAACCAAGAATATTATGCTTGGTTTTATCCTGGGATTGATTCTTGGCGCAGGTATTGTTGTCCTGCAAATGTTGACAAACGATACTTACAAGACTGCGGAAGATATTCGTAAGTATACTGGTTTGGTTACACTGGCTGTCGTACCCATTGAAAATGAAAACGACGGCAGAAAGAACAATAAAAAGAAAAACGGAAGGGCGGCAAGAAGAAAAGCATGAATAAGCTTACTATTAAACATTTTCCGCCCCTTGAATACGCCTGCAGTGAGGCGGTTAATACGCTGTGCACTAATATATCCTTTGCAGGCGAAAATGTGAAGAAAATTATGCTTACCAGCTGTCATGCATCGGAAGGTAAGTCTTTTCTTGCTATGAATATTATGCGCACGCTGGCGAGACTTGGAAAAACAGTTATATTGGTAGATGCAGATTTGCGTCGCAGCATGATCGCGGCAAAGTACTCCTTGCAATTTGAGCGGGAGAATCCTGTCGGCTTGGCTCATTTCCTCGCTGGTATGGTTCATGAAAATGAAATTATATATGAAACCAATATCCTGGGAGCTTATATGATCCCGGTGGGAAGAGAAGTATCGAATTCGCTTCCTTTGTTGGTTTCTCCACATTTTGACGAGCTGCTGAGCAGTCTTGCCAAACAGGTGGATTATGTGATTGTAGACGCGCCGCCGCTGGGTGTGATTATTGATGCAGCGGAAATTGCTAAGTCCTGCGATGGTTCCTTGATCGTGGTTGGTTATGATGCGGTTCGTCGTCAGGAATTGATTAATATAAAGGAACAATTAGAGCAGTCCGGTTGTCCTATTCTGGGCACCGTGCTGAACATGGTTAAATTTGATAATTATCTAAGTAAAAAATATTATTATAAATCTTATTATTCTTACGGCTACGATGCATATGATGCGCCGCAGGCGCAGCAGCGCCGCGGAGGAAACAAAGCTTCCAGAACGAAGGATAGAAAATGAGATTCTCGGATATTCATTCTCATTTTGTCTATGGCATAGATGATGGTGCACAGACGCTGGAAAATATGGAAGCTATGCTGGATGCTGCTGCGGCGGATGGCGTGAGCAGATTAATAGCGACGCCGCATATGACGCCTGGTGTACATCAGTTTAATGAGGAACGGCTTTGGCGGCATCTATCTGAGGCACGTGCATATTGCCAAATCTGTGGCTATGATTTAGCGCTTTATTCAGGTGCGGAAATCCTGTATACGCCTGCGATGGAGCATTATATGAGCAGCCACCGGTTGCCGACCTTAGCGGACTCTCAATGTGTTTTGATAGAGTTCTCTCCAACTATTCCTTATGCTGAAATAGTTACGGCGGTAGAACTGTTGGAGCGGAATGGATATACTCCTATTCTCGCGCATGTAGAGCGCTATCAGGCACTTAGAGGCATGAATATTTACAACCTGAAGGAACAAAGCTCCGCGCTTTATCAGGTAAACTGCAATACGGTTACCGTAACGTGTGATAGTGTCAGCAGGACTAAAGACAGCGGTTACCGTAGCAACGTTCATTGTGGCGGTACAAGAGACATAGCGGCAGTGTGACTCACACTGCTGAGGACGAATTAGTAGAGCTTTATAAGGAATAAACGGCTCAGACTCTTTGAGATTGAGTCTGGGCTGTAATCTTTGATATGCGGAGAGGAAAAGAAAATGGAAAAGAAACAAGAGCCCATTCGTGTGCTTCAGATTGTTGGTCGCATGGACCGCGGCGGGATAGAAACTATGATCATGAACCTCTATCGTAACATTGATAGAAATAAGGTCCAATTTGATTTTTTGGCGCATTATGGAAGAGAAGCAGTTTATAATGATGAGATTCGTCGTATGGGAGGTCGGATATATGAAATGCCGGCATTAAAGGATGATACCCACGTCTATTATTGGAGACTGTTTTCGTATATTCGTGCGCTGAATCACTTCTTCAAAGAACATAAAGAGTACAGGGTTATTCACGGTCACATGACTAATACAGCATCTATTTATATGCCCATTGCAAAGAAGCATGGAGTGACATGTCGGATTGCACATAGCCATAACACACATGGAAAAGCGGGCTTACTTGGGGCTGTAACGGATATTCTTCAGCGGCCAATTTATAAAAATGCAACGGATTGGTTTGCGTGTTCAAAAGCGGCGGCATACTGGTTCTACCCTAAAGAGGAGGTCGATGCAGGAAAAGTTACAGTTCTTGCAAACGCAGTTGATGCGGACAAGTTTAGATATAGTGCGGCAAAGCGAAAAGAAATGCGGGAAACATTAGGAGTCGATGGTAAGATAGTAATCGGTTGTGTAGCAAGATTTCGCCCTGAAAAGAACCATATGTTCTTGATTGATGTGCTGCAGGAGATACTTAAAACAGAGCCAAACGCCGTTCTCATGTTTGCGGGAGAGGGGCCGGCTGAACAGGACGTAAAAAAACATGCAATGGAGTTGGGAATTGAGGACAAAGTACTATTCCTTGGAATGAGAACAGATATTCCTGATGTTCTTCAGGCGATGGATGTTTTTACGTTAGCTTCTCTTTGGGAGGGGTTGCCGGTTACCGGAATTGAAGCACAGGCAGCAGGTCTTTACTGTGTGGTGTCTGATGGTGTGACGGATGAAATGAACGCTATTGACATGGTGCAATATATACCGTTGAGTGAACCCAAACGAGTATGGGCGGATGCGTTGCTTTCTGCCGCTCAAAAGAAGCGGCATGACACTTACGAAAAAATCAAAAGTTCTGGCTATGATATTCATACAACTGCGCCGTGGCTCCAGAATTTTTATATCCAAAAGCATAATGAGGGATTAAAGAAAGAATGAAAGTTGGAATTTTAACGCATTATAATGTGTCCAGTCATGGTGCACTGCTTCAAATGTATGGGTTAAAAAAAGCACTTGAGGAGTTTGGACATGAAGTTTTTATACTAACATACACAAGAAATCTTGACTTTATTGATGAGGCAACAAAAAAACGATTCAGTGCGAGTATTAAGAATATCCCATACTATCTATCTTCCTATATGGGAGAAGATGGACTTGGATGTCTCTTTTACCAGTTTAAGAAGCAGCAGGTGCTCAAAAAGTTCCGTGAGGACAATTTCAAAATGCTGCCCTATACAGAATCAGCACAGTTGGACTGTGTAATTGTAGGCGCAGATGAGGTGTTTTCGCTGGAAAATGGCGTTAATTTTGTGATGTTTGGCCATGGCATCACGTCGCCTAGGCTTGTGGCATATGCGCCCAGTGCTGGACAAACAGACCTTGCCCGCGTGGAGAAATTTGGCTGCAAGGAGCTTCTGGCTTCCGGTTTTGGAAAATTCACGGCACTTTCTGCGCGTGATGTAGGAACACAGCAGTTGCTCCACGAGCTTACCGGCAAGGATGCTCCGATTGTCTGCGACCCGGCTCTGCTGTATCCTTTCCCACATCCTGGTAAGGAGAAGAAGAAGTACATCGTTGTTTATTCCTACCAGTCCAATTTCAAGGATAAGGCGAGGAATTGTGCAATCCGGGCATACGCAAAGAAAAATGGATGTGAGATTTGGTCTGTTGGCGTTTACTACAAATGGTGCGATAAGAAGATCAACTGTGACCCGCTTGAGATGATCCGCATTTTTGCAAATGCACAGGCGGTGATTACAGACACGTTCCATGGCACTATCACATCCTACATTGCACATACGCCGATGGCTGTTTTTGTGCGCAGCAACAACAGTGTTAAACTGGAGCATCTGCTACAGATGATTGGCATTGAAAACAGAAAGGTGACGACCAGTGAAATGTTGGAAGCTGTTCTCAATACGCCGGTGGATTTTGATAGACTGGACAGGAATGTAGAAGATTTGCGTAGCAACGGAATAAAGTATCTTGAGCAGTCTCTTATGGAACAGGAAGGAAACAGATGAAACTATTATATATTGCATTCAAGGACTTTTCAAATCTCCATTTTGGAGCAAACGCCAAAGTGCTGTCTCAGTGCAGAGCATTTGAGGAGTATGGCTATGAAGTGGAATTGGTCGGGAGAAAAGGGGTGGACACTGTAGTGATCAGCCCCAGCGGGGAATCTTCGGTTATTTTTCGCGGTGATGGCATACTAAAAAATCCAAAGTTGAGGAATCTACGGGCAAAACACAACCAGATGAAAGCAGTGTGCAGGCATATCGCAGAAAAACAATATGATGCTTGCTACATTCGTTATGATTTTTCTGATGCTGCATTCATCAAAATGCTGCGATGCATCGATCAGCACTGCGGAAAAGTGGCATTGGAACTTCCAACATATCCCTATGAGGCAGAAAACAGTATCGGGGTGTTGAATAAGATCAAAATGCAGATCGACCTTTACTATCGCAAAGAGCTGAAGAAGTATATTGACTTTATCGTCACATTCTACGAAGGGCATAAGGAGCTGTTTGGTATTCCGGTCGAGGTGATCCCAAACGGGTTTGACTTTTCCACGATGGAAATGGTTCACACCAAGCTGCCTGAGGACGCAATCCACATCATTGCAGTTTCGTCTATGCGTGAATGGCATGGATATGAGCGTATGATTGAGGGTTTGCATAACTACTACGCAAAAAACGGAAGCGAAAACTTTATTCTACATTTGGTCGGTAATGGCCGTGAATACGGAAAATACAAAGAGCTTGCCGAAAAGTACGGGCTCCAGTCTCATGTGGTCATGGAAGGCGCAATGCACGGCGAAAAGCTGGATGCTCTGTATGAAAAGTGTGCGCTGGGTGTCGATTCGCTGGCACGGCATCGCAGCGGTATTAGCGTCCTTAGCTCTTTGAAAAGCCGAGAGTACGGCGCAAAAGGCATTCCAATTATAAACTCATGCAAGATTGATATTATTGATGCTGACTTCCCGTATATGCTTCAAGTTCCGGCAGATGAAAGCCCGATTGATATGAGAGCAGTTGAATGTTTTTATCATGATTGCTTTGATTCTAAAAGTCGCTTGGATGTTGCAAGGAGTATTAGAAATTATATCTCTGGAAAATCCAGCATGAAGGCAACGTTGGGTACGGTTGTAGGCAGACTATAAAAAGGGGAATCGGTATTGCTGTGAAGATGAAACTTAGCAAAGGCAGCTTTTCAATTCTGTGCATCGAGATAGTGCTTCTCTTTGCAGTATTTTATATTCCATATCAATTTATAACGCAAGCATGTATTATTCTTGCAGATGTGTTTGTACTGTTGACGGTTTATAGAATATTGAAAAATGGATTTCAGGATGTGCCGCTATTCTTCTTTAATATTACCTATTGGATTTTTGTTTTGAGCGGGTGTACTGTATCGATTTTCAAGACAGGAAGTGTGGCAGATTATATTTCAGTTGGGCTGAATGAAAGACAGTTGGCGGAAGCGTGTTGGATAGCATTGTTTGGTATTGCATGCTTGGATATCATCTATTTTCTTTTTGAACATACCGAAACTGTGGAGACTGATAACAACTGTATACAAGAACCTGTAAAGATACAGAAGCAAATGGTTCTTTTGGTTTTTGAAATTGCAACGATTTGCAAAATGGCAATGGCTTACGAGACAATGACTTATTCGGCGACGTTTGGTTATGTAGCGCTGTATACACGCGAAGTCTCTATTTTGCCAGGCATTGTTCGTTACCTAGGAGCATTATTCTACTTTTCATTGATGCTGGTTCTTAGCGCAGGATTTTCCAAAAAAACGACGTATGCAGTATTCGGTATAACGGGCATAATTGAAGCAATGATTCTGAATTCGGGTGATCGTGGAGAGGCAGTATGTGGAGTTCTGGTATTAATTCTCTACACGATTTTTCGATGCAGGCGTGAGCCTAGTTTTTTGATCCATAAAAAGACTGTCATATTTGCTTTATGTGGATCTTTGCCGTTGTTTGTGTTTGCGCTTCAGCTGATTAAATATACCAGAATGGGTAACACAGCGGATTTTTCGTTTTGGGAAGGCTTCTTTGAGTTTTTTGAATCACAGGGTGTTTCAATAAATATTATTTCAAACGAAATCGCATATAAAAACGAAATTACTGCGATTGGTGGACATACATTCGTTATCAAACAGATTTTGTCGTATTTGCAGCAAAATGCATTAAGTAGAACAATTTTTGGATTGAAAAAAATAGCTGGTAATTCAGTTGAGATGGCGATGAGTGGTTCATCGCTTGGCTCAACGATTATGTATATTATTTTGCCTAGCAGTTACCTGAGAGGAATCGGGTGTGGAACCTGCTATTTGGCGGAGTTATATCAAGACGCATCCTGGTTTGGAATCATAATTGGGACAGGAATTATATCGAGGTTGCTCAGATGGATTAAAAAAATGAATCGAAAGAACTGGATTGCTTCGGCTATGATGTTGAATTGTATGCGTATTGTTTTGGTGTTGCCGAGAGGAGCGTTTTTTAAGTGGCTGACAGAGATGCTTTCTGCTCCAAATTTAATGTTGCTTTTCGTTGTGTGTTTTGTCGGGAGCTTAACAGACAGAAAGAAGGTCTAAAAATGAAGATGGCGATGATCTTATTTGCAAAAGGCTTTCCATATAATGTAAGCGAGCCGTATTTGGAAGCGGAGTATCCGCTATATAAAAAGTATTTTGATCGGGTTGTAATCGTAACCGGTTGTAAAAAAGGGGAGAAGCCAACAAGAATCGTAGATGACCCTGCGATAGAGATCATCAACGATTATACACTGAGCAGGGATTTCAAATCTATTCTCCAAGCGCTGCCTTTAACTCTGGCGGATCTAATGTTTTATAGAGAAATTGCCAATTTAATTAAAACGCATAGATTTACCTTGAAGCGCTTTGGTCAACTGGTGACGATCTCTTTATGCGGAAATCATCGGGCACTGCTGGCAAAAAAATGGATGAAGCAGAATCCTGAGTATCGGATTGATGCAATTTACAGCTATTGGCTCCAGATTACTGCCTATGCAGCGGTGAGATTGAAGAAGATTGCCGATATACCGAAGGCTTTTGCGATTTCCAGAACGCATAGATTTGACCTCTATGAAGAACGAATGAAGACCAATTACCTTCCATTCCAAAGGCAGCTTGTGAATCAGTTGGACGAGATCGCTTCCATTTCTTTGGATGGAAAAAAATATTTGGAAGGAAAGTATGGAACAAATCATCAGATATCCATATGTCATTTGGGTGCGCAAGATAGAAATATAACCAATCCGTTGATTGACCGGAAAACGTTAAAAATCGTGTCTTGCTCTCGCGTTGTGCCAATAAAGAGAATCCATCGAATTCTGGAAGCTTTGCGAGAAATAAAGGATTTTCCTATAGAGTGGACACATATCGGAGGCGGAGAGTTGTTAGGGGATATTGAGAAAATGGCTGAAGGACTACCGGAACAGATAACGGTGAACTTTACAGGTACGGTTGCTAATAAGGATGTGTATGACACATATGCATCGACACCGTTTCATGTTTTCGTAAACGTCAGTAAGTCAGAGGGTGTTCCGGTGTCCATCATGGAAGCAATGAGCTTTTCTATTCCTGTTATTGCGACAGCCGTCGGCGGAACCTCGGAGCTTGTGGATGAGGGAAAGAATGGATTTTTGCTAGAGGAAGAATTTACGACAGCGGAATTCTGTGAGAAACTTCGTGACTTTTATGATATGCCGGAAGAAGTATATCGAGATTTTCGATTGAAGGCGAGGGAAAAATTTAAAACCGATTATGATGCACAGGCAAACTATGCGCAGTTTGTAAAAGAACTGGCAGAAAAAGGTGAAATAATTCAATGAAAAAAATATCGAGCTTCATCAATAACTCCCAGAGTGTTTACTGGTTGGAGTTTAGTTTGGTA
>OGYD01001556.1_pt1 | contig 16958 bp, 10 predicted proteins | sample 1576441 | NCBI WGS metagenome assembly OGYD01 (sample SAMEA3541537, study PRJEB24748) | human gut metagenome | biome: human gut; feature: human-associated habitat; material: faeces | place: China | collected 2012 | reverse complement strand
TGCGGGCGGCAAACTCTGCGAGGCTTTTTTGACGCACTGTGGGGCGGACAGCACAGCTGTCCGCCCCGCTATTTTGTGCTCGGTGTTCGGGAATACATCTTGCAATTCCCCTGTAAGGCAGATATAATTATTTTATACAAAGCTTTTTCGGGAGGGATTTTATGAACGGCTCGGAGCCCTTGGAGATCGAGCGCCGCTTTCTCATTCTCCGTCCGGACACGGCGGAGCTGGACAGGCGCTGCACCCGGGTCTATTCCATGGAGCAGACCTATCTTCTCTCCCCACCCCACCAGACCGAGCGGGTCCGCCGCCGGGAGGGGCAGGACGGCGTGGCCTTTTTCCACACTTTGAAAATCGACCGTACCGCCCTCACCCGCCTGGAGCAGGAGGAGGAAATTACCCCGGAGGCATACGAGGCCTATCTCTCCCGCCGGGACCCCATGACCCAGACCATCTACAAGACCCGCTACTGCTTGCCTGAGGGGCCGTACACCTTTGAAATCGACCTCTACCCCTTTTGGCCTCATTACGCCGTCATGGAGATAGAGCTGCCCCGGGAGGACGCCCCCTTCCGCTTCCCCCACGGCATCCGCGTAATTCGGGAGCTTACCGGCGACCACCGATTCAGCAACGCCGCCCTCTCCCGGCGCATTCCGGCGGAAAATGAGCTTCTGTAAAAGGAAGCCTTGCTTTTTCCCCCAATACCCTTTATAATAATTAGGTATTTCTGTAATCTACCATAAGGAGCCGATGCATATGAGCGAGGAAACCAAAGTCATCACCTCCGGCGAGCCGGAGCGCGCCGAGAGCAGCAACTTTATCTATAATTTCATCACCGAGGATCTGGCCCCGGGCGGCCAGTACCAGGGCATGACCGTACACACCCGCTTCCCGCCGGAGCCCAACGGCTACCTGCACATCGGCCACTGCAAGGCCCTGTGCATCGACTTCGGCACCGCTGAGAAGTTCGGCGGTCTCTGCAACCTCCGCATGGACGACACCAACCCCACCAAGGAGGACGAGGAGTTCGTGGAGGCCATCAAGCAGGACATCCACTGGCTGGGCTTCGACTGGGGCGACCGTTTCTTCTACGGCAGCGACTATTTTGAAGAGGACTACCGCCAGGCGGAGCTGCTGATCCAAAAGGGGCTGGCCTATGTGTGCCAGCTCACCCCGGAGGAATTCAAGGCCAACCGGGGCGACATCGGTGTGCCCGCCGTCTCCCCCTACCGGGACCGGCCTATGGAGGAGAGCCTGGACCTGTTCCGGCGTATGCGCGCTGGGGAGTTTCCCAACGGAGCCATGACCCTGCGGGCTAAGATCGACCTTGCCAGCGGCAACTTCAATATGCGCGACCCGGTCATCTACCGCATCAACCATATGCATCACCACCGCCAGGGCGACAAATGGTGCATCTATCCCATGTACGACTTCGCCCATCCCATCCAGGATGCCCTGGAGGGTATCACCCACAGCCTCTGCTCCCTGGAGTTTGAGGCCCATAGACCGCTGTACAACTGGGTCATTGAGCACTGCGAGCTGCCCGCCCATCCCCGGCAGATTGAGTTTGCCCGGCTGGGCATCGACCACACGGTGATGTCCAAGCGGAAGCTGCGCAAGCTGGTGGAGGAGAACTATGTGTCCGGCTGGGATGATCCCCGTATGCCCACCCTGTGCGGCCTGCGCCGCCGGGGCTACACCGCCGCCGCCATCCGCAGCTTCTGCGAGCGCATCGGCGTGGCCAAGTCCCCCAATGTGGTGGAGTTCGGCTTTTTGGAGCACTGCCTGCGGGAGGATCTGAACGCCACCGCCGAGCGCACCATGGCCGTTCTGCGGCCCGTGAGGCTCACCGTTACCAACTATCCCGAGGGCCGGAGCGAGGTTTTCCAGGTGGAGAACAACCCCACCGACCCCACCCAGGGCACCCACGAGATCACCTTCAGCCGCCACCTGTGGATGGAGGCCGACGACTTCATGGAGCAGCCCATCCCCAAGTATAAGCGCCTGTACCCCGACGGCCCCGAGTGCCGCCTGAAGGGCGCGTATCTGGTGAAATGCACCGGCTGCGTGAAGGATGAAAGCGGCCGGGTGACGGAGGTCCTGTGCGAATATGACCCCGATTCCCGGGGCGGCGATCCCGCCGACGGCCGCAAGGTCAAGGGCGCGACGCTCCACTGGGTCGATGCGGAAAACTGCCTGGATGCCGAGGTGCGGCTCTATGACAACCTCTTCTCCGACGCCCAGCCCGACGGGCCGGACAAGAATTTCCTGGACTGCCTGAACCCCGACTCCCTCTCCATCCTCACCGGATGCAAGGTGGAAAAGAGGATGGCTGCCGTGGCTGCCGAATTTGACAAGCGGGAAAACCGCACCGGCACCAACGCCCCTACCTTCCAGTTTATGCGCACCGGCTATTTCTGCATGGATAACCGCCACTGCACCGCAGACCACCTGGTCTTTAACCGTAGCGTCTCTCTGAAGGACAGCTTCAAAAAATAAGACCCATCTTCCCTCCCCCGGAGCCCGCTCCGGGGGATTTTTTCCCGTCTCGCACCCGGCGTTGCCGCCGGCATGCTTTTCCGTAACCGCCAAGCCCACCCGAACATAGGAGCGCATAAGGAAAAGAAATGTCTGAATGTTCATGAAAATATTGGCTTTTTTTGGATTTTGAGATATACTGTTTCTATATAAGCTCCGCAGGGGAAAGGGATTCATAATGGAGAATAAAATGGAAGAAAGAAACTGGAAGTATAAAATCACCAGCAGCTGGACTGCGGTCATCGCAGTTGCCATCACGACGGCGGTCTCCGGGGGATTCACATTCTGGCTTTACACCGCACACGACGGTGCCTTTGTTGGACTCGGCGGGCTGACAGCCTTTTTTGCTATCATTTGCGTTCTGTCCGCATACGGTGCGATGTCCTTCAAGTTGCTTGTGGATCAAAACGGCTTTTATTTTCGGACAAAACCCGGCAACGGGCGGTACTACCGCTACCGCGAGATTCGCAGCATGTGGCTCGCCACCGACAAAGAGACGGATTTACAGCAGGCGACCTACTGCAATTTTGAGACGATGGATGGGAAACGGTCGAGATTTCTCGTGCTTGACCCCAACATCGACGCAGTGGATTATATGATCGAGCGGGTTGAGGCCGTGGGAGCCAGTCACGAAGAGGATGACCGCGACCGCGAGTTCGTCATTCCCGGCAAGAGAAAGGTCGGGGGGCTTATGATCTTCGCGATGCTTCTCTTTCCGGTGCTTTACTTGATTTTTAGGTGGACCTCCATGCCGCTGATTCTGCGCATGATTCCGTTCATCGCTTTTCTGGTTCCGACCGTGCGGGTCTTTTCCCGCGGGCTGTTTTTTAAGCTGAAGATCCAGAAGGACGGCTTTTACTGCCGCACCAATCCCTTCGACGGGCGGTACTACCGCTACGGCGACATTCTGGACTGCTGTCTCGTGGAGGCGGAGCGGGGTACGCGCAGACACGAAACATATTACGCTTACTACATGAAATTCACTGACCGCGCAAACCGGACACACCGGGTTCTCTATGACAAATCGCTCTACGAGCGAGAGATGAACGAGCTGGTCGCCAGGATCGAGAGGGCAAAAGAAGATGAAGAATGATTCGGTTTTTCGGTCTGTGATACAGGGCTGGGGCGTTGCGGCGCTGCTTATCGGCCTCTTTATGTTTTATATGGGGGCCAATACTTATATTCAATCGTACAAGCAGACGGATTGGGTATTTGGAAACGCATACATTACGGACATTTCCCAGTTGAACAGAAGCAGAGTTGGCAGGGGCAGCATCAGCTATTCGATGACCTATGAATATGAAGTGGACGGCACGCGCTACACAGGTGAGTACGGCCCCCTGGCGAACTCTATCGAGGTGGGCAAGTCTATCCGCATCAAATATGATCCGAACGCCCCGGAAAACTCCACCGGCTTTTTGGCACCCGGCGGCAATGACCTTGCCCTTGTGATTATTGGAACGATTCTTGCCGTGCCTGGGTTTTTCATGACGGGCATTCTCGGCCTGCTGCGGAGGCTTCTGCGGGGACTGCATCGAAGCGAGATCCCAGACTACGCACCGCCGGAAGAGGAACGCGCCGCGCCCCCCAAAGCCCCCGCACCCTCAGCCCGCGATATAGTTATGGGGATACGCAATATCCTCCGAACCCTTGCGCCGATACTCATATTCCTGCTTTTTGGATTTATCCTCATGCTCATCCAAAACGCAAGATTCTAATTTACCCCCGTCCGGACGGCGGATGCGGCAAATTTATGGACTTTCAGACACTGAAACCGAAGAGAGGAGCAAAAACATGGTACTGTATTTTTCGGGCACCGGGAACAGCCGGTATGTGGCCGGGCGGGTGGCCCGGGCCCTGGGGGAGCCGTTGTGCAGCCTGAATGAGCGCATTAAGGCCGGGGACTATTCGCCGGTGGAGACCGGGGAGCGGCTGATCGTGGTGACCCCCACCTACGCCTGGCGCATTCCCCGTCTTGTGGGGGATTGGCTTCAGAAAACGAAATTCCCCGGGGCGAAACGGGTGTGGTTTCTTATGACCTGCGGCAGTGAGATCGGGAACGCGGAAAAGTATAACCGGGCCCTTAGCCGGGAGATGGGGCTCAGCTACATGGGTACGGCCCAGGTGGTGATGCCGGAGAACTACATTGCCCTGTTTCGTGTGCCCGGCGTGGAGGAGTCCCGGCAGATCGTGGCCCGGGCCGAGCCGGACATAGACCGGGCCATTGCCGCCCTCGCCGCAGGCGAAGCCTTTGCCCCGCCCCGAAATAACCTCTATGACCGGGTGGTCAGCGGGCCGGTGAATCCGGTCTTTTACGCCCTGGTGGTGAAGGACAGGGCCTTTGCGGCCGGAGCCGCCTGCACCGGCTGCGGCCGATGTGCGCAGCTCTGCCCCACCAATAATATCGTTCTTCGAAGCGGCAAGCCCGTCTGGGGCGGAAACTGTACCCACTGCATGGCCTGCATCAGCTACTGCCCCACAGAGGCCATTGAATACGGGAAAAAGAGCGTGGGCAAGCCCCGGTATCGACTGGAGGCACTGTAAGGGCGGCGTTTTGCCGTGTGCCCCGGGGGTTGCAGATCACACAGCTCCTCACCGGCCGGTGTGACTGCGTCCATCGCCTCAGCCCTTTAGTCGGGCAACCGTGACCCAGTATGGTAAAATCAATTTTAAAAGGAGCGTGGAAAAATGATCTTTCTCTGTTACCCTAAATGCACCACCTGCCAAAGGGCGCAAAGGTGGCTGGAGGATAACCACATCGCCTATACTCTCCGGGATATCAAGGGAGAGCACCCCACCTATGACGAGCTGGCTGCATGGCATCGGCGCAGCGGCTTGCCGCTGAAGAAATTTTTCAACACCAGCGGCCTGCTGTATAAATCCATGGGGCTAAAAGAAAAGCTCCCCACCATGGGTGAGGAGGAAATGCTGCAGCTCCTGGCTACAGACGGGATGCTGGTCAAGCGCCCGATGCTGGTAGGCGACGACTTTGTGCTGGTGGGATTCAAGGAAAGTGCGTGGGCAGAGCAGCTCTCTGCCGATGTTAAAAACTGACGCCGGGTGCTGCGCGGTGTGATTTGACGGTCACTAAATAAACGAACCAGGGCTGGCAGGTCAATGACCTGCCCGCCCTGGTGTTTTATGCGCGGTTATATTTGACGGTTACTTCACTTTGCGTTTCTTAGCACTTGCCAGACTTTTTCTTTGCAATGCCAAGCACAGTCAGAGCGCCGCCACTGACGAGCAATACCACAACAGCCAGAACAATGCCACTGTGATCACCGGTTTGCGGATTGTTGGTGGTATTGTCGGGGGTTACAGCTGTACCGGGATTATTATTACTTGCTGCATTAACCGTGAAATTGGTTCTGGCATCGCCGTCATTAAATAGAACGGTAAGCTTGTGAGTGCCAACAGACAGCGTTGCAAGATAATCCTTGCTCAGCGTAACAATCGTCGAGCCAGACTTCGCCGTATAATCTTTACCGGCAATGAGGGGCTTCCCGTCCACCTCCACGCCGGCAAACTTGCTGAATTCGCCGTTTGCACGGACGGTCAGGGTACCGTCGCTGTTCTGCGTCCAAGAGCCGTTGGCACCCTCGATGATCTTGTAAACCACAGTGCTACCGCCGCCAGTGGTGCCGCCGCCGGTGGTGCCGCCGCCAGTGGTGCTGCCGCCGGTGGTGCTGCCGCCAGTGGTGCTACCGCCAGTGGTGCTGCCGCCAGTAGTGCTGCCGCCGGTGGTGCTGCCGCCAGTGGTCACATTGATGCCGCCAGCCACAATGGTCGGGGAGAGCTTATCACCCTGCGCATTCTTAAAGGTGGTCGTATTAAGCGTTACCTGCGCTCCATCTGCGCAATCTGCTTTTACATTGAATGTCAAGGTAAACAGCACGCCATCCTCTGTGCATTCCTTTTTATCGGCAGCGGCAATGAAATTCACCTTTCCCGTATTTTCATTGCCGGTAAAGGAGCCCTTAATATTTCCTTGTTCAACTTTTGTCAGCTCCAGTTTACCTGCGTCATACTTGACGGTAAAGTCAAAAGCCGCAAAGCCCGGGTTCCCTGCAATGGAGACATTCAGCGTAACCGTGTCGCCCACTTTGACCGCTTTATTCACAGTCTCAACGGTAACTTTAGCTGCACTACCGCTACCTGTATCAACTGCCACAGCCGCGGTAATGCACATGGTAAATACCACCGCCAGAGCAAGAAGAACAGACAGCACGCGTTTTCTGTTTTTCATGTTTTTTCTTTCCTTTCATTATAAAAATGTGTTGTATCACAGGATACACGAATGAGGTTTGATCCATCGGGGGTGCCTTTTTATTGGCACCCCCGACAGAGACAGGGGGGATGACTCAGTCGTTATAGCCAGCCAGTCGACGCTGAAGCGTCCAAGCATCAAAAATATCAACATCGCCATCGCCGTTAATATCGCCATTAGCAGGAATGATACCTTCTACATCATACCCTGCAAGGTAGCGACTCAGTGCGTAGACATCGAAAATATCAACATCGCCATCTCCGTTGACATCTCCTGCCAAGGTCGTCTGCTGGGCAAAGCGCTTATCCATAACGGACAGCCGTGCCTCGATCCACGAGGTCATGTCTGCCACGACACTGTCATAGCTTGCGCCCTGCCAAATGTGGCCGTCGGCCTTCGGATCACCAATGCGAATGAAGTCCCAAAGCTTATAGTTCATGGCTGCACTGTCCTTCAGGAGGTTATAGTGATGTGCAATCGTACCATTATTACCCAGCCACTCCCGCACTGCCGGAGCAAAGGTGCTGCTGTAATACTCGGCTACCGCAGTCTTAAAGGCCGGAATTTGAATCAGCGCCTTTGCCAGATAGTGATAGTCCTCAATGTCAGCAGCATTTGTCTTGGTCCAGCCGGTACCGAAGGTCATATCCTGATCCCAGATGGGACCGGCAAACATCTTGCCGTCTGCATCCTTGTAGAAGTAGACCGAGGAAATAAATCCGTCACAGTTTAGCGACAGTTCCTGCAGAAGGAATATCTTAACCAGCGAATCCATGTCCACATAGTCATAGAAATACTTCCCGGTAGAGGCATTATAACCTGTATAAGCGCCGGTTTTGTCTGTTGCGTAAACAGCGTCCTCAAAGTCCTGATAATACTCGCTTATATAACGCATGGCCGCTTCGCCGCACCACTCAGGACTCTTGACATTGAACGCAACACCCTGGCGAGTCTTGAAGCCACTGGCCTCATCCCACATATTGTGGTTCAGCTCGATAAGGTAGCCACCTGTTATATTTGCAGGCTCCTGCAGTCCCTTTGTGTATTGGAATTGCTGGCCGTAGGCATTCTGAGACAAGGCGGTGCTCATATTGTCTCCATAGCTTGGGTTTTGTGCTTTGTACGCCTCTTCCATGTCAGTTATGGCCACGGAAGCTGCACCAACAGAGTTCTTCTCGCTGAGCAGATAGACGCCGCGATACTCACCGTCATAGTAAAGGTTTACCCAATTACAGCTTGCGGTATACGCAAGGCCCAGCTTAGCTGCCAGGTCCTTCATAAGCTTGTCATGCATCTGCGTCGCATCAAAGTAGCTGGCCAGCAGCACCCAAGTCTTTACCTGCTCCTGATTCCCCAGCAGATCAGATGCCGTGTTCAGCTTGATCTGATAGGATTTCTTATCTGTATAGGTAAAGGTAGAATTGCCTCGCGCCTTAATTTGCTTAAGTTCACCGGAGTAAATAGAACCACCATCCGCGCTGACCATGCTCATAGATCCGGTTGCAATATTCTTTTTGCTTGTATCTACCCAATTGCGTCCCTGAGCAGAGTTACTACTGGTCAGATACACGGTAGAAATGGGCGACGCCTGCATCACACGGAAGGTCATTGTCTGGCCCGTGCCAACAGAAGCGGTGATTTCCCGATATCCAGCTGCATTCACATCTGCAACAGCGGTAAGATCTACGGAGCTACTCCAATAAACAGTTCCCTTGTTGCCGGAAAGTGAGATTCTATCACTCGTGGGCTCTGTGGCAAAGGTCAGAGATAGCTTTGTCAAATCCGCAGACGACGGCAAGAAGAGGTACTTTGCACCGTCGACCTCCGCAAGGGCAATCCTTTGCCCATCCACCACCGCACTCACTCCGGTGACATCGGACGGATTGGGGGCGGTCCGTGCGTGGAGAATATTCGACCACTTAGCACTATTGTAGACCTCGTTGTTTTCCGTAGGAACTTTCGTGCGGCCGGCTGCCACAAAATAGTAGTCCGTATCCGCTGTCAGCCCGGTGGCGATAAATGTAGTATCGTAGGTAGTTCCCAAGTAGGTCCTTGAGCTGGTGTCGTTGTTTTTATTGCACTGGAAAACATCGTAATACTCCGCGCCCAAGGCCGCAGACCAACTTAGTGTCAGCGTTGTTTCTGTGGAAGTCTCGCATTTGAGATTCTTTACATCGTTGGGGACAATAATGTAGGTCAAGATTTTACTTCCGTAGTAATCACCGCGGCCCTCGCACTTAATCTCTGCCTTGCCCACATTTTTGCTGTCAGGCCATTGCACATAGAGGTCCGGGATTCTGCCATTAATAAGATTGGCATCGTTATTCTGCGTCAGAACATAGTCTCCGCGCTTGGCAAAGCTGCCGGGACGAACTCCACTGCCACTATAGTAGTAACTGGGTATCGGGGTAAGGTCGCGAGGTTTCTCAGGTGTTCCCAGCTTAAAGACGACTTCCTCGCTGTTTATATCAATACCCTTCGTATGGCATACAGTGCAGATGTGATTGTCATCCCATTTGTGGTCCACAGGCCGTTGGAAATCAGATCTATCCTTTGCCCCGCATTCCGGACAGGTGTAGGTGATATAGCCTCCTGTTACGCAGGTGCGGCTATCGCTCTGCGCGGTGACATAGGCGTAGCCATTCGCACAGGCATGGTATCTGCTTTCACCCAGCGATGCAAACTCGTTCTTCATAGGTACGCCATTTTTGAGAATCACTTGCTTGCCATCGGTAGTACCCAGCAGTCCACTGAACGCATACTCACCCGTGGGCTTCAACGCCGTTCCGCAGGTCACGCAGGTAATCGTCCCTGTGGACATATCATACTTGCTGGAAGCATCTACCTTGTGCTTACCCAATTCGCAATCCGTACGCCTCTCGGTATAAGTATCCAGCAGGTTGCCCTGATAGTCAATTGCACGCACCGTGAAGGTTTCCGTCGTTGCCTGCACCGTCAGGTACATACCGGTATAATTGTTGTGCGGGATCGCTTTTACATACTCATCGCGGTCATGGAACTCATTGCTCTTGCCACTGAGGTCACCGCAGACATAGTACACGACACCGCCGCGGCTATTTTCAGGCTGCGCTATGCCTCCGATCATAGGATAAGTCCGCGCATAAGCGTGATCATCCCCACCGAATACAAAGTCAAAGCCCGCCTTTTCAATAGAGGAGATAATCTCCGGCGTTGCAGAAACAGACTCTGTGCCATAAATCGGCTCATGGGCTACAAGAACTTTCCAGATGCAGTCAGTGGTCAGGTTTTCGGCAATATCGGCAAGGGTCTCCGCCAGTTTCGTTCCGTTGTTAACAGTAACAACACAAACCTTACCATACTCCATCTTGTACCAGCTATTCTGGGTACTGACAGGCAAATCATAAATCGCGTTACTAATTTCACCGTCCCGATCGCCATAATATTCGTGGTTGCCCATAACATGGATCATGTCCACACCGCTGAGGGTCTTGCTGTTGACCGCATTTAGGAACGGGCGCCAGTTTTTAACATACTCCGTTACATTGTCAATAGCATCGCCGGTCTGGATAGCAAAATCATAGTCCGTTTTGTCACTTGCCAGATCCTTAAGGACATGGCTCAGGTTGGCAGTATCCGAGGATTGAATATCGCCGAGGATAAAGAAGTTGGTCGACTCAGCCCCTGCCGCAGGCATCTTAAAGCTCTGCGTTTCAGACCAAGTCGTCCCGTCACCCACCTGATAGTAATAGGTCGCGCCGGGCTTCAGCCCCGTAAGGGACACCTTATTGCTCCGCAAAGCATCACCATGGCTGCTCTGCACAAAGGTCTGAATGGAAGAATTCCCCTCCACCGTGACAGCATTGGTCAGGTCATTTGCGGTGGAATATTTCACGAAAGCCTTTGCTGCAAAACCATCAATCTGGGTAAGCCAAGTTATGCTCTTAGTATTTGGCACAGATACGCCGTTGGTCATGATGCCAAAGGGTTTGCCGCTGTTCTCCGCCGTCCGCTCACAGACGATCACCCGCTGATTCCAAGAGCGCCCGCTGTTGGCCTTTTCCGCATAGAAGGTATACTCACCCTCAGCATTAAAGGTATAGGCCAACTTGCCCTTCATATTTGTTTTGCCCAGCTTGGTAGGCTCCTTAGAATCTTTATTTACCTGATAGATGTTTGCACGGGAAACAGGCTTTCCCGCTGCATCCGTCACGGTCAGCTCCGTCGCCATTCCGGCAACCACCTGCTCACAGCTAAGTTGATACCCCGCCGTCAGAGCAATCTCCTGTGCCGTGCCGGAGAAGGTATAGGTCGTGCCGTGCTCCGTGCCATCGTCAATGGTATAGGTTCCCTGCGTGACGGTGTATTTCAGTTTGCTATCCTGCGCAGCGTCCGCGGGGATTTTGATCGTAAGATACCCCAATTCAGAGACATAATCCCCCTCTGCTACGCTTTGCAGGCCAAATAGCCGTGCCATAAGCGATGCCGGTTTCTTCTGAATCGTAATCTTAGTCTGATTCTTATTCAGCGCATTCGTATCCAGCGTTAACGCATATCCGTCAACACCTTCCACCGTTGCGCCCGCAAGATACTTCGCAGCATCACCCATGGTACTGAAGTCCACTGTCACCTCTGCTGCGGTCACATTCTCGCCGGTATTGTTCACAACGCAAAGGGAATACTCCTTGCCAATCTCCGGGGCCTCCGGCTGGGAGAGAACATTGATAGCAGAGCGCATCCCCTCCTGGTTTTCCACCCGGAAGGTGCGGGTCTCGGTGGTCACATTGCCGTAGAAGTCCTTGAGCCGGATCGAGAGGGTGTGAGAGCCGTTACGGAGGTTCACGCCCTTAAGGTAGAGCGAGCCTTCGTTGATTTCCAGCTGGTCGGTGTAGTCCTTGCCGTCCAAAAGCACGCGGATTCCGCTCTGATCGATACCGGTGGCATACTTGTCGGTGAGCTCACTGTCAGAATACACCGCCGCGAAAGTGAGGTTGCCGCTGCTCAGCACAGTAGAGCCGTCCCCGGCTAACACTGTACCGCTGCCGGTCTCCGTGACAGACTCCAGCACAGGACGAGTAATATCGTTGGTGTTGGTGCCGTAGATAAATTGGACATTATCCACAAGAATATTTCCTGCATGCAATGTAGACATGGTTGCTGTTTTGACTACACGGAAAGTGTAGGCCCGGTAGACATCAATGGGCATCTGCATAGCGGAAATGTCCGCCTCCACCCAAATCCAACCTTTACCTGCCATATCGCCTAAGGTAGTCAATACAACTTCGTTCCCCTCAGCATCCGTTCCCTTTGCGTAATACTGGGTATACATTGTTGTTCCTTTGGGAATTCGGCCTTTTTGTCCATTTTCGCCGAATCCTACATAAGTAAAGCTACCATCGGCATTTAGTGTGTTATATCCGCCATCTGTCTTTGCCTCTGTTTCTCCGGTTACAGCTCCTGCCATAATTGCCTTCAGCAGATAGGGGCAATCCTTTAAGTCTGCAGGCACATTGACCCACATACCGATTTTTGTGGGCTGCACATTATTAACATAAAGGTCACAGGAAAAGCCGCCATCCGCTGCCGCTGCAGCAGTTGTACCAACATCCGCAAAGTTAAAGCAGAGTTTAAACGCTTTCTCGCCAAAACGAACACGCTCATCTTGTGCTGCACTAACAACTCCAGACCCATCAAAGGAAACTCCTGCTTTAGTCGCGGTTCGAACCCAAAGGCCATTCTGTTGAATATGCTCATTGGTCAACTGTCCATATGTAGTATCATCGCCGATGCCGCCATTACTTTTGTTTGTGATGTAGGTATTCCAATTGGCATTACTCCTAGTTTCAAAATCCATGAGTACCAGAGGCTCCAAACCTACAACAAGTTCGATCTCGCCGACCACAGTTTTGTTGTTTGTCAAGGAAACTTTAGCTGTTGCACGCAGAGAATTGTTTTCATCCGCAACAAAAACATTTCCTGAAAACTTTCCAACCGTGAAGATATGATTCAAATTTACACGCTCAGCATTCTGCTCTGCTGTGCATTCTGTCCATGTATTTGTACGCATGTCAAGCATTTCAGCTTTATCATGCGTCAGCGTTGTGTTGACCTTAATCTCCCCGTTATCGTAGCTGATTGTGCGATTTTTCTCTGTAAAATAAGTATTATATGTTCTAGTTTCTGTAGAGCCCCACTCTATTTTCTGCTGGATACCTATGCTACCATTAAGAGACATATAAACTTTGCCGTTGGAATCGGAGTATTTCCATTTTGGAAAACCTGCAGTCGGAACATTACGCCCCTCCCATGCTTTCTCCTCAACCAGTGCATTATACTTATAGCTAATGGGCTTACTCTCATTCAGCGTCCACTCAAAGTCCCCATCCTTATATTTGACCTCACGGCCTTGCCATGTGGGCTTGAAGGTCAGGTCACTGGTCTCGCCAAAGTCTATGGAAACACTGGAGTTTGTAAAGCCCAGTTTATCCGGCCACTGAACCTGAATGCTGGTCTGGCCAACAATTTTTTCACCGGATTTCAGGCCCACAGTAACTTCGCCACAGGTATCGGCTGCCGTGTAAAGTCCTTTGGCATCAATACTTCCGTTGCCAGAGAGAACCGTCCAGGCAGCGTCCTCGGGAACATCTGCACTGCTGCCGGCCGCATCTACGCCCGCTGCGCTAAACTGCACCGTGCTGCCGGGGGTGTAAACCTCCGCATTGGGTGTAAGCACTGCGTGATCGAACTGCCCTGTGGGCTGTGCCTTAGAAAGCACCATAATGGTGTTGGACACCTTGCGCTCGTAACCATCGGACGGACGGCAGCGCAGGGTCAGGCCAGCCGATGTATTGTTTTCCGACTCACCCTCACGCTGGGTTGCAAAGGTGGAGGAGCCGCCGCCGTCCAGATTAACGGCCTGCACGCAGCCCAGAGACTCCATTGTAGCACCGACCTCCGCCATGGTCATACCAACGGAATAAGGTGCCTGGCGGCCGTCTACCATCATCATTACCACCGTACCGTCCGCCTTAATGCCGATGGCTGTGCGGGATGCACGGGTAGAATTGTCAAGGTCACTGCGGGCGTGGCCATCTTCAAAAATATCGCCAAAGCTGGCAACTGCCTCCAGCACATTGCCGGCCGCAATGGCTGCATTACATTCCTGCGCGCTGGTGATATGCGCACTGCCTTCTTTATCGATCCAGAATGTAGTGCTGGTCGGCTCATTGATCACAGTACCGCTCATGATAAAAGCGCCCGTGGGACGCCCATTGCTCATGTCGTAGCCTCCGGCGTTAATGGCGCCAACGACATTGGTGCTGCGGCGGGTCTGCATACTCTGCGCCTGTTTGGTTGTCTCCGTCATGGCCCAGTTTCTGCCGGTTTGAATGGTTTTAATGTCATCGTCACCGTAGCCCACTGCCACAGAGGCCGTGGAGCCCTTTCCGACCTTGATCTCCATCACATGCCCCATCATCTGCTGTGTCAGCGAAGCATTATTTAATATCCATTCATACTCTGTCACATCGGGAGTGACAGCATATTTTTTCTCTGATATTTGCTGAATCCCCAGTGTTCCAAGGCCTCCCTCCGCCTTGGCATCCACCGCCAGCACCTGCATAGGGATCAGAGAAACCACCATGCACAATGCAAGCAAAACCGTTAGCATTCTTCTTCGCATCATTTCTTCTCCTTTGTTTTTATTGGGCTTCATTTTTGAAAACTGAACACTCTTTATTCAACGCCGGTTTCAATGCAAAAAGAGCTTACCCCCCCTGGGGCTTGGTAATTTTACTGCAGTCTGTACTTACATATACTTATAGAGTATTATACACCTTAAGAATGGAATTGCAAGGGGATACTTCGAAATTTTGGCAAAATTTTTTTAAAGTGTTGGCCTCTCGGTTCGAAGTGGTAATTTATATATTTTCCCAGTTTTTAGGCAGTTGTAGTTTTTTGTCATGCAGACAAGAAATTTACGATAAAGCGCTCGTCTTTTGCAGTTTATCTGCTGCCAAATATTGAAAAATCACCCCAAATACGGCAGGTCATGGATTTGCCGTATTTGGGGGTGGGTTACACTGTTAAGCTTATCGGTTACTGTCCTCCGGTGCAGGTGCTTGTTCGCCGCCGGTGACGCCCTCCGGCTGTGCCGTTTTCGAGTCTGCCGGAGTGTCCGGGGTGGAGGCCGCGCTTTCCTCCGGAGAGCTGCTCGGCGCCGCCGAGGTGGTCGTTGGCTCCGCTGGCTCCGCTGTCGTAGCGGCAGCCACAGGGTTCTCCTGCTGGGTATTGCCGGTTGTGTTGCCGATGGTATCACCGCTGCTCAAATTAGGGTCACCGGAGTAAGAGCCCCACTGCGGGGTAACGGTCAGCTTGCTGTCTGCATCGGCGTTTACCGTAAAGTGCAATTTGTCGGTGGTGAGCTGCCCGGTATAGTAGTCACCCTCGGCATAACTGATTTTGCAGTATCCGTTTTGGGCTGTGCCGGAGGGGGTGAGCGTGATAGTATACTCTCCTGCGGCGGTAAAGGTGACCGTGGTCGTGCCGCTCTCGGGTGTAGTTTTTACAGACTCGTTTTCAGCAGATACATCGACCGTATAGGTGGCAGCCTGAATCACCGTCGTTCCTGTGGAGGTGGTCGCGGTAAACCAAGCCCAGCTTACGCCGCACAGACAGAGGGTACATACGCAGATGGCCAGCACGGAGGGCACCAAAATGCGGGCCAGGCCGTCTCCGTGGGGCTGGCCGTGTTTTTTGCGGCGCGGGCCGGGGATATTCATGGCGCCATCTCCTTTCTGGAAGCTTGCATAGGCAATCAAAAGGCATATCGCCCTTACCGGGGATGTGCCCTTTGATTGCCCCTCCGCCCGCAGGCGGAGGGGACTTGAAAGCAAAATTTACTTAGGAACAACGGTGTACCAGGTGTCGGTGCCGTGGTTTTCAGTCACAACCTTGTAGCCGTCGGCCACGAAGTTGGTGTGCGCACCCTCAGCCTGGCAATCCGCCGGGTTGAAATTCACGAAGGTGCCGCCCGTAACGATGATCTTGGCGGTGCCGTTTGCGCGGTTTGCGTCATAGCAGTTCAGAACAAATTCATCTGCTTTTGCGCTGTCCGGATACTTCTGCTGTACGGAGTAGAAGCCGCCCTGAATAATCGCAGTGCCCTCCAGGACATACACGGCGTGGATATTGCCGTTAAAGGTGCCGCTTGTAATGGTGACGGTAGAGCCGTCCTGAACATCCACGGCATAGCAGTCATTCTCCTTGGCAGCAAAGGTGCCGTTACCAGTAATGGTCAGATTAGCGCCGTTCTGAGCGGAAACCAGGGACCAGTTATACGCCCCGTTGTGTTCCCAAATGTCTGCAGTATTTGCAAGTGTCTTGCCATCGAGGTCAAGTGTGGACTTAACATTTCCGCTTACGGTAATCGTCTCGGTCGGGGCAATATCCTTGCCAAGAGTAACAATCTTTCCACCGTTCAGCAAAGCGGTAAGTTCAGCCTGGTTTACTGCCGGATAAGTAGCATCCTTATCATACTGGGTGCCGTAGCTGTCGCTCTCCACCGTGTACTGCGTAGCCACCACATTCAGACCGAAGTTGATGGAAGCTGCCTTCTCGGTGAGAATGGCGTTGGCCTCGTTGCCCACCGTTTCGGGCATATAAACCTTAATGCCGAGAATCTGCGCTGCACCGGGCTGCAGGGCGTGAACATTTCCGTTGGAAGTATATTCCAACTCAAAATTGGCAAAGTTGCGTGCCGTCCACATGCCAAAGTCGCCTTTTTGGAAAATCAGCCGTTCCATCAAAGAACTGATCTGATCGGTAGGATTATACTGCTGGATACTGGTCGTGGCAACCTTCAGATAGTCGAGAGCTTATAGGGATTACCGTCCTTGTTTGTACCGGCGGTCTCCGAAATAACATTCATGCCGATCTTGTACTTGAGTGCCAGGTTACCGGCATTCTTGATTTTCAGCTCCACCACTCTTGTGTGGCCCGGCTCAAACAGAGTGCCCTCTGCGCCGAACAGGTCGGTGGCGTTGTCAAGAGTTTTCCAATCGCCGTTTGCGGTGGTTCTGTACTCCACCTCAAGGTCCAGATTCCCCGCCTGGATCTTACTGACCCCGGTGGAGGCGGTGTCGGTGAACCACGCGAAGGTGGCGCCTACGAGCAT
>OGYD01001544.1_pt1 | contig 17009 bp, 15 predicted proteins | sample 1576441 | NCBI WGS metagenome assembly OGYD01 (sample SAMEA3541537, study PRJEB24748) | human gut metagenome | biome: human gut; feature: human-associated habitat; material: faeces | place: China | collected 2012 | reverse complement strand
CCTTGTTCTGGTGGGGCCCTTCGGGGTAGCCGGTGCAGCGGCTGCCACAGCGGCGGCGCAGGTGGCGGGCGCGGTCTACATGGTGGCATTTCTGCGCCGCACCCAGATGGATGCGGCCTTCTCGCTCCGGATGCTCAAGGCGCGCTATGCCAGGGATATTTTCCGGCTGTCGGCCCCCAACAGCGTCCAGCAGGCCAGCGGCACCATCATCACCACGGTCAAGCAGGGGCTGCTGGGCAGTCTGGGTGTGGAAACCATTGCGGGTTTCTCCTGCGCAGGCAAGCTGTCCAGCCTGTTGATGATGCCGGTGTTCGGCTTTGTGCAGTCCACGGTGTTCTTTATTGCGCAAAACACAGCCGCCCTCCAGCCGGGCCGTGTAAAAGAGGGCCTGCGGGAGGGGCGGCGGATCTTGTTGGTGTATTCGCTTGGGGTGATGGCGGTCTGCATCGGTCTGCGGGGGCCGCTGCTCCGGCTCTTTACCACCGACCCGGCAGCAGCCAGCTATGGCTGCACCATGCTGGCCTTTGAATCGGTGACCTGCCTGTTTGTGGCACAGAAGCATCTGTTCGAGGCCCGCCTGCGCGGTGCCCAGAAGATGGGGCTGTATCTGGCCTCCAACCTGGGGCAGATCGCCCTGAACCTGCTGGCCTGTGTGATCCTTGTACCCCGCATTGGTTTTGCAGGCTTCTGGATGTCCAGCTGGATCAGCGCGCCCATCGGAATGCTGCTGGCAGCGGTGCTGGCGAACCTCTCAGGTGATTCGCACCAGCTTCCCTAATAGAAAAGGTGGCATCCCGCAGGGATGACGGAGAGGCTCAGCCGATCACCTCATACTGAAAATACTCGCACTTGACCTTGCTGCCTACCTCGATCTCGGGCGGCAGCAGGGCCAGCGCAACGGGATTCAGCTCGTCACTTTCAATGTCGGTGCGGCGCAGGTTGACATAATCGCCGTCAAAGCTGACGACCTCGTAATACCAGGGGCCCATAGGATACCTTCTTTCAGTTGAGCTTTTCTTTGAGCTGTCGCTTTTTGGAGCGGCGGCTTTTTTAATGCTTCCGTTTTTTCTTTTCGTCCCAGGCAAAGTGCCCGGCGTAGAGCAGGAACACGGGCAGGGCGGCAAGGGTGACAGTCCGGCTCAGGCGGATGCCGTCCGGCTGATAGACAAAGTCGATGGTGACCGTTCCGGCGGGGCAGAGAACGGCCATCAGGCCCTCGTCCACCTGCAGGATCTCGGTCTTCTGCCCGTCCACATAGGCCGTGAAGCCGTCATCGTAGGGCACGGAGAAGAACATCAGATTGGCCCTGTCCAGCGTGGCCTCGGCGTGGAAGCCTGCACTGTTCATCTCAAAGGTGGTGCAGGCAGAGGCCCGGCGGTCGGCGCAGTCCTGGGTGTAGCGGGTGTAGGTCAGGTCGTTGAGCTCTGCCGTGGGCAGGGGCGTGAGGTACTGCCCGTAGGCCACCGCATCCTCCTCGGTGAGCACCAGTGCCCGCATGAGCAGGTTGGAGCGGGTGAGGGTCACGGTGTCCTCGTACTGGGTCTCGGTGAGGTAGTAATCGTAGGTGAAGCCCATGGGAACGTAGTTCTGGTTCTCGTAGAGAACATAGCCGTCCAGGGTATCGTAATACGCCCAGCCCTCATCGGCCTCAGCGTGGAACTGCTTCTGATGCGCAAGTGTGGTCAGCAGGTATCTGACGCTGAGCAGGCCGCGCAGAGCATAGTTGGAGAGTTCGGGCTGACTGCGCACATCCCGCTTGACCCCCAGTGCCGGATAGAAGCTGAGGATGCTGGGGGCGGCGGTGCTGCCGAAATACTGCAGGCAGCTCTTGTCCAGCCACAGGCCCAGATTGTCATGGGTCTTGTAGGTGTCAATGCGCCAGTCCCCCTCGGGCAGATCCTCCTTCAGGGCCAGCGCGTTGATATACTGCTCCACAAGGTCACTGTCGGTGTTCCATTGGCCGAATTTGCCAATGCCGATGTGGACGATGCCGAACAGGCAGCTGAACGCCAGCACACCGGCCAGCAGGCGGCGGGCAAAGACCCTGCGCTGCTGCCAGCGCCTGCAGATGCAATGGTAGACGGCCAGACCGCCCAGACCAAAGGCAAGCACTGCACAGTACTGGCCCGGATTCTGCAGCACGCCCAGGCTCCACTCCTTGGTGGCGGCATCTTGCACGGGCACCAGTGCAAAGGCCAGCGTGGCGATCATCACAAAGGCAATGCTCCGGGCGGGGCGGGCGAGGTCGAGACTGGGGTCCTCCCACGCGCTCACCGTCATGGCCGCAAGGATGAGCACCGGCATATAGAACCACCGGGCATAGTAGCTGGAATTGAGGGCATAGAACGCGCTGTTCAGGATGGGAACCAGCGCGAACACCATACAGACGGCAATGATCCGCTTTTTGCTGTCGCCCTGCCGGGAGCGCCAGTAGGCCACCACCCCGGCCAGACTGCACAGAGGCAGATAGGCTGTCATGCTGGTCCATTTGATGATGCCCTCAGACCAGATGGAGGTCATATAGGGGGAATCCGGGGGCAGCACCCAGCTCAGCAGAATGGCCAGATACTGCTGGGGCTTGGAATAGGTCAGAAAGCCCCAGCCGGAGGAAAGATCGATGGTGCGCGGGTTCTGCAGCACACTGAGGACAGTGGGCCAGAGCACCACAAAGCCCAGTGCCACGCCCAGCAGGCTCTCAAAGGCCAGCTGACCGAAGAGGCGGCGCGTGAGCCGAAACTCCCCGGCGGAGAGCTTGCAGACGAAGTAGATGACAAGGAAGAGCACCTGTCCCACAAAGAAAAAGTAGTTGTTGAGCAGGTTCACCGCCACCCAGAAGGCGAACCATCCGTGGCGGTGCTCGTAAATGGTCTCATCCAGTGCCCAGAGCATCCAGGGGAAGAGGGCCAGCACATCAATGAAGTGGTTGAAGAAGATGTTGTACAGCCCCCAGCCCGAAAAGGCGTAGAGGGCCGCGCCCAGCACCGCAAAGTTCGGGTCTTTGACGTAGCGGCGCAGATACAGATACGCGCCGCCGCCCGCCACCGCGAACTTGAGCACCAGCAGCGGCACCATGAGGTAGGGGAGCCAGTTCTGCGGGAAGAGCAGGGAAAACCAGAAGACTGCCTCTTTGCCCCATGCCTATTGATGTAACACTAACTAGCAGATATATTATTATTATCCATTTAGATTCCTTTTTTGATGGCATTGTAGCCAAAAAAAACATAACAAAATATTCAAAAAAGGTAGCCAAGAAAACTATTACATATGGAATTAAAGATTTATAATTTAAATAGAAATCCATGTAACCATGAGCCAAAACATATCGTACTTGATCCAATATACTCAAAAAAGCGAAAAAAGAAAAAAGAATTGCAGCAATTTTAGAAAACTTGCGAACTCTAACTACGCTTTTATAATCATAGAAACGGTAACAAACATTCTCTATTTTTTCCCTCTGAATTGAACATCTATAACCTATATAAACTGAAAGAAGTGCCTGCCCTTTCTTTTGAGTGGCGGCTGAATGTACTCCGCCAGGAAGTGTTGGACAGTGTGAATCTGCTTGACGAGCGCCGTGGGATTCTTCATGTACGCCGCCATCTGGCTGCTTCTCCTTTATTTAAAGGCATTCCCAACTTTAAAGAGACACGTATCGCCATGCTCCGTGCCGAAACAGTGAAAGAGCTTTTCAGTATTTTGGATTATATCAGGGGAAATTACGGAATGAATTGTTAATGCTACAATATATTAATGTGCCAATTGGCTGTGCTGTATTCCGCATGGCAATTGGCACATTAACATATTGGCACATTGTAGCATTAACACATTATTTATTCTATTTTACGCAAACCTCTTTTAGGAGAGAAATCAATGTTTTTAGGATTGCCCTTATAAGCCACCTCACCACTACTGGATGCTTTCGCAGTCAGCGAACCGGTCACATAACATTCCACATCACCAGAGGAACTGGCACTAGCAGTTACATTTACCGCCTTCATACCTTTTGCCTTTACATCCCCACTACTACTGGCTCTATAAGAAGCGTTCTCACAAATACCTGCCAAAATTACATCTCCGGAAGAGCTGGCATCAGCAGATACATTAGCAGCGTTCAGATTCTTGACAGATACATCACCAGAACTACTGGCATCAGCAGAGAAATTTGTACAAGATACCTTTTCCAGAATCACATCACCCGAACTATTAGCGGTAGCCGCAAAATCATCACAAGAAATAATGCTTCCTGTTACATCACCGCTACTGCTAGCCTTAACAGTAACTTTCCCACTCGTTTTCAGTCCATTCTTTATAATAATGTCACCAGAGCTGGAAGCTTTCAAGCTGTTCACAGCCGGAGCAGAAACTCTTACTTCCTTTTTATGTTTTCCGTTTATTGAAAAATTGTTTCTTGGCGATTTAAAACCAACCTTAAGTACTCCACCCTCTACACGGACATCAATATAGTCCACCAAATTGTCCGGAGCATATATTTCCACATCCTGTCCACCGGAACTTTGAGTATAGATTACATCCACCGAAGAACTGGTAGAGATAGCATTAAAACTACCCACATTCACTTTTTTGGTAACATAGTTCTTGCTAGGAGTTATTCTCTCTGCACATGCTGTTACCGACACTAACATAAGAGTTACCGTCATTAAAGTTGATACTAATTTTCTCATATTACTTTTGTTTTATTTATTAGACGTTATTTCTATGCCAAACGTTGCAACGTTTGACCATTATTTTTAAAGCAAGATTCATGCCAGCAACATTTATCACTGATAATCAACAAGGTATAAACAAAGCAGGGTGTCCGAAAATGGACACCCTGTACGCTTTTATATGCTTTTTAAAACTATTTCAGTACAAGTTGGAAGACTACAGAAGCAAACCAACGCTTATACATATAAGTAGCCGTAATATAAATACATACCGCCGAAATCCATCCGGCAATAACATCAATCAAATAATGCGCCTGAATATAGACCGTAGCACAACATAGAAGTACATAGAACGGTGCCAAGAAATAACATAGTTTCTTATTAACACGATAGGCCATAATCATCACAATGGTAGATATACCGACATGTGAACTAGGAAAAGCAGCAGTAGGCCGTTCCCCCACTTCCTGTGAGGCTTCCACCAAATTAAAGAAGAAACCATGATCAAAACCGGGACCAGGCAGCAGAATATCATTATTATTAAAATAATCACCGATAGCAGGGAAATGCTGCGCCATCACATTATCCATTCCGATAGCAGGGAAATAAAATTGCGGACCGGCAACCGGAACCAATATATAAATAAGATAATAGATAAAAAACGAAGTGACCAACACAAAAGAAACCTTTTCAAACCACTCAAAACGAAACAAGAAATAATAAATAGTCACAATCCCAATCATTGGATAATAAGCAAAATACCCCATATTAAATGGTTCACTGAACCACATGGAAGGAAAATGTTCACTAAATTCTACCGAAGGCTGGCAACGGAACAAAAACTGCTCCGCCGAAGCGAAGAAATTATCCAGATTGGGAAAAAGACGATTAAATTCAAAGGTATCGGGATACCAATACGCTAAAAATGCCATCTGCACAGCCATTCGTATAAATGCCGTAAGTTTACACGGATACTTACGATACAAATATATTAATGCAAACGTAATGGCCACAATGCCTGCACGCTCCGAAAGCATAATTACAGGGTGATCCATACGAGGAAATAATATTAAAACCATTATGGTCGTGAGGGCATTATATATCAGACTAATGCTCTCGACGGCAAACAATCCTTTCACACTGTCTACCCGTTTGAATAAATTTAAAGCCATCCTTCTTTCTTATACCATGCAATGATTTCCTTTACTCCCTTGTCTAAAGGGTACTCAGGACGATATCCCAGTTCTTCCACCAAGGGTGAAATATCGCATTGCCAATTACGTTGTTTCATTATTTTATATTTGTCAGCATTCAGCGTACTTACCTTTCCCAGGCAACGCGCTGAAAATTCAGCGAGCAAAGATACAACTTTTAAAATAAATAATGGGCATTTAATGTGTATAACCCACGGATTACCAAGTTCTTTTTGTATCAAATCAGAAAAAGTACGGCTGAAATAGACATTTCCGTCACTAACAAAATAGGCGCGCTGCCGCACTCCATGTTCTATTGCCAAAAAAACAGCTTGTACCAAATCTCTCACATAAATAAAGGTAAGATCCTGCCTTTTAAAACCAGGAGCAAAGTCTATATGCTGCTTGATAGACTTCACCATCAGAAAATAATCGCGTTCGCGAGGTCCATAAACTCCAGTAGGACGGAAAATCACTGTCGGAAAATCATTCAATGATTGCAGGTAATGTTCCGACTTTAGCTTACTGACCCCATATGCCGTATTGGGCATTGCCGTATCACGTTCACTAATAGGTGCATAATTATCTTCATGAATAGGACCGAAAATACTAAGTGAACTGATATAAACAAATTGCCGGGGAACCATATCCAAGGTCCTCAAAGCTTCTACAAAATTACGGGTATAAACATAATTACCTTTGTCGAATTCGTCTTTATGACGGCATTTAGTAACACCGGCACAATGAATGATATAATCCCATCCCTGATGCAATTGTTTATGAACAGCCAATTGCTCCGTCAACCTTCCGGGATGAGCAAAATCCAATTCGGCAAATTGAATGCGAGGATCTTTCAAATAGGCACGACTACTGCTTTTACGTACACCAGCCCATACCTGCATATCTCTCTCCAATCCTCCTTCCACCAGGAAACTGCCAATAAATCCGCTTGCTCCGGTTACCAATACTTTCTTTAATCGGCAAGTATTCTTCTGTGCAAATTCTTCGTTATTCATTCTTCGTATTTTATTTCACCGGTTCCACATGAATACCCACATGAGTATCCTCTCCAAATTTTTCTTTTAATCTATGTTCAATACCTGTTGCTGTTTCGTGCGCTTTATGCAGAGAAATGTTCCCATCCATGCGTATATGAATCTCTATAGCATAATTGTTCCCAATGCGTCGCGTGCGTAAATGATGCGGCTCGCTCACTCCATCAAAAGATAACACAATCCCCTCTATCTCACGTTCCACGCTATCCGGCAAAGACTTTTCCAGCAATTCATCCAAGCAAGGAATCAGCAACTTAATGGAAACCCGCATAATAAAGAAACTGACTGTCACAGCGGCAATAGGATCAAGTACCGCCCAATGAGGACCAAGTAAAATCGCTCCGCCAATACCGACAGTCGTACCAATGGATGATAATGCATCACTCCTATGATGCCATGCATTCGCCACAACAGCCTGTGAATCGCATCTTTTCCCCACTCTGACTGTATATTGATAAAGTATTTCCTTCAACAAAATAGAAATAATGGCAGCAACCAATGCCAACATTCCCGGTTGACGAAGCTCCCCACCTCGTAGAAAAACCAATATTTCTGTTGCTCCATTCCATAATATTCCAAATCCTATCCCCAATAATGCCATACCAATGAAAGCAGTAGCCAATGTTTCATATTTCCCATGACCATAATCATGGCTCTTGTCCACTGGTTTATTGGATATACGTACAAAAAGAATCACTACTACGTCCGTAATGAAGTCAGATAGAGAATGAACTGCATCTGCCAACATAGCGGTACTATGCCCTGCGATTCCGGCAAGAAATTTAAAAATAACCAGCAAGAAATTAACAAAACTCCCCACTAGTGTAACTTTATAAATTTCTTTTTCCCTGATTTTCTTATCAAGTTCAGTCATAACAGTTTTTTTAGAACGGACAAAGATAGCACGTTTCATTTAGATTCAACCAAATTTAATGTATCTATTGAACCACTATTCCATTTATTTTGTTTACTTTGTAGCACATAATACATTAATATATCCCCTTATGGCTAAAAAGAAAGAAAAAAAAGCAGGGAAACGTATGAAAAAAAGCGAAATGTCTGAACGACTGATAAGCTTATTCCACACCAAACCAAACGAAACATTCAGTCTGAAACAATTATCAAGCAGTCTGAACCTCACTACACATCCGCTTAAAATGCTTTGTGCCGACATCATTACTGAAATGATTGAGGATGATTTTCTGCAAGAAGTAGAAAAAGGACACTACAAACTAAACGACCACGGCCTGATTATGACTGGCGTCTTTCAGCGTAAAAGCAACGGCAAGAACTCCTTCATCCCCGATGATGGTGGAGAAACTATTTTCATAGCCGAACGTAATTCGGCACATGCCATGAATAATGACAAAGTAAAAATAGCCCTCTTTGCCAAACGTAAGAATCGGAATCCGGAAGGTGAAGTGATAGAAATTCTGGAACGTGCCAATGATACTTTTGTCGGTACACTGAAAGTAGAGAAATTCTACGCCTTCCTGCTGACCGAGAACCGCACCCTGGCAAATGATATTTTTATCCCGAAAGATAAGCTGAAAGGTGGAAAGAATGGGGACAAAGCGGTTGTGAAAATTGTAGAATGGCCCGAAGAGGCAAAAAATCCGATAGGACAAGTCATTGATATCTTGGGAAAAGCAGGAGAAAACACAACTGAGATGCATGCCATTTTGGCCGAATTCGGTTTACCTTACGTATATCCTAAGAATGTAGAAACCGCTGCCGAAAAGATTCCGGCAGAGATTTCCGAAGCGGACTATGCAGAACGTGAAGATTTCCGCAATGTAACAACTTTCACCATTGACCCCAAAGATGCAAAGGACTTTGATGACGCGCTCTCCATCCGTCTCATCAAACCGGGACTATGGGAAGTAGGCGTGCACATTGCCGATGTTACTCATTACGTAAAAGAAGGAAGCGTTATCGACAAAGAAGCTGAAAAGCGCGCTACTTCCGTTTATCTGGTAGACCGTACCATCCCCATGTTGCCCGAACGGCTGTGTAACTTCATCTGTTCCCTCCGCCCCGACGAAGAGAAACTGGCATTCTCCGTCATTTTCAATATGAATGAAAAGGGAGAGGTGAAAGACTCGCGCATCGTGCACACCATTATAAAGAGCGACCGCCGTTTCACCTATGAGGAGGCGCAAAAAGTGATTGAAACGGGTGAAGGCGACTACAAAGAAGAAATTCTGGAGCTGAACAAACTGGCACAAATCCTGCGTAAACAAAGATTGGCTGCCGGTGCTATTGACTTTGACCGCATAGAAGTGAAATTTGAGATAGACGAAACCGGCAAACCACTCAGTGTCTACTTCAAAGAATCCAAAGAAGCCAATAAGTTGATAGAAGAATTTATGTTGTTGGCCAACCGCACGGTTGCCGAAAGAATCGGTAAAGTACCTAAAAACAAGAAAGCCAAAGTATTCCCTTATCGTATCCACGACCTTCCGGACCCCGATAAACTGGAGAACTTGAATTGGTTTATCAATCGCTTCGGATATAAGATACGTACATCGGGTAGCAAAACAGAGATATCCAAATCCATCAATCGTTTACTGGACGACATAAAGAATAAGAAAGAACAAAATCTGGTGGAAACCGTATCCTTGCGTGCCATGCAAAAGGCCCGTTATTCCACTCATAATATTGGCCACTATGGTCTGGCATTTGACTATTATACTCACTTTACCTCACCTATCCGCCGTTTTCCGGATATGATGGTTCATCGTCTGCTCACCCGCTATCTGGCAGGAGGACGTACGGTACAGGAAACGAAATACGAAGAGTTGTGCGACCATAGTTCTGAAATGGAACAAATCGCCGCCAATGCAGAACGTGCTTCTGTAAAATACAAACAAGTAGAGTTTATGGGTGAACGTTTGGGCATGGAGTTCGATGGAGTCATTTCCGGAGTTACCGAATGGGGACTTTATGTGGAATTAAACGAAAACAAGTGCGAAGGTATGGTTCCCATGCGTGACCTTGGTGATGATTATTATGATTTCGATGAAAAGAACTATTGTCTGACGGGGCGCCGGCATCACAAAAAATTCAGTTTGGGAGATCCGGTTACCATTAAAGTGGCCCGCGCCAATCTGGAGAAAAAGCAACTTGATTTCGCTTTGATCGAGAAATAAAGATTAACATCCTGTTGTAGGGGCAGACTGGATCTTTCCCTACAACAAGACAATAGTTTCATTTACTTCACTCTTCTATTCAACTGATTATTCGCTTTATCCGGCTTGGATTTACCGATCCGTTTGCCACCGGACTTCTTTTTAGTTTCCTGTTTCGCCTTAAAAGCAAATGGATTTTTCTTATTTACCATAAATATTCCCTTTTTTCTGCAAAAATAAAGGATTAAAGTCAATATTCATTCTATTTATTGGCAATAATATAGAATTTACTTACTTTTGTCCTTCTAAAACATTCAATTCATGACTACATTCAATTACACGAACATATTAACGCAGGCAGTAGATGAATTATCTGAAAGCCAGTCCTATAAAGGATTATTCCATCAACACAAAGATGGAGATCCTTTACCATCTGCCAAATCCCTATACAAGATAGTAGAATTGGCACGCGCCATTATCTTCCCTGGTTACTTTGGTAATTCCACCGTTAACAGCCATACCATCAACTACCATATCGGTGTAAATGTAGAAACCCTGTTCGGCCTGCTGACTGAACAAATTCTGGCAGGACTTTGCTTCGGACAAGAAAACAGTAAAAATGCAACCGATGACAATGAACCGTGCAGAGAAACAGCCTCTTTGCTGGCAGCTCGTTTCATCAATAAATTACCCGAACTTCGCCGCATTCTGGCTACCGATGTAGAAGCCGCATATTATGGTGATCCCGCCGCCACATGCTTTGGTGAAATCATCAGTTGCTATCCAGCTATCCGAGCTATCAGCAATTACCGCATCGCACATGAGCTGTTAATACTGGGTGTACCTTTAATCCCACGCTTCATTACAGAAATGGCACATTCGGAAACCGGTATCGATATTCATCCGGGGGCACAAATAGGACATCATTTCACTATTGACCACGGTACAGGTGTAGTAATCGGAGCAACCAGCATCATCGGAAATAATGTGAAGCTCTATCAAGGGGTAACATTAGGAGCTAAAAGCTTTCCGCTAGACAATAATGGAAATCCCATTAAAGGCATTCCACGTCATCCTATTTTGGAAGACGATGTCATTGTATATTCCAATGCAACAATCTTAGGGCGTGTTACTATTGGCAAGGGGGCTACCGTAGGAGGTAATATTTGGGTAACAGAAAATGTACCTGCCGGATCACGTATCGTACAACGAAAAAACAAAGACGAATAAAGACCTTTTGTCATCATAGATTAGTTTGGATTACATTCATAATTTATCAAGTTTTAAATATGTGTAAATCCATGTAATCTATGATCAGAAACTTCTTTATGCACCCACGGAAGTCTCAGCACAAAGCAGCATCTCTGTGTATAATCGGCATCAATCACAAGAGAACCTCCAAATTTCTCAGCCAGCAACCGGCAGATAGGAAGCCCTAATCCTGTCCCTCGCATAAAATCATCTAATTGGGTAAAACGTTCAAATACAAAATCATGCTTGTCTTTAAGAATTCCTTTCCCTGTATCAATAATAAGTAATAAGTCTGCCGCCCCATGCAAAATAGTAATATTTTAAATTATCCAGCCTCAAACATACTTTCTTCACCTCATCCGTCTGTTTCAATATATTCTCTTCATCATTCTTATAATAAAAATAATCCAGCTTAATACAATAAGAAATAATTTGCATATGCTTATCGCCCGATTCCTCACTTCTTTGCAGAAGAGTATCACACATACTTAAAACAAGAGGGGAATCCATAATTTGAAGAAAAACATAAATTGACAAATAAAAACAGAAAAAGGAGCACCGACACTCTGATACTCCTTTCTCCTAAACTAAAGCAAACCAACGGTTACTTTGAAGCATATGCGCACAACATCCACACCATTTTTTCCTGTTCCTTCAAATAGTCACTCATCACCGCTACAGTAGCCTCATCACCGGCCTGTGAAGCGACAGCCAAAAGTTTACGCTCTTCCACGATGAAATGACTGTAAGTTTCCAAAATGTTGTTCAATGCTTCGTCACCGTTTGTAACACCCTCTACCTCTTTTATATTCGATACTTTCAAATAATCGCTATACTTGTTCTTCGGGACGCCTCCCAGCATCAGGATACGTTCTGCCAGTTCATCCACTTTCTCGGCTGCATTGTTATACAAATCCTCAAATTTGCTGTGCAGTACAAAGAAACCATGCCCTTTAATATTCCAGTGGAACCCACGAAGATTAGCATAAAATACTTGGTAGTCTGCCAATAATTGTTGCAATGATTCTACTACCTTTGCAGCTGCCGCTGAATCTAACTTGATATAATCTAATGTTCTCATAATGTTTTTATTTTTAAATTGATTACTTTTATTTTTTTCTCTGATGCAAAGATAAGGGGGAAAGTAATGCGTGTCAAACTGATAATTTCTATCTTTGTATAGATAAAATCTATTAAGCTGAAAATTATGAACCTGCAACAACTGGAATATATCCTTGCCGTGGATGAGTTAAGGCACTTTGCCAAAGCTGCCGAATACTGTAATGTAACACAACCCACCTTGAGTGCCATGATACAAAAGCTGGAAGATGAGTTAAACACCAAATTATTCGACCGTACCACCCAACCCGTCCAACCTACACTGACAGGACGGAAAGTGATAGAACAAGCCAGAATAACCTTGCGCCAGGCCAATCTGATTAAAGATATAGTAAAGGAAGAAGCATGTTCGTTAGGAGGTATATTCCGTATAGGAGTCCTGCCTACAATCGCACCCTACCTGCTACCCCGTTTCTTTCCCGAACTAATGGAAGAATACCCTTCCTTGGACATCAGAGTTACAGAGATGAAAACACAAGAATGCCTGGAGGCACTGAAAGCGGGTGAACTGGAAGCTGTCCTTATTGCCGGAGCAGCAGAAGGGGCCCATTTCCACTCCATACCTCTTTATTATGAATCTTTTTTAGGATATGTTTCAAGACATAACGCTCTCTTTAAAAAAGAAATGATCCGTTCCAGCGAAGTCAGCGGTGAACAGTTGTGGCTGTTGGACGAAGGACATTGTTTCCGCGACCAACTGATGCGTTTCTGCCAATTGGAATCCGCCCAGTCTTGTCAAATTGCATACCGGCTGGGAAGCATGGAAACTTTCATGCGCATGGTAGAGAGCGGAAAAGGTATCACATTTATCCCCGAACTAGCCGTATTGCAACTCAATGACGAACAAAAACGACTGGTGCGTCCGTTTGCCATGCCACGTCCCACACGGAGAATCTACATAGTGACACGTACAGACTTCATTCGTCATACCCTGCTCAATATGCTGATAGAAAAAATCAAAGCCTGCATACCTAAAGAGATGCTGACATTGCAAAATGGTCAAAAAGTAGTATGACAGCAAACTTTTTAATAAAACAGTAACGTCCTATACACCTTCCTGTAACAGGTAAATACGATATTTGCAGTACAATAAAAAAGGAGGTATATATGAAACTTAAAAGCAATGAATATCAGATAGAATGTACACCCGACGGGGAATATTACGCCTTTTTAACAGACTACCACCAATGCTGCACTTACGGTGAAACTGCCGAAGAAGCATTGGAAACCCTGTCAGATATCGCCGATGAGTTTTTCAGCGAAGTAAACGAAGTCTATCTGGCAGAAGAACTCGCATAAAAGTCACTCAACCTATTAATCATAGAATTCTCTTACAGAAACCATACCTGTGCGATACAGATATGGTTTCATTTTTATCCTAAACATGCCCCATACGGTATAGACTGTATCCCAGATAAACCAAATACAAACAAGAGACCAGTATCATTAAAGCACAAACCACATATCCTTTACGTTTCTCATTCGTCAATTCCATTTTCATTCTGATTTCTATTTAAGTTTCTTGATTCAGCAAAAATGGCAAATTCCTGTGTAGAATTTATTTCTATAGGATAACAATTATATTGCCGGATACATTTTTTCAATTTATTCCAAAGATACACCAAATCCCGTTTTCAAAGACTTTTTATAATTGAAGATAAATAAAGAACCCCGGCAAAGAGAGCGGATGTCCCGATTTCATCCTCTTTTTTGCTTCATCAGACAGATTAATTCTCTAAATAATTGATTAGCAAACAGAAAATCATTAAATTTGTCCCATCAATTGAAATTACGTAATTATCATTTAAGATGAAGGAAGAATTCGAGCTAATCGCCAAGACTTTCCAGGGACTGGAAGAAGTACTGGCAAAAGAACTCACCGAGCTGGGAGCCAGCAATATAGAAATAGGAAGACGCATGGTAGCCTTTATGGGCGATAAAGAAATGATGTATAAGGCAAACTTCTGCCTGCGTACTGCCATCCGCATCCTGAAACCCATTAAACATTTTGAGGCGAAGAATGCCGACGAAGTTTACGAAGCTATCAAAACCATTGCATGGGAAAACTTCTTGGATAAAGATAAAAGTTTTGCCGTAGACGCTGTGGTTTTCTCGAACGAATTCCGTCACTCCAAGTTCGTGGCCTATAAAGTAAAAGATGCCATTGTGGACTATTTCCGTGAAAAGACAGGAGAGCGCCCCTCGGTACGCATCAACCATCCCGATGTGGCACTGAACATCCATATAGCCGAAGATAAATGTACTCTGTCACTAGATAGCTCGGGTGAGTCACTCCACCGCCGGGGTTATCGCCAGGAAGCCGTAGAAGCTCCTTTGAATGAGGTACTGGCAGCCGGTATGATCCTGATGACCGGATGGAAAGGCGAATGTGATTTGATAGACCCGATGTGCGGTTCAGGAACAATCCCTATCGAAGCCGCCCTGATAGCACGTAACATCGCTCCCGGCGTATTCCGCAAGGAGTTCGCTTTTGAAAAGTGGAACGATTTTGATCAGGAACTATTTGACCGCATCTACAATGACGACTCACAGGAACGTGAGTTCACACATAAAATTTTTGGATATGACAACAATCCGAAAGCAAATGAAATCGCCACTCACAATGTGAAAGCAGCCGGACTGAGCAAGGAAATTATCTTAAAAATCCAACCGTTCCAGCAATTTGAGCAACCCAAAGAAAAAAGCATCATCATCACCAACCCTCCTTATGGAGAACGTATCTCAACCAATGACTTGCTGGGCCTGTATCAAATGATAGGCGAACGTCTGAAACACTCTTTCACCGGCAATGATGCATGGGTACTAAGTTACCGTGAAGAATGTTTTGACCAGATTGGTTTAAAGCCTTCTATAAAAATTCCCCTGTTCAACGGTTCGTTGGAATGCGAATTCCGCAAATACCAATTATTCGACGGCAAATTCAAAGAATTCCGTAGTGAAAATGCCGATCGGGAGTTCAAGCCCCGCCGAGAAGAAATCCGTCCGCGCCGTAACACGGAAAAAGTAGAATATGGAGAACGCAGAGAACATCGTAGTTTTGACAACAGACGTGAAGGACACGGAGAGTACAAAGGAGGAGAGCGCAGAGAAAGACGCTCTTTTGATGACAAACGTGAGAGACGTGGCGATTTCAAAAGAGGAGAACACCGCAACTTTGGTGACAAACGTGAAGGCCGCGACAATTTCAAAAGCAGCCCCCGTAAATTTGACGACAATAAGGAAAAGACAGAAGAATAAACAGTTATGAGAAAATTAATCAATCTGATCGCCTTATTAATCATGGCTTCATCTGTAACATGGGCACAAGACAAGAAAAGTTTCACACTGGAAGACTTGATGCCGGGAGGAAACAATTACTATAACCTGCTTCCACAGAATCTGTATGGTTTGCAATGGTGGGGGGATGTATGCATCAACGCCGACATAGAAGAGGTAAAAACCATCCATCCGGCAAATGGAAAGGAAAACGTACTTATCACTTTGCAGGAAGTGAATGAACTGTTGGCAAACAAGAAATTAGGGAAAATCAACCACTTCAGAAATGTATCTTTCCCATACGCTGAAAAGATGATGTTGGTAAATACCACATCCAATAAAGTGCTGATCGATTTAACTAAAAAGGAAATAATATGGAGTCAGCCTCTCTCTCCTAAAGCCGCCAACCAGGACTGGAACAAGGAAAGCCGTTCATTGGCTTATACCCTTGACAACAACCTGTTTGTAACGACTGCCGACGGGAAAACACAACAAGTCACCGATGAACCGAAAGGCATCGTATGCGGACAAAGCGTACACCGTCAGGAATTTGGTATCTCAAAAGGTACTTTCTGGAGTCCGAAAGGAAATCTGCTTGCTTTCTACCGTATGGACGAGAGCATGGTAACCGATTATCCACAAGTAAATACCTCCACCCGCATAGCGACACTGGAGCCGGACAAGTACCCGATGGCAGGAATGACCAGCCACAAAGTGACTGTCGGCATCTACAATCCGGCTACCCAAAAAACAGTTTATCTGAAAGCCGGAGACCCCACCGACCGTTATTTCACCAATATCAGCTGGAGTCCTGACGAAAAAAGCGTTTATGTCATTGAACTGAACCGTGACCAGAACCATGCCCTGCTATGCTGCTATGATGCGGAAACAGGAGAGCCACTGAAAAATAACCCCCTTTACGAAGAGGAGCATACTAAATATGTAGAACCTCAACATCCCATTGTCTTTCTGCCTTGGGACCACACGAAGTTTATCTATCAGAGCCAGCGCGACGGCTACAACCATCTTTACCTGATGGACACCAAGACTTCCATATATCCGGAATCACATGGAGCCGCGGCCGGAGGTTCTTACCGGGAAAGCTACAAAACCAGACAGCTTACCCAAGGCAACTGGGTAGTACAAAACATCCTCGGATTCAATGAAAAGACCAAGGAAGTCATCATCATGAGCACAGAGGTTTCCCCTTTGCAGAGCAACGCATACGCTGTGAATGTAAAGACAGGCAAACGCCGCCTCATCGGCGAGTTTAACGGCGATTGGTTTATTGAGGACAAAAGCTCCGACTTCGATAATGTC
>OGYD01001538.1_pt1 | contig 17053 bp, 18 predicted proteins | sample 1576441 | NCBI WGS metagenome assembly OGYD01 (sample SAMEA3541537, study PRJEB24748) | human gut metagenome | biome: human gut; feature: human-associated habitat; material: faeces | place: China | collected 2012 | reverse complement strand
AAGGAACCAACTTATAAAATCTGAGCTTCTAACTCAATCAATAAGGTAACCGAAGTCACCGATCGGCAGTGGACCCGGCTGTCCGTATGGCCTTAGCCCCAGTGGGGCGGTCCGTAGGTAAATTGCTTTGAAAAACTCTTACAAACACGATTCGTCTTTCAAATCGAGTTGATTATAAACAGCTAAAAATATACTGTCAATTAAAAATTATGTATCGTCTCCGTAAAAATCAGGAAATGGTTACTGTTCAAACGTAGTTGCTACGCTTTGAGATCAACGTTTGAACAGTAACCAGGAAATTCGGAAAAGCCGGAAACCATCCGTTAAACCTGTCCCGGGCTTCTGGTTCACTCACTTCGCCCAGCAGCTTTTATCGGTCTTTTCCTCATAATCGAAAAGCCCGTCGTTCTTTTCCTCGCGTGCCTTGATCAGGTGGTAAATGCAGGTATTAAACGGCGTCGGGATGCCGAATTCCGCACCCATCCGCATCAGCGTCCCGGAAAACATATCGATCTCCGTATGCCGTCCGGCGTCGAGGTCCTGCAGAGTCGAGTAACGCGCGGCCGGCGACACCAGACAGCCCTTGCTGTCCAGCATAGCGAGCTTCTCCATGTCGACACCCCTCGCTTCTGCGATCTGCTCCACCTCGTGGCGGAGTCCATCACTGATGGCCTTCATGTGCGCACTGTCCCGGTAGCAGCCCACGCCGACGCCGAGGATGGCCTGTGGCAGGTTGTTGCATACATTGAGCCGGAACTTGTTCCAGATTTCCTCGCGGATGCAGTCCGTGTGCCGCGTATGCAGGCGGGACCGCCCGAAGACATCCTCCATCGCGCGGATCCGTGCACTCTCGTAAGGAGCATTGGCCTCCCCGTAGATGATGCCGACGGTTGTTTCCGGGTCGAAGCAGCAGCCCCGGCCTGCCTGGCGGGACGATGCCACCTTGATCATCGAGTAGATCATGTGCTCCGCACCGATCACGGAGGCGATGATGTCCTCACTGTCGACCCCGTTCATGAGGCTCATGACCGTCGTGTGTTCGCCGACGACCGCCCGGATCTCGGGCAATGCTTCCTTTAGGGCACCATACTTGAGGGCGACGATCAGCAGGTCGACATCGTGTGCCTCGGCAGGCGACAGGACCTCCGGATGGTATACATCCCCGTTGATGAGACAGCCGTCTTTCCTTAAGCGCTCCGCACGTGCGCCCTCGGCGACGAGGCTGAAGCGGAGATCAGGGCAGCCTGAAAATCCATAAATCACATAGGAGCCGACGGCACCGGCCCCCAGTAACGCAACTGACTTTATCTTTTCCATTTTATCTTCTCCGGTCATATCAGGATTTGTCCATGCATAGCTGAATAGTTTCGTAAAACGATCACGCTGCTTCTACCATAGCGGGACTTTACTACATAGTACAACAAAATTTCTTCATATGTCATTCCATCTGGTTCTCGCATCCACAGCGCTACACTATAACGAAGCGATAGCCGAGCAGCGCCATCCACGCGATCGTGGCGAGCGGCACCAGGATACGGAACTTCCACTTCCGCGTTTTATGATGAAACATCCGCATGCCGAGCAGAGCACCCGGTGCGCCACCGGCGAGCGCCGCCAGAATCAGCGTCTGCTCCGGAATCCGCCACCGATGGTGGATCGCCTTATACTTGTCGAGCCCATACAGGAGAAAGGCGATAAGGCTCATAAAGATGACCCAGAGCGCGATACTCTGACCTACATACTGATTCATTCGTTTTCCTCTTTAAAAGTGAATTCTTCACGCAAGCGACGAACTTCATTTTACATTTTATCTTCGGCCCTCACAATCATGTTTGGCTTTTTTCAAAGGTTTCGATTAACATTGACACGCACTACGCGAAAAGGTATCGTTTCATCATCCTGATTTGACCGATGGAGGGGTATATTATGCCGAATAACAACCGCACACTTGCCTGGTTTCATCTGCCCGGCCTGTTTGAATACTACGAGCTCTATGCCCGCTTTCTCCCGCTGTACCGTGCACATCGGGCATACTTCTACGACTGGTGTGAGATCGGCTCGATCTATGGTGCATCACGCGACGCGATCTGGAGTGGTGGACGCATCAGCGATGGTACAGCCGCCCCGGAAGAGGTACTGACGCTTATACGGGACTACGGCATCTCTGCCCGCCTCACCTTCAGTAATTCCCTGCTGCAGCCGGAGCATCTGCACGATCCGGCCTGCAATGCACTGTGCCGTCTGTTTTCGGAAGGGGCTTCCATGGCGCAGGGAAGACGCGACGCTTCCGATCCGGAGCGTTGCATGGATTCCACCGCCGTGACGGAAAGCAGAAGCTGCGCCACATCTACTGTAGCCTGCTCGACAGGCGCTACGTCAGTTCCGGTGAACGGCGTGATCGTGTCCTCTGATCTGCTGGTCGACTATCTTCGGGCTCACTATCCGAAGCTCTACCTCGTCTCCTCGACCACAAAGGTACTGACGGATTTTGCAGATCTGCGTCATGAGCTCGATCGCCCTGAATTCCGCTTCGTCGTGCCGGATTTCCGCCTGAACAAGGCGCTGCGTCCGCTCGCTGAGCTGCCACAGGCAGCGAAGGATAAGGTCGAGTTTCTCTGCAACGAGTGCTGCTGGTTCGGATGCCGGGATCGAAAAGCCTGCTATGAAGCGGTCAGCCGCATCGCCCTCGGCGTTCCCGGACCGGAGCACCACTGCGCTGCCCCACATGCAGCGGAAGGCTATCGCTTTTCGAAGGCCATGGAAAATCCGGGCTTCATCGGCATCGAGGACATTCAAAATACGTACCTTCCGATGGGCTTTTCCAATTTCAAAATCGAAGGCCGCGGGCTCGGAAGCGCCCTGATTCTGGAATTTCTGCTCTACTACCTGACCCGCCCGGAATACCAGATTCATGTGCGGGAAGCCCTCTACCTCGACAACATGCTGGATTTCTTCTGATTCACTGCCTCCGCAGCTCTATCTTAAGAATTTCGTAAGAGGGTCTGACCCCATAAACTCATAGCTGTCTAAAAATCAAGGCAATTATAATCTCTCGTGTCCTTGACAAGGAGTACAATTCACTGTTTTCTTTTTCAGTCGACTGATGTAATCTACAGTATATATTTTCGAGGGGGGGAAGGTACTTACTATGGAGAAACAATGGTGGCACGCGAAAACAGCCTATCAGATCTATCCGAAAAGCTTCTGTGATACGAACGGGGACGGCATCGGCGATCTTCCGGGCATCATCGATAAGCTCGATTATCTGAAGGATCTCGGCATCGACATCCTCTGGCTCTCACCGATCTACTGCTCTCCGCTCGCCGATCAGGGCTATGATATCTCAGATTACTACAACATTGACCCTCGCTTCGGAACGATGGAGGACATGGATCGGCTGATCGCGGAAGCGAAAAAGCGCGACATGTACATCCTGATGGATCTCGTCGTCAACCACTGCTCGGATGAGCACGCGTGGTTCCGAAAAGCCTGCGAGGATCCGGAAGGTGAATACGGAAAGTACTTCTACATCGAAGACTGTCCGGATGGAAAGCGGCCGTGCAACTGGCGCTCCTACTTCGGTGGCAGTGTCTGGGAACCGCTTCCGGGGCATCCCGACAAGTGTTACCTGCACATGTTCCATAAGAAGTAGCCGGATCTCAACTGGGAAAACCCGAAGCTGCGTGAGGAAATCTATACGATGATCAACTGGTGGCTCGATAAAGGGCTCGCCGGCTTCCGCATCGATGCGATCATCAACATCAAGAAGCCGCTTCCGTGGCAGGATTATCCGGCAGACCGCGCGGATGGCCTGTGCAGTGCGAATGAGGTGCTGAAGCACGCTGACGGCATCGGTGCCTTCCTGAGTGAGATGCGTGACCGCTGCTTCCTTCCACACGGCGCCTTTACCGTCGGTGAAGTCTTCAACGAGAAGCCGGAAGAGCTTCCGGCTTTCATCGGTAACCACGGCTACTTCTCCTCGATGTTTGATTTTAACGAGACCATCTTTGGTGCCAGTGGGAACGGCTGGTACGACCAGACACCGATCACACCAAACGACTACCGAAGCTGCTGCTTCGCCAGTCAGAAGAAGGTCGGTGACATCGGTATGCTGTCCAATATCATCGAAAACCACGATGAACCGCGCGGCGTTTCCCGCTATATCCCGGATGGTGAATGCAGTATCTCTGCGAAGAAGCTGCTGGCCACCATGAATATCATGCTCCGCGGCCTTCCATTTATCTATCAGGGTCAGGAAATCGGTATGGAAAATGTAGAATTCCAGTCGATTCACGAGGTAAACGATATTTCAACGCTCGATGAATACCAGGTCGCGCAGAAGGCCGGACTGACACCCGACGCCGCACTGAAGGCCGTCAACCGTCTGAGCCGTGATAACGCCCGAACACCATTCCAGTGGGACGCTTCGTCCAATGCCGGCTTCACGGATGGCACCCCGTGGCTGCCTGTAAACCGTAATTACACGCGAATCAACCTGGACAGTCAGAAAAACGACCCGGATTCCGTTTACCAGTACTACCGTCGTCTGCTGGCGCTCCGAAAGGACCCTCGCTATACCGAGACGGTCGTTTACGGTGATCTGGTTCCGGTTTTCGAGGAACAGGACCGCGTCATGGCCTACTACCGGACGAGCGCTGCAGACCCTGCTCGTCATCGGAAACTACAAAACCGAGCCCCAGACCCTGACCCTCCCGTCGAAGATTCGAAACGTCGTACTGAACAACCTGCCTAAGCTGAGGATCGAAGGCGATACCATCATGCTGGAAGGCTATCAGGCCGTCATCCTGGATGTTTCCTCTGTCAAGGTCCAGTTTTGAGCTGATCCTCAAAAAAACGACCTCCCCAAGTTAGATTCTCGGTCTAACTTGAGGAGGTCTATTCATATTTCACTATCTCTTAGCATTTTATCAGAACGGAATGACACCAAGCAGTGTGGAGAGGATGAGGCAGATAATACTCATCGGCCATACAAGCTTTAAAGAATACTTGATATGATCACCGATCGTTAAATCTGCAAGTCCCAGTCCTACATAAACCGCTGCAACGGACGGGCTTATCGGTGTACCGAAGGTTGCGGTCAGAAGGAAGGTTGCGGCTACCGCTTCTGGACCTACACCAAACGGTGCTACCACGCCGATGATGATCGGAACCATAGCATAATAGAAAGCATCGGTACCAAGAATCATCATAAGCGGTACAGAGAACAGCGCGATGATCCAGTGCATATGCGGTGCAACGGCTGCAGGAAGCAGATTTACGATCGTTGTTGCCATCGCCTCTACCATGCCGGACTCAGAGATGACACCCATAAAGATACCTACAGCGAAAAGTGTAACCGTCATCACCATGGCATTGATACCGAGAGACTTGATTTTCTTATTCTGCTCCTTCGCATTCGGGAAGTTTACAACCAGTGCGATGCCGTAAGCGATCATGAAAATCGAGTACAGCGGAAGCGGTGTATCGAGGAAGAGGAACACAAGCATGATCAGCGTCAGGGCCAGGTTGAAATAGAATTTCCAGCCATATGTCTGCGTCTTCTCCGCTTTCTCAACCTGAAGCTCTTCAACCGTCTCCGGATGTAAGCCGTGACGGCCTTCCAGGAAGTTGATTACAACTCCGTTTACGAATGCAAGGATGACAATCACCACTACACCCGGAATGATAAAGCTGTACATGTCACCGGTTTCGATACCTGCCACCGTCGCTGCTCTCATGGTAGGTCCGCCCCAAGGCAGGATATTCATGGCAGCGTAAGGTCCACACATCAGGGCCAGTAAGGCTTCACGCCGGAATCCCATTCTCTTAAAAATCGGAAGGAACGCCGGAACGACGATCAGGAAGGTTGTAGCGCCAGAACCATCCAGATGTGCCACGAAGGTAACCAACAGTGCCGACAGCAGCACCATCCATCTCTTGTTACCAGCCTTCTTTGTGAGGAAATTGATAACCGGATCAAACAGTCCGATTTCATCCATCAGCGTAAAGTACGAAATAGAGAAAACGAACAGTACTGCCGTAGAAAGCATGGTACTCATACCGGCTTTGATAAATCCCCCGATATCCGCCACACCGAAACCGGCTGCAACCGCTGCAATCAGCGGCAGAAAAATAAACGCGATTGGTGGTGCTGTATAGCCTTTTATCAATACAAACATCAACACAATCATAAGAATAAATCCTATTAGTGCAAGTGAATTCATACTCTTCTCCTTTTCATGCGGCAGAAATCACTCCGGCCGCATAACATGCCCAACGTTACGTTCTCTTGAAGTTTTCTATGTACATTTCAGCTTCGTTATATTTTCATCATACTCAGGAAGAACCATTCTGTGAAAGTCTGTTTAATCGGCCACTTACATTCTTACATGGAATGTTTTGTGCTACTTTCACTAAGTTGTCGGGATGTAAGCGCTTAATTCCGTGTTTTTTCAGATTCTTTTGTGCACAACTAGGCAACCATTCCATATACGAATATATATCAAGTATAATATGTTCTGATTCTGTACTTTTCACCCGCCCATCTCCATAGTATCATTAGAATATGGAATGGAAGCATTCCGACTTTCGCATATAATTGTAATGTGTCACAAAGGACGCCACCTCATGAATGAAAAAGATTTCGAACTGCTCTGCATCTTAGATGAAACCAAAAATATTACCAAGGCTGCAAATCGTCTTTACATCACACAATCCGCCCTCTCCAAGCGAATCATCAATATAGAGAAAGAGTTAAATGCAGAAATCCTGATCCGCTCCCATGGGGGCGTTCACTTCACAGCCGCCGGTGAGCAGGTTCTGTCACATGCAAAACGAGCTGCAAAAGAAATGGAAAGTATGCGCATCGCTCTGGAACAGATGGATGGCGAGGTCTGCGGCACCTTAAAAGCAGGTTTTTCCATCAACTATTCCCTCTACACACTCCCGGATCTGCTGGCCTCCTATCATCAGAAGTATCCGAAAGTCAAGCTACAGCTTTCTACGGGACAGAGCCGTCACCTATACAAACAGCTGCTCGACGGAACCGTCGATATCGCCGTATTGCGAGGAGAATTTATCTGGGACGGAGTCCAGATTCTGCTTTCTCAGGAATCCCTATGTGTTATCTGTAATAAAGAATTCAAAGATGTCCCTCTTTCGGAATATATGTATATCGGACGAGATACCGACAACGCACAAACGGCGATGATCAATCGCTGGCTGTATGAACATAATATAAATATACATAAATCCAGTATCCGCATGGATTCGATTACTTCCTGTGTTGAAATGGTGAAGAGAGGACTGGGCTGGGGCATCGTGCCAAGCATCGGACTAAAAAATTTTCACGGAATCGTACTTCCCTGCAGCTTCGCCAACGGGGAACCGCTGCTTAGAAAAACCTATATTCTCTGTCACCCAGAAGTCGCGGAGTTTCCGCAGATCCGAAGTTTTATCACAGAAGCGCGAAAGATGCGTATGTAATATCTCCGCTACCAAGTGCCTCTGCCCAGCCGGTGAGATCGTCTACATGGGCAAGCCGTGTATAGCTCCACGAGTTGCTGCCATAGAAGATGACGATCTGATTGCCGTTATACAGCACCACATCTCCCGCCTGCGTCGTTGTCTGTGCGTTGCTGGTGGGCAGACTTGCTCCCAGAGAGCCGACCTTTTCAAAGCTGGAATAATCGCTCATGGAAATGGTCAACGGCAGCATATCCACAAGTGCGGCGGTGGCATCATTTTGTTCCAATGTGGCGGGGAAGCTGTGTCCGCCCACTTCAATTTTTAATTTGGTGACTGGTTCGTTCATAGGCTCCTCCTGCGGTGCTGATTCTGGCTGCCGCTTCGCTTCCTCTTGCGTTTCATTTTCTGCTTCTGACGTAGAAATCGGTGTATCTGGTTTCTCTGTTTGTATCCCGCCAGAAAGCGTATTGCGTACCGTCATGGTTCCGACTGCGCCGACAGGAATGCCGAACAGCAATGTTGCCGAATCTGAAACATTGGCTTCGCTTTTTTATCGAAAATATACGTATATAAAAATAAAAGAAAATATCCGTGCCCTGCCATGGTAAACTATAACTATAAGGTAAACTCTTTTGTGATGATTCGTGCAGATATGTAAGTATGGGACGAGATGAAGGTTCCCGTACATAATGAAAAGGAGGTACGATATGAGCGTGATTACGATGGACCGCCTTCCGAAGACACTGGGAGAATGTAAGGCGATGCCGCAGGCAACACTGAAGAATCCGGAGGAAGTAGCCGCACTCACGGTCGCTGTGCTGGCCCTCTATCCTGAGAATCCGGCAGAGACCGAAAAGATGCTGGATTTTCTGCGCGGACCGCGACCATTAAATGGTATGGATAAGCAGTTTATCAAGGATCGTTTCCGCGGAAAGGCCTATCTGATGCGATCCTATTTTGTCGGTTCGACACCAGAGAATAACTACACGCCGGCACTTCCGTATCGTGTTTCGGTATCGGAGAATGCAAACAGCCGGAGCGAGGATGGCTATCTTACGCTCTATGTGGCCTGCAGTGGTGCCGACAGCCCGAGACCACTGAAGCTCCGGAACAAACCATCGACCGGCGAGTGGTTCCTGTGGGAGCAGCAGCTGCTGACCGGCATCCGGATCCCGAAGGCGGAGGATGCGTGGGCATAAATGAGTGAGTACATCATTTGAATCAACCACTCCTGGTATCCGTCAAAGTATCATTCTGATCCTTGGGATCTTTAGGCGCAGAAAATGCAAAAGCAAACGACCATCAACCTGCTCCGATGAGGAGTAAGTTGATGGTCGCAAAAGTGCCGTAACCATACGTTTCAGCCGTTCATCATCCATGACCCAGCCTTTGATGGTGTAGTCCTTTGCGATCTGGTTTACCCATTTACGGAACTGTACCGCACGCTCGGAATTGACCTTGAAGCCTACAGCAATGATCATTTGAAGGTTATAGTGCCTGGTATCGCGTGTGACCTGACGAGAACCTTCGGTTTGAACTATTCGGAAATTCCGAATAGTTGCGTCCTCTTCCAATTCACTATCCGCGTATATTTTTTAATATGTTCATTTATCGTTGGTAAACCAACATCATACAATGTGGCCATCATCTTCTGTGTCAGCCATATATTCTCATCCTCATAGCGCATCTCTATGCTGTCCTGTTGATCACCTAAAGAGGCAACATAAGTCAGGTATTCCGCTGCGCTGGAACGGATGGTTATTTCATCTTTTTTCTTTGTCAAATGACGTTTCGTTGACTTTTCAATATCCATAATGCTTTCTGCCTTTCATTAATACTGAAATCTGCCGCGCTACCCCTCTATTCAATCCCGGTTAAACTTATCATCTCCGATTCAATTCCGCTTCGCTTTCACATATTCTCTATATTCATCACGAACGATTGAATATGAAATCAAATTTTCTATAAGCTCAATTACATCCTGATCATCCAGACGCCACAGCCGATCATTTACGATACTTCCGAGAAAAAATCGTTTTCCACTGATGATTTGCGGATACCGCTCTTCGACAAACATCCTGAGTTCATCGATTTTACCGCTTCCCTGTCTTCCGACCGCAATTTTCCCACTATGATAAAAATTCACTTTATCACCTGTGATGGCCACATTATCCTCGACAACTAACTGTAACGCATGATGTGCCTCTTTTTCATCATCATGCGCAACCACGATGCAGGTTTTCACCTTATCCGGACTCGTGCTTTTACAATATGTTGTAACGCCGATGGAGAAGAATTCTGTATTCTCATTGACTTTCACGAGGAACGAACGATAAGGGCCAAAAAACTTACCGCCAGCTGCATTACCGTACGATAACATTCGTACGCCGTAATCTTCAATCAATCCAAACAGGCCATATTTTCCGGTCGGCATCTTGACGCGTGTATCAAGCAGTCCTTCCCACAGATTAAATATCGGAACGGCAAGACTTAGTGGCGTTAATTTGCTGATACCATCCCCGTAATCATCGTCTTCTCTATCAGAAAAATCTTCTTTCAGGTAAGACTCCAGGCGGTTGAATGGAATTCGTGACAGAAGCTCTCCGAGATCCCATTCTTCATATCGGTCTGACAGCATCCCCTTATAATCCGGTAAATTCGTCAGGCTTACATAATCATCCTTTTCCGCATCATATCTGAAGCAGTACTGATCGATCCCATTCGTAAGCATGGCATACGTTGCGCCCATCAGATCACAGTATTCAAACATCTGCTCCTTCGCTTTCATGTCCAAATACACGTTGGGTGCCTTACACTCAATCACTGCGATCGGTACCGACTGCTGATCTGCATCCAGCGCATGAATGACGATATCTGCTCTCTTTTTGCTCGTAATTCCATAGTGCGATAAGTGCTGCTCCGAAATGATTTCCTGCATCGGAACATGCAGTGTATCCGTCAAATACAGGATCACGCTCTGCCGTACCGTTTCTTCTGGCGTGATATAAATCAGTTTTTTTCTGATAGGATCCAAATAGCATTCTCTACCATTACGCTAATATATCGGGGGCAGTTTCCCCGTAAAGGCTGCTTCCATGTCTTTTCCTCCGGAATACTCTGTTGATGTAAGGCGATACCTAGTCGCTTCCGTAATCGAAATCGCCCTTGATGAATTGGTTATATGCTCGATTTCCAATAAACTTTGTGTCGACGAAATCAAAGCCACCACCAATAACTCCACCAACCACCGGGATTGCCTTTCCAATGTTAATGGCACCTTTCTCACCGAACTTCGTCAACATACGGAACCCAACCTTTTTGTTGATGGCAATTAGCACTTTACCAGGAATTTTATCTATAAGATTCTCCAGACCTTTCTGTCCAATCTTGATTCCGGCTTTCTTTACCACCTCCATAACCGATACTCCTGCCAGACAAGCATATACAAGGGTCTGTACTTGATCAGTATGAACATCGTATCCTGCCATATATGCTGCACATGCTATCATTCTCATCTGCACATACATAACAGAACCAACATTTGCAGGAATCGCTACAGGCAATGTGATGACGCCACCCAGGTTCGTTATAAATCCAGAAGTAGTACATTTGATCACCTGTTTATTGATCATATCTTTTGCGGCATCTTCAACTGCAACATTGTGCTGTAAATAGTCATCGGCCATTTTCTCGATAGGAGAACTGATCATAGGGATGCCTTGTATGCTTTTCGAGTACAAAGAATCCAGAAGATTCATCATATCCGCTTGAGATAAAACTTTCTGCATTTCTTTTTTTGCCATCTCAGTTCTCCTATAACGTGGTTCTTGTCATGTGTAACTATACGAAAAAGCGCAGAGTCCGATAACCCGCGCTTCAAAATATACCATATGTGGTCAGAAACACATCGTGCTCTTAACATTTTAAATATATCAGAATTTCCACCTTCTCTCAATGAATTAAACTGGAGGTGATAACACTGATTTCTGAAGTGAAATGCCATATTTTCTGCTATAGTAAATGTGGCTGCAGTCATTAACTGGTCAGCCAGAATGCACCGAAAGGAGCTGATCTTATTGGCGAAACGTTTTGTTGTTGGACAGCAATTTGGTGAATTGACCGTCCTTGAAGAGCTTGAACCGCACATAACGCCGAATGGTTCTCTTCAGAGAATTGTTAAAGTCCGTTGCTCTTGCGGAAATATCTACGAAACAAGGCTGACTTCTGCTCAGAAAAGCAGAATGTGCAAAGCCTGTCTCAACAAAAAGCGTAGGCAGGATATCACTGATCAGCGTTTTGGAAAACTCATAGTCACATCGATGGCTGATGACTACATCTCCCCCAGTGGTCACAGGTTGTCACGATGCAACTGTCTTTGTGATTGTGGAAACACCTGTGTCGTAAATATGTCAGCACTTATTACCGGAGCAACAACTTCCTGCGGATGCACGCGGAATTCCAGAGGTCTTCTAAAAGATAATCAACACTTAGTGGCTCAATATGACTTTGAAAAAAACAAGGAACTGGATATAGAATTCGATAAACTGACAGCTGCTTCAAACGTGAAAGTTTGGTGGAAATGTAAAAAATGCGGGAATAGTTGGTTGGCAACGATTGCAAGCCAAAATGATAAACACAAAAATCATGGCTGCCCTTACTGTTCTGGAAGATTTGTTATTAAGGGAAAAAACGACCTTCTGTCTCAGCATCCAGATGTTGTTGCTGAATGGAATTACGATAAAAATGCCATAGGCCCTGATGAAGTCTCCTCCAATTCCGCGAAAAAAGTCTGGTGGAAATGCAAGGAAGGGCATGAATGGAGAGCAACCATTGCAAACCGGGTCAAAGGCTCTGGTTGTCCACGCTGCAATATCGAGAGCGTAAACTCCTTCTGTGAGCAGGCCGTCTTTTATTACATCAGCAGATACTTCCGCGATACTGTCAACAGTGACATGTCCATAGGTATGGAGCTTGATATCTATATTCCTTCCATAAAGACAGCGATTGAATACGATGGAGAAGCCTGGCACTCTACTCAAAAAAAAAATCAGAACCGATGTTAAGAAAAACCGGATATGTGATGAAAAAGGCATAACCTTAATCCGAATTCGTGAGCCGCGGATTGGCAAGCTTGAAAACTGTGTCTGTTTTGTTCGTAAAGACTCTACCACGAATGAAACGCTGGATACTGTTATAAAAGAAGTCTTACAGTTTCTCGGCGTACAGAATGCCGATGTGGATACTACATCTGACAGCGGAAAAATATTGGCCCAGTTCGCTACAAAAAAGTATAAAAACAGCTTATCATACTGCTACCCTGAAGTAGCTGCAGAGTGGCATCCAACAAGAACCGGAGGTCTGACACCAGACCGTGTCAATAAAAAGGCTCGCCTAAAAGCTTGGTGGCTAGGCAAGTGTGGTCATGAATGGCAGATGACAGTTTCTGATCGTACAAGAGATCCGGCAATCAGAAAAGATGGTAAAAATATTAAAGGTCAGGGATGTCCATACTGTGCTGGAAAAAAGATTCTGATTGGATTCAACGATCTTCAATCTCAGTATCCGGAAATTGCTGCTGAATGGCATCCAACAAAGAACGGCGATCTCAAACCGACTGATGTTATGTCTGGCAGTAATAAAAAGGTATGGTGGCTTGGAAAATGCGGGCATGAGTGGCAAGCAGCTATAAGCGCCAGATGCAAGAGCAGACAAGGTTGTCCTCTATGTTTTCAGCAAAAGAAAAGCCCTGCCGTAATCTGCATAGAAACTGGGAAAGTCTTTAATCACGGCACAGAAGCCTCCGCCTTTCTCGGGCTTAAAACAGCCGCATCAATATATAAATGCTGCAGGGGTGAAATAAAATCTACCAGCGGGTACCATTGGAAATATTATCAAGACTGTGATTAATAATGTAAGAAAGGGATGTAGATTATTGCTGTCTGCGTCCCTTTCTTTTTCATATCAGTCCTCCCGTTCTTTCATTATTCCAAAGGTTGGCCCTGCCGACACCTCCCATTGATGGGAAAGATTATTCTTCATGCATTACTTTAATTTATATTTTTGCCAAAACTCCTTTCATTCCAGTCAAAATTGTCTCCCAAAAATAACGGATCATCCTTGGGAAAGAACCAATTACCATTCCCGCAACCATTGCTTCGATAACAAGCGACCACTCTACTGGTGACATAAACAGGCAGCTCAGTCCTGCCAGGATGATAAAACTGCCTATCAGGCCAAATATAAAGTCAAATACTCCACTCGCAAAATTCATCATACAGATAAGCATGGTTAATACAATCTGCGCCGGTAACAGCACAAGCTGTACTGCCAGATGAAATACACTTCCAATAATCTTCATTGTGATCATAGTTATCCTTTTTTCTCCATTTCTTTCATTAAAGTCATTGATAAGTCCAGACTCATGAAAATCATGAGTCTGGATTCATGATGCTACGCCTTCATCCCAGCCCACTGTTCAAGCAGCTGAAGAATCTGTATTTCCATTTCCCTTGTCGAAGTTTTCTGTGGAAAGTACTTCTGAAGTATATTGCTGTCAAATACTACGCGATGAAGTGGATTCTTCTTCTCTTCGTCCATAATACTTTCGATCAGTTCAGCAGTGCATCTTCCTTCCTGACTAGATTTTTTAAGCCTCTGCGCCTGCGAAAGGGATGGCGTTGTTTGTGACAGTTCCATGGCCTCAAAGAAGTCTTTCTGTTCCTCCGGCTTCATATAAGATAGTTCTACCGCAGGATTAAAGGCGATCTTCTTTTCATCTACGAGATTAAGAAGTTCCGGTATAAGGTTATTCAGCCTCACAAATCTCTGAACCGTTCTGGCACTCTCACCGGTCTGCTTTGCTAATTCTTCATCTGCACGGAACTTCGTGCCAATTTGGCACGAAGTAAGATCTATTCTTCGGCCCTGATGCTTAAGTGCTTCCATTTTCATTTGATACGCTTTCGCTCGTTCACTCGGAAGAATATGCTCTCGCTGTAGATTGGAATCTACCATAAGGATGGTTGCTGTATCATCATCCATCTCTCTGACAATTGCAGGTATTTCTTTCTTGCCAGCTAATATGGATGCATATCTCCTTCTATGTCCAGATATCATTTCATACTCTCCGTGCCCATCAGAACGGACAATAACCGGAACCAGCACCCCATATTCTCGTATACTATCCGCTGTCTTTCTCATATCCTCATCATCCTGAACCTTAAACGGATGATCCTTGAATTCATGAATCTGCTTCACAGGAATATTCACTATATGTTCGCCGGTCTCTTGTCTGTTCTCCTCAGTTGTAAAAATATCTTTATACCCCTTTAAACTAATGTTAGTTCCTCTTCTTGTCATAGTTTAACACCTCCTGCGTTAAATCCTCATACGCCTCAGCGACTTTTCCTGATGGATCATGGGCAAATATACTTTTTCCTTCTGCACTAGTCTCTGCAGCCCTTACAGATCTTGGAATTTCCGTTTCAAATACATTAATGTCATCGCGGTAAGTATCTCGAATTAATTAACTGATATCCTTGGCATAATTCGTTCTAGCATCTACCATAGTGATTAGAATTCCTTCGATGCACAGCTGGGGATTAATCTGACGCTTAACCTGGTTTATTGTCGAAAGTAATTGCTCTAACCCTTTGTCAGATAAGTAATTGGCCTGCACAGGGATTAGTGTTGCATCCGCTGCTGACAAAGAATTTACTGTAAGCATTCCTAAACTAGGCATGCAATCCAAAAGGATATAATCGTATCGTGCTCTTAACGGCTCTATAAACTGCTTAAGAATGCGCTCTCGATTCATGGTATTCACAAGCGATACCTCAAGTCCTGCAAGTGAAATATTCGAAGGAATCAAATCTACACCTTCCTGCTGATGGATCAGTACTTCATCCAATGCTACTGGATTCTCACTTATTGTTCCATTCAGAAGATCTGAGAGTGTCAGCTCCAGATCGTCGGGTCTCGGATTCCCCAGGCTGATTGTCAGTGATGCCTGGGGATCTGTATCGATAAGCAAAACCTTTTTATCATGTCTGGAAAGTCCAATTCCCAAATTCTCTACCGTTGTCGTCTTCGCTGTTCCGCCTTTCTGATTGACCACAGCAATGATTGTTGCCTGCCTATTCATACTGTCTCTGTCTCCTTTCAATGTGTCATGTCATAGTTGACCTTGGATGTGTAATAATGATCGATGGTTAATGTTGCGTTGTAGATTGTTGCGAGCAGGTACTGTTTCACGTTCCTGATATCAGTGATTTGATGCTTAAAGCAATCCAGTATGTATTCCATATGTCCTGAATCAATTTTCATAAACTGAGCCCTTACCACATCTATCGGCTTGTCATCTCCTGATATCCGGATGGTCTTTGCCGTGCTACACAAAACATCCAACATTAGATTAAAGATTTCATTTATCCGTCCTACGTCACATGGATTGTTCTGGATCAGTACGTCTATACTTAGCTTTTCCCTGAGACAATCCTCATACTGTTTTCTGATTCTCATCGGATCATCCATCCTAACCACCTTTTCTCCTGGATTTGCTGATTCCGCCGATAGATTGATGGGATCAGTCTTTCTCATATCAGTATTATTAATATGAGTATTATTAGTGCATGATTTCCATGAGTCCGGACTTGTGATTTTCACATCTCTAGACTCATGATTTTCATGAGTCTCAGACTTTCGATTTCTGTCCCCATGCAGTCCTGTTGAAAAATCCTTCACATAGATTCGTGTCGCTTTTCCCCGCCCCTGCTTTTGACGTTCTATAAGCCCAGCCTTTTCTAGCTCCTTGAGCAATTTTGTCCCTTTCTGATTTGCGCAATGCATATCAGCCATGATCTGCTCCAGTGTGTAATAGATATACACTCGTCCTGCGTCATCCAACCAACCGCTCCTTGCGGACAGGAATGATCTATTCAGCATAAATGAATATAAAAACTTCGCATCCGTTGTAATGTCGGCAAATCGCTCATCTTCAATCAGCACCCTAGGAACCTGCAAAAAAGCAAAAGGCTCTGTCCCCTTCCGTAGAAATAATCAAATCCCATTTTGGTATCTCCTTCCTTTTGTTTTGTAGAATAAAAAATGACGCCTAACCCACAGGAAATGCTGTGAGTTAAGCGTCATCCGACGATTCACATTGTTTAATCTGACAGGTTCGTTCTTTGCACCTACCGTTACGACCTAGGCGCTATTTTTGCACCTACCGTTACGAGTTCAACAGCTACAATGACACGAATATACTTTTTCAGATGCTTTCCACGGTCAGACCAATCGGTCTTATCGAACGTGAAATGCTCGTAAAAGTGCGTAAATTCAAGGACTTTGACTAGTTCACCTTTTGCAGTAACATAACCGTCTCCACGTGTACCGTTTCCGGGAAGTTATCCACCGGGCGGACGTGGCGGAGCTCATAGCCGGCGGCGCGGAGGTACTTCACATCGCGGGCGAGGGTCGCGGAGTCGCAGCTCACGTACACGAGCTTTTCCGGGGCCATCTGGACGATGGTATTGAGGGCCTTCTCGTCGCAGCCCTTTCGCGGCGGGTCGACACAGACGACGTCAAT
>OGYD01001526.1_pt1 | contig 17143 bp, 15 predicted proteins | sample 1576441 | NCBI WGS metagenome assembly OGYD01 (sample SAMEA3541537, study PRJEB24748) | human gut metagenome | biome: human gut; feature: human-associated habitat; material: faeces | place: China | collected 2012 | reverse complement strand
ACACCCAAGCGCACGAAAAAGCCGCCATGCGCACAGCAAGAGAGCCAATGCGCACAGCGGCTGAAAGAAAGGATTGCCCGAAAGGGAGGACTTGGAAACTTGTCCCCCATTTGACTACTTTATAGTAACTTCATTAGCAGTCAGAACATTTGTGGTAAGTGTTCCTTCTGGTATAACAGCCTCTCCACCTCTGATAACCAAGCAACTAAGAAGAGGCCATGCCAATACACCCAATCCAACGCCAAGACCTATTGCGAGACCTCTTTTATTTTTACCCTCTCGTGAAATGCTGCCTCCAATTAAAGTTATTAAAGTTCCATCTGTAGCTCGTGTTGAAATGAAAGCAACATTCAGAACACCAGCTATGCCACAACTACGACGTTTTGTAGCTGTTACCTGTGTTTGTACAGGAGTTCCTGCACTTACTATGATTTTATCATCAACCTTAACATCATTAGCAACGACCACATTAGCAGCATTACTATTGCTTTTTACCTCCTCAACAAAGCGGAGAGTAATTACCGAACCGCTTTTAAGAGTTGACTGTGCAGAACTACTCATGAATGATGACAGCAAGAAAGCGAGTAATAATAGCTTCTTCATGATTTTTCCCTAAATCCGTGTCGAGAGCAACTTCTAATTGTTAATAATTTGAGACCTCAAAAGTACAACAAATTTAATTACTCCTCCGTTTATACAAACATAAATATTGTCAGATTGTCTCACTCCACCCACTGCAACCCCATAAAAATCATGCTGCGGGAACTTTTCACGCCCAATATACAGCGTATCAAAAGCAACTGTACCATCGGTGCGATGCTCCAACAAGTCCTCCTCAGACTCGAGATTTTCTCGGTGGACTTGTGCGAAAGTTGTTCCTTACCCGATTAAATGGCAAGAATAAAGTCATCGTTGTCTTGACGGTAGAAATATGACATTATGGCAAAGATGTACGCACATAAAGCAAAAAAAGACAAGTGGAACATCACGGCTGCACTAAAAACGATTATCTTTGCTCGTAAAATATTATCTATGGGAGCATACATAGTACCTTTAGCATACAATCACAATTTAGACATAACTTCCGATAAAAAGTTTGCAGAAGACATAAGCAAAAGGTTCTCTGCAAACCTAATAATGCTTACTGATGAGGGTAATGACCGTGAAAGACATGAAATACTTTTTATAGAAAGAGAAGATGCCATAAGGAACATATCTATTACAAAATGTTCTCCCTCTAAAGTAAATGCCAAATTATACATTGTGAATCTATTAGATAACAATAATGTATTTGAGGTGTTTCCTCATCATGTAGACCTTTATCTGATGAAAACAAATATTACTCGTTGGTGCGACATTGAAAGAGCTGTTCGCAATAAAGAAAATCTGGATTTATTGCATAAGTTTAGATTAAGCATGAAGATAATATGTAATACTTTGGGCTGCGATATATGCATATACTTTTCAGATGAAGATGGCACAGAACAACTCTGGGAAGAAAGTCTGAAAAATAGCGATTTTAATAGCATTATGGAGTATGTTGGAAAGAAACGATACATCAAGAGTTCATGTGAAGAAGATGTAAGAGGCGTGCTTAATCTTTCAGAATACTTAATGACTAATCAATGCATTATAAATAATTGGTGCTATTTTATGGATGTTATAGTGGACGACTTCAAGGACCTAAAATAAAATGACCCTAAAAACAGGTGGAACCTTACAGCAGCACCTGCTCATCAATCAAAATATAAATTTAGCTGTCCGGCAAAACTCAAAAGAGCTTAAATACCCCCTCCCCGAACCCCCGTAAATAAGACTTCGGGGTTATTCTTTCAAAAGTGGGACAACAATTCTGGGGCTAAAAGCATTACCTCACCAATATTTAAGCGGTTGCCGCGAGACTGATCGCGCACAAACCCGTTGATATTGACATCATAGTCCATGCCAATACAACACTCAAAATCGGCATTGATGCGGTAATCTAAGAACGAGTGGAGAAAAAATGTCCAAAGCTATACGCTCAAGCTATCTCCTAAAACGCATTACCTTTGCCACTTCACAAGATTGCCTGAACAAGGTGCTCGTCACCGCCCCACATCTAAACCCTACCCATGTAGTCCACCTCCCCCCCCCCACTCCTCCACGCCCAAGCACATGAAAAAGCCGCCATGCACACAACAAGAGAGCCAATGCGCATGGTGGTTGAAAGTAAGGATTGCCCGAAAGTGAGGGCTTGGTGAAATACAGGCTACACCTTGATTAGGTCACTTCCTTTAACGGACACGAATTTATCAAAGATTCCTATTTTTTCTGGTCTGCATCGAACGTTTCCATTTTCTTCAATGTCTACCACTTTATAAAGCTTTCCATTGGATTTTAGTTTCACTTTGTCTCCAATGTATAAGTCATCACAAGGAATATCAGAAGGACTTTGAACAAGTGATATTTCCTCTTGTTCCTTTGACACGACGACCTTTGCCTTAGTTTGTTCTTGCACAAGAACCATTTTAAGTTCATGAACTTCCTGCGCAAGCTGTTCTACATTGTTCGTCATACCCAAAATCTTAAAGAAAAGAATAAGACATAGAATGCTCCAAATGAGAGCAAGAATGTAAGCAAATATTTCCATAGTTTGTGTTACTCTTTTATATCATCTAAAGACTTGGCAAATACACATTGCATACCAAAACTCATTTTGTCAATTTTGTAATTGCCATATTTATCTTGCTCTATATCATTCCCTGTTTGAGCGTAGTATAATGCAAAAGCCTTTAACATAAAATCATCGTCAACATCACTATAGGCCAGGACTTCTTTCGTATCCTTGTCTACAACAAAGATGTACCGATTAGAAACCGTCGCTCCGAATGCATTGTTTGCGGAAATTTCTGCACAAGCTATGAATTGCACTTCTGGCTTTGCAGATTTTATGGCATGCTTTACAACAAAAACGGAAGCTTGCTGCTTAAATCTTGCTTGTTCCCTTTCATTATCCCAAAGAGAACTCATACCTTCGTAACGATTCAATACTTTTGTAGCCTCCATAAAGTCGTTTAGTGGACCACTTATTTCTTTATTAAAGAAAAGAGGAACCGTGTCTTTTTTGATGATTATTTTGTCAATTTTTAGAGATTTTTTATCACGGACAATTTCGCTCATGGTCTTCTCCACTGCGCTCCGAACCTTTTTTTTCTCACAACTTGTAAAAAGCAACAAACTTAATAGGCAAAGTGCCAAAAACTTAATTTTCATATACTAATTTATTAGAGATTTGTAGCAAAGGTATACAATTTTAGTAAAATAAGAAATCTAAAGTGGATTTTTATCTCACTCCACCCACAAATCCCCCCACAAAGTTCATGCTACGGGAACTTTTCACACCCGGTATACAGCGTATCGAAAGCATCTGCGCCATCGGCACGGTGCTCCAACAAGTCCTACTCATATTCGTAAAATCTCTCGGTGCCTTGTGCTTTTATTCTTACAAAAACCGTATCGGCCACATTGCAACCAGGCTTCATACTCTAAACACATACATCTTATCGAACGTTGGCGACAGGACTACAAGCGAACAGACTAATGACCTTTCAATTTGTTTGACAGACGCACCAGCATATACAAGCACCTACCCCACGCACACCTCCCCCAAAACGCAACGCACAATGTATACCTTTGTGTATTCTGCCCCCCCTATTTGCTTGATTCGTTATTTTGTCTACACTCTGCACTTTCGTTCGTAGCCCGTTGATTATTAACACGTAAATCAGTGTATGCACCACCTCATTTCAACTACACGGACATCTGCACTTTTCTTTTTCAACAACTCCACGCCACGGTTACGACTGAGAGCCAAAACTGATACGGGAGGGCGGAAATGCTATCGGAGCTACAGAAATGACTCGCCCCTATTACATAGAAATGCCTGCAGACTATACTGTTGCCACAGCACCTCGTGTACGGTGTAACAGATTGCTGCCTGCACCAACACTTTCAAACTTAAGAAGTGCAGACTGTAGTGCAGATAGTGTAGACAAAATGCTATGGTGTATACACCGCATTTTGCGTTGAAAATCAATACAAAGTGTAACAAAAGTGCAGAGTGCAGACAAAAGAGCGAAAAGACTCATAAGGCAGTGTATATCATAAGCAGGTATTCTGAATTAGTCGGTATGGATTGATGCGTTGTTTGTAACAGAAGCTTTGGTTAAAGAATGAGCGTAGCGAGCTACGCGTACAATGCAACCTAAATTTAGGAGATAAGCAATGTGCCAAAGCATATCGAATAATGCAGAGCACTATTATATTGATATGTATTGACGGACGACTGCACCGATTTCTTGAGAAGTACCATGAGAGACACCGCGGTGAGGCGAACCTGGTGCAAAACCATTCATTAAGAACGTCCGACTGTGATACAGACAAAAAAAAGGAGGCCAAAGCCTCCCTAAAAATAGATCTCACTATTTGCAAGACGTTTCCTAAAAATTCACATTCAGCCCCAAAGACAATAGTTCATTGAACTCAAAATTCGATTGGCCTTCCGAACGTTTCCGGCTGTCATCAAAGCGAGGGAATAAGAAGACCCTTGCAGACAAATAGCGGTTAATTGAGAGGTTGAAGGTATTTTCCCACTCCAATTGCGTCGAAGAGTAATCGGTAAAGAAGTAAATGCGTCCACTCCAACTCACATTTTTTACTATGTTCCAGGTGTAATTGACCGTCACATTCGAACCATACTCCCATTTAGAATGATGCTTACCATTTGAAACGCCAAAATCCTTGATAAGAGAAGGTCGACCTACATATTTTAATTTTAATGCCAAAGGAGACAATGTCGCATTTACCTTGAAGCGGCCATTACGTGATGACTGCTGATAATCCATACCAATAGAAAGCAGAGACTCGAATGGTGACATAAAATCAGAATAGACCTTTTCGTCGTTGGCCTTATAACCTTTGTAAAACTGGGTCCAACTCTGCAACATGATGGTGTAGTACCAATGTTTAACTGCACGCAAACCAAGTTTGTTCGTCAAACGCAATAAGTCGGAATTTGTTTTATACTTATGTTTTTCGTCATTATGCGATGTTTGAAACCCTAACTTCATCTCAAGTTTGTTGTCAAACGTCAGTTTACGCTGGTTATTATAATTTGCTTCTATCACTGTAGCTGCCAACAGGGCGTTATGACTCTCCCCTCCTTTGTACCAATTATCAGAAACATAGCTTTGGGTAAACTGTAAAGAGAAGTTCGTTTTGAAGTTCCAAAAATTGGGTTTTCTGACGACAATGCCATAATTACCATCGCCAGCAGGCAAAGGCAATTTATCAGACGAGCTACTATCATAATGTTCAGACAACATCAGTTCAGGCGGTTCTGGCTGTTCCTCTATATTAGCTACTGGTTGGTGTATAGAATCGGGCAGTGCGATCTGAGGCTGCGTCAAGCAGCCTTGTACCAAAGCATAATCGGTATGTTTCAATATCTCAAGTTTTGGTGCACTTAGTGAGCCATTTATTACTGACTTACAATCAGTTAACGAGAACAATCTATTTAATACTTGAGCATATAAAGATGGCTTGCAGACAAGTGACACATAGTAAGGATTAACCAACGAATCTGAGGGTATATAAGAAGATATTCCCAGCTTTATTGAATCCATCTTCATTAAGGCACGCTTCACTATCCGTTGGTTAGCATCGTTCACCGAGTTATCATGCGCAACGTGATAATGTGATTTGTTTGCAAAAACAAACGATGCAAACGTAAACCATAGAAACCCCAATAACATACATGGCAATATATTTGCAGTGTATTTGTTCTTTTGCATATATTCGATTATAAATAGGTGTTCAAAATCATTTTATACAACCAGCAGATGACATTTTCACATTGAAAGCACATTCTCGAGACGCATCTGCCCCTCTTCGCTCTCGGGCACATTGCCCGTTCGATTCGTTTCCCCGTTATCGGGGGGGGGCAGAAGCCCTCACCGATGGAAACCCCTGTGCCCCGATAACGCACTTTCAGTGTTAAAAGAGTTTTGAACACCTACTTGGATATTGTATATATGTGGCATTTTACAAGGCCACAAGTCTATTTGTTTCGCGAAGTTAAGCATTTATTCAGCAAAAAACTTTGTCAGTCAATGATAATAATCTATTTTTGGCTGATTTTTCAACATTAAATGCGACTACAGCCATGATGAGACAGCTAAAAATAACAGTTGCCATAACGTCTCGCGGCAGCGAAGCGCTTGAACGTTACCTGCAAGATATTAGCAAGGAAGAGATGGTCAGCACAGATGAGGAAGTGGAACTGGCTAAACGAATTCGCCAAGGTGACAAGGATGCACTTGAGAGATTGGTGAAAGCCAACTTGCGTTTTGTTGTTTCTGTTGCCAAACAGTATCAAGGCCAAGGATTAGAGCTCACAGACCTTATTAACGAGGGCAATGTGGGACTCATAAATGCGGCAATGAAGTTTGACGAAACACGTGGCTTCAAGTTTATTTCCTACGCTGTTTGGTGGGTTCGTCAAAGCATACTGCAGGCATTGGCAGACAAGAGCAGACTCGTAAGATTACCATTAAACCAAATTGGCTATGTGAGTAAAGTTAATCACTTTTATCACGATTTCATGCAAAAGAACAACAGGGCGCCCTCCCTTGATGAAGTGGCTGACGCCCTTGGCATGGAAAAGAGCAAGGTAAACGCGGCCCTTCTCACATCAGGCAAACATATATCAATGAATGCCCCCTTGATAGATGATGAAGACAGTTGTCTGCTCGACCTACTGACAAATGACGACAAGGGCAACGCTGACTCATCGTTAATTTCAGACTCTCTCAAAGAGGAAGTGCATCATGCACTGGACTTATTGCCCGAAAGAGAGTCGCAAGTCATACGAATGTACTTTGGAATAAACACGCCGGAGCTTAGCCTTGAAGAAATAGGTGAAAAACTCAACTTGAGCAGAGAGCGAGTCAGACAGATTAAAGAAAAAGCACTCACTTTGTTGCGCAACGCACAAATAGGAAGCGTATTAAAAGAATACCTATAGAAAATAAGGACAGAAGCATACATTCGTCTTACATATTTCACGTCGACATACTGATATTTTAGAGCTAACGGAGGCAAAGAAGCACATTTGTCAAATAAAATAAGTAACTTTGCCACATAAACATATCTTATCAATATTGAAAACGAAGCACATGAGTAAAATTGCACAAACAATATCAGCCATTCTGATTATACTATTTACCTTTTGCACAAACATGCAAGCAGGGAACAGAAAGAGCGAAACTGTGTACGCCTTTGCATACGGCACTTGTTTTAATGATTCTGTCATTTACTTATCAACCGTAGAGAAACTCGACAGTGCTAATATCGACCCAAAGACGAAGTTCTTAACCGACCGAAAGTTTTACGCTAACAACTTTAAGTATTTTCTTGATAATCAGTACAAAGGAATACACACATGTGCCATATTTTTCAACAAAAGCAAAGAGAAATTAGAAAAGACATATATTAAGCTACGACGCAATACGAACAAAGACAAGCACAGCACGTTAGTTGAAATTCCATTGTCAACATTCAGTTTATCAAAGATACAATGAGTCAACGCTACTAACATATATTTTTAATACATTGGAAACATTACTCTTCAAGGTGGCGGATTTGTGTTTTGCATTACACGCGCCACAAGCACAGATCTTAAAAAGGCTCTTACCATCATACGCGCCATTTAACATTGACAAGGCAGACGGCAAAATTATGCTTAACGCCTTCGTCGAGAATGGACGCGTCAGCGCAGAGCCTGAAGGTGAGGAACTCGGCCAATTTGATTGCGGAGGCACAAACCATGGCATATACAAGTACCACACTGGTTACAAAATCATCATAAGCACAATTGAGGGGCACTTGGCTTCGGCCATGATTGCGAACAACGATTTCAGCAAATGCGAAATTTCGCTCTTCGGCAATAAAAGTGACCAACAATTTGGGCTCGGAAACGCCATGATGATAGCTTTTGCCTTTTCGGCCGCATACTACGACACGCTGCTGATGCACTCGTCTGTCACTATAAACGACGGCTACGGCTACCTGTTCTTAGGTAAAAGTGGCACAGGCAAGAGCACACATTCAAGCCTGTGGCGCACATACATACAAGGATCGGATCTACTAAACGACGACAACCCTGCTGTACGCGTCAAAGGCGAAAACGAAATTATTGTCTATGGCACACCCTGGAGTGGAAAAACGCCATGCTATAGAAATTTGCAGTATCCCATAGGCGCTTTTGTACGCTTGGAACAACACCCGCAAAACATCATTGCTAAGGAATCGACTTTGAAAGCTTTTGCATCAATAATATCGTCGTGCTCCACTATGATATGGGATAAACCATCGTACGCACACATCATGCACACGGCCGAAGCCGTTGCAAAGAAGATTGCTGTATATTATCTGAAATGCAGAGCTGATGAGGAAGCAGCCAAACTCAGCTACCAAACAATATCTAAACACTAAAATGGAAACGCGCAAGATACAAGTTCCGAATGACGTACTCATTGCCGAAATTAAACGCATGCTCGACAAGGGGCATAGCGCAACTTTCAGAGTAAAGGGCTACAGTATGCGGCCATTCTTAGAAAACGAACGCGATATTGTGAAAATTGAGCAGACTCCCGCCGAATCTATCAAGGAGAACGATGTCGTGTTGGCCGAAATTGCGACGAAAAAATATGTTTTACACCGTGTTATAGACCGCACAGACAATCAATTAACGCTGCGCGGCGACGGCAACATACAGGGCATTGAGCATTGTCTCGACACTGACGTGGTTGGCATCGCCACCGCCTTCTATAGAAAAGGTAGAGCCAAACCAGACACCATTGATGGCGTGAAATGGAAACTATACAGCAACATATGGCTGTTTCTCACACCATTCAGACGTATACTACTTGGCATATACCGCAGATTGCCATTCAAATTATAAGTATTCACCTCACAACACAACCATACCGATATTTATGAAAATCAAAAAAGGATTTGAGCTACGTGACATCTGTGGCGAAAAGGTTATTATGGCTACAGGCATTGAGAATGTAGACTTTAACCAAATGATCGCTCTCAACGAAAGTGCTGCCTATTTGTGGCAGTCAATTACCGACAAATACTTTGATGCCAATACGCTTGCCACCCTATTGTGCGAGAATTACGAAGTAAGCGAGCAAGAGGCACTTAACGATGCCCACAGCATAATTAAGGAATGGCTTGAGCAAGGCATTATCGAAGCCTGATACAGGCTTACTAATACGGTTGAACATACAATCAACACCCAAACAAACAATATAAAACTTATGAAAGAGCTTTCTCTCAAGTACGGTTGCAACCCCAACCAAAAACCAGCCCGCATATACATGGAACAGGGCGAACTCCCCATCGAAGTGTTGGGTGGACGCCCAGGATACATCAATTTTCTTGATGCACTTAATGGTTGGCAACTTGTTCGCGAACTTAAGGCTGCAACAGGCATTCCTGCTGCTACTTCGTTCAAACATGTTTCGCCAGCTGGTGCTGCGGTCGGAATACCTATGAGTGAAACACTCAAAAAGATATACTTCGTTGACGACATTAGCGAACCTCTCTCGCCTATCGCCACAGCCTATGCACGTGCACGCGGCGCCGACAGAATGTCTTCGTATGGCGATTTTATTTCATTATCTGACACTTGTGACAAAGCAACAGCGCTTATAATCAAAAGAGAAGTCAGTGATGGTATCATCGCACCAGACTACACACCTGAAGCGCTCGAAATATTACGTGCAAAGCGAAAGGGTACATACGTTATCTTAAAAGTAGACCCAAGTTACAAGCCTGCCCCTATTGAACACAAACAAGTCTTTGGCGTAACATTTGAGCAGGGACGTAATGAAGTAGACCTTGCAAGCGACAGCCTTTTTGAAAATATCCCAACGGATAGCAAGAACTTTAGCGAAGAAGCGAAACGAGATCTTAAGATTGCGCTCATCACGCTCAAATACACCCAATCAAACTCTGTTTGCTATGTTAAAGACGGACAAGCCATTGGCATTGGTGCCGGACAGCAAAGCCGCATTCATTGCACCAGACTGGCTGGCAACAAAGCCGATATTTGGTGGCTGCGCCAGCACCCTAAGGTGATGAACTTGCCCTGGGTGGAAAAGATCCGACGTGCCGATCGTGACAACACCATTGACATATACATTTCTGAAGACCACGACGACGTACTGGCTGATGGCACATGGCAACAGTTCTTCACCGAAAAGCCAGAAGTACTAACCATGGAGGAGAAAAAAGCCTGGATTGCACAGAACACCGAGGTGTCGTTGGGGTCAGATGCATTCTTCCCATTTGGCGACAATATTGAACGCGCCCACAAAAGCGGTGTACAATATGTTGCACAAGCTGGCGGCAGCGTACGTGACGACCATGTTATAGCTACATGCAACAAATACGGCATGACCATGGCATTCACTGGCATACGCCTTTTCCACCACTAAGCCTCAACTCGACAATGACTACTACACGCAAAGCGTCTGACGACGAGATTACGCAAGCCATGATGTCGGGGATAACCTTTAAGGGAGCCAAACTTAAAAAAGCCACGGCTGAAGCAAAGGTTAAAACAAAGGCTAAGAAGAAAACTTATATTACAGGCCTGCATGGTTCAGGATCAGCAAAGAAAAAAGCTGAAATCCGCCAACGACGCGCCAACCGCCACAAGAACAAGTGACAAACTATAGGTTTTTCAATTACCTGTTTACGCCCCAACAATAACAAGTTGATACAACAAATTTAAGCGCGTGCAACAAATGAATACAATTTGTTGCACGCGCTTTTTTTATAAATTCGAGAGTGTTTGTGATAAAGCGTACCTTGCTTAAAGCAATATAAGTAGGTGTTCAAAATTATTTTATACAATCAGCGGGTGCCATTTTCACATTGAAAGCACATTCTCGAGACGCATCTGTCCCCTTCGGCCTCGGTCACATAGCCCGCTATGACCCCCTTCGGTTCCCCCGTTATCGGGGGACAGAAACCCTCACCCGAAGGAAACATCTGCGCCCCGATAATGCACTTTCAATGTAAAAATAATTTTGAACACCTACTTAGCAAGTTGTGATAGTTGGTGGTGGACAAGTGGGCTGTTGTCAAGTGAGCAGCTATTCAGTGGGCTGCTATTAAGAGAATGTTATTCAGCGAACTGTTGTCAAGAGAATGTTATTCAGTGCGCCCCCTCTTTAACCGTTGCATCACCTTGGCCACCATGCCCGTCTCCTTGTTGAGCTGGCGCAGCGAGAGCCAGATAGATGTCAGCGTCACAGCGGCGCCAACCATGCAGCGCGGTGCAAGCGGCAGTTCGAGGGCGGCATATACCGCACCGCATAGCAAGGCAAACTGCACCGTATAGATGTGCCAGGCTTGGCAGCGGAACTGATAGCGGTACTTGTAGCGGTAGTAGCCATGTATGAGCAGCAAGTCGAGCAGCCCCATGACCGACAAGGCCCAGCCCGTGCCGTTGAGACCGTAGTAGTGGTAGGCCACGGGCACTGCGGCAGTGAGAGCCACATCGTATATCAACTCCATGGCCATGTAGGTGCGCGAGTGGCCCGCAGCTAACGGCAGATATGCGGCCGGCAGGGTGAAGGCTCTGAAAAACATGTAGAACACGGCACAGGTGGACATGCCCACGGCTGTGGCAAATTGGGCCGAAAACAGCAGCCGCACCACAAAAGGCATTAACAGCACAAACACTACCAGCACAGGCGACACCAGCAGGGCGCACACCTCAATTTGTTTGTTCACCGCATCGTTCATCAATGTGCGCTGGTGCATCACGGCCGACAGGCGCGGGTAGTAGTCGTTTTCAACCGCCAAGAATACCAGCGAGGTGTAGCTCACTATGAGCATGTAGCCGCAGTTGTAAAAGCCCACCACGTCCATGCCGCCATCGCGCAGCAGCAGAGCACGCATGGCGTACTCGGCCCCCTGGCCAAAGGCACCCGACACAATGTAAGCCACGCCCAGCTTGATGAATGGCACGCCACGCCCCAGCGCCTTGCGGCTGAACAGCGGGCAGTGCCAGGGCATCACGCGGGTGGCGTAATATAGGTGTATGGCCATGATGAGCAAGTTGCACAGCAGCAGTGCCGGCACGATGGCCGCCATGCCCCACAGGGCGTAAAGCGGAATGTACACCACCACCGAGGCCACAGCCGCCAGCATCGACACAAAGGCCACACGCTTTAAGCGTTTAAGCCCCTTGAGTATGGCCATTTCGCCGCCCGTCACAGCCAGCATGCCCACCATGGGCGAGAGTAGGGCAATGCTCAGGGTGTAGTCGTGATTGCCAAAGGTCAGCCAGCTGATGAGCGGGCTCAGCATGAGGCATACTGCCGTGCCAAACAGGGCCGTTATCATGCACCACACACGTACCGACTCCACACTGCGGCTGGTGGCTGCAGCGTCGCCCGCGGCATGGCATTCGGCCACGTCCTTCACGGCGCTGAACGACACGCCCAAATTGGTGCACTGGCTCACCAAGCTGGCCATGGTGTTGTACAGATTGATGAGCGCAAGGCCCGACGGGCCAAGGAATAGTGCCACCACTTTGGTGCGCACTACGCCAGCCAGCATCGACAGACCTTGCACACTGCCAAACAGACCCGTGTATTTTAACACGTGTCCGAAACTCGTCTTGCCTTGTGTGTTGCCTTGTGTACTGTTGCTCATGACACTCGTTTTGCTCGCAAATATGTTGATATGCAGATGTGCAGATGGGGCCGTTAACCAAGAATTTCGTCAACGGGCGTTAATGATATAAACGGAGGGGTGCGCAAATTTACGCTTTTTTGTAGCAGCGTCCAACAAAATACTTTGCGCACTCCGCTTTTTTCCCTAAATTTGCAGCATTATCGAAAATCATCAAAATCCTTACCACGATATGATATTGTTTTTTACAACTCCGCAGAAGAGCGTGATTGCCACTCAGGTAGATCACAAGCTCTCTGAGAACGAAGTGGAAGAACTGTGCTGGCTTTATGGCGGTGCCAAGCTTGAAGAGGCTGACGCGCTGAAAGGCTGGTTTGTAGGCCCCCGCCGTGAAATGATTACGCCTTGGAGCACCAATGCCGTAGAGATTACACAAAACATGAATCTCCGCGGCATTGCGCGTATTGAAGAGTATTTCCCCGTCAAGAGCGAAGAGGCCGATCACGACCCCATGTTGCAGCGTATGTACAATGGTCTTGATCAGGAGATTTTTACGGTCAATATCAAGCCTGCTCCCATTGAGTACATATCAGACCTCGAGAGCTACAACGAGCAAGAAGGTCTTGCGCTCTCGCCTGCCGAAATTGAATATCTGCATGGCGTAGAAAAGCAGCTCGGCCGCCAGCTCACCGACTCTGAGGTGTTTGGCTTTGCACAAATCAACTCAGAGCACTGCCGTCACAAAATATTTGGTGGCTCGTTCATCATTGATGGCAAGGAAATGCCTTCGTCGCTCTTCGCCATGATTAAGAAGACGACCAAGGAGAACCCGCACCATATTATTTCGGCCTACAAGGACAATGTGGCTTTTGCCCAAGGCCCCGTAGTGGAGCAATTTGCCCCGGACGACCACGCTACAAGCGACTGGTTCCGCGTTAAGAATATTGAGAGCGTTATCTCAATCAAGGCCGAGACGCACAACTTCCCCACCACCGTAGAGCCCTTCAATGGTGCGTCAACCGGTACGGGTGGCGAAATACGCGACCGTATGGGCGGTGGTGTCGGCTCATGGCCAATTGCCGGTACGGCAGTTTACATGACAGCCTATCCGCGTCTTGACGGTGGCCGCGAATGGGAGGATATTCTGCCCGTGCGCCAGTGGTTGTACCAGACTCCCGAACAGATATTGATCAAGGCCTCGAATGGCGCCTCAGACTTTGGTAACAAGTTTGGCCAACCCCTCATTGCCGGTTCGGTGCTCACCTTCGAGCATCAGGAGAATGGCGAGAAGTATGGCTACGACAAGGTTATCATGCTGGCAGGTGGTGTGGGCTACGGCACCAAGCGCGACTGCTTGAAAGGCACCCCGCAGAAGGGTAACAAGGTTGTTGTGGTAGGTGGCGACAACTACCGCATCGGTCTGGGCGGCGGCTCAGTAAGCTCTGTTGACACCGGCCGTTACAGCAGCGGCATCGAGCTCAACGCCGTGCAGCGCGCCAACCCCGAAATGCAGAAGCGTGCCAACAACCTGGTGCGCGCCTTGTGCGAGGAGGACGTCAACCCCGTAGTATCTATCCACGACCACGGTTCGGCAGGCCACGTTAACTGCTTGAGCGAGTTGGTTGAGGAGTGCGGTGGACAAATCGACATGACCAAGTTGCCCATTGGCGACCCCACACTCTCGGCCAAGGAAATCATTGCCAACGAGAGCCAGGAGCGCATGGGCTTGCTCATACAAGAGGGGCACATCGAACACGTGCGTCAAATTGCCGAGCGCGAGCGCGCCCCGATGTATGTGGTGGGCGAAACCACTGGCGACGCACACTTCTCGTTTGTACAGGGCGACGGCAAGCGCCCCTTCGACCTCGATGTGGCACAAATGTTCGGTCACTCACCCAAAACGGTGATGGTAGACGAAACCGTTGAACGCAAATACAAGGACGTGACCTATGATGTCACCCATCTCGACAGCTACATTAACCGCGTGCTGCAGCTCGAGGCTGTAGCCTGCAAGGACTGGCTCACCAACAAGGTAGACCGTTCGGTAACGGGTAAGGTGGCTCACCAGCAAACACAGGGCGAACTGCAGTTGCCGTTGTCTGACTGTGGCGTGGTGGCACTCGACTACCGTGGCCGCAAGGGCATTGCCACCGCTTTGGGCCATGCGCCCCAGGCTGGTTTGGCCGACCCCGCAGCCGGTTCGGTGCTCTCAGTGGCCGAATCGCTCACCAACATTGTGTGGGCACCGCTGAGCGAGGGACTCGACAGCGTGTCGCTCTCGGCCAACTGGATGTGGCCCTGCCGCAGCCAGAAGGGTGAGGACGCCCGTCTGTACAAGGGGGTTGAGGCCCTCAGCGACTTCTGTTGCGCACTCGAAATCAACGTGCCCACTGGCAAGGACTCGCTTTCGCTTTCACAGCAATATCCCAATGGCGAGAAAATCATTTCGCCGGGCACCGTTATCGTAAGTGCCGGTGGCGAGGTGAGCGACATTCGCCAGGTAGTGTCACCCGTGATGAAGAACGATGCCAAGAGCACCTTCTATCACATCGACTTCTCGTTTGACCAACTCCGCCTTGGCGGCTCAGCCTTTGCGCAGAGCCAGGGCTATGTGGGCAGCGATGTGCCCACGGTTAAAAACCCCGACTACTTCCGCGAGGCCTTCAACGCCGTGCAGCAGCTCGTTAAGAAGGGCTGGATAATGGCCGGCCACGACATCTCGGCAGGTGGCCTTATCACCACCCTGCTCGAAATGACCTTTGCCAACACCGAGGGCGGTATCGATGTCAACCTCGACAAGTTCAAGACCGACGACTTGGTACGCGTGCTCTTTGCCGAAAATCCCGGCGTGGTAGTACAGGTGGCCGACAAGCACAAAAAGGACTTCAAGGCCCTGCTCGACGATGCCGGCGTGGGCTATGTCAAGATAGGTAAACCTGCCGAGGAGCGTCAAATCATGGTAACCCTTGGCGATGCCACCTACCAGTTTGGCATTGACTACCTGCGCGATGTGTGGTACGAAACATCATATCTGCTCGACACCAAGCAGAGCATGAACGGTTGTGCCAAGCAGCGTTACGAAAACTACAAGCAGCAGCCGCTTGAGTATCATATCCACCCCGAGTTTACAGGCAAGTTCAGCCAGTTCGGCCTCAATCCCGACCGCCGCGAGCCTTCAGGCATCAAGGCAGCCATCATTCGTGAGAAGGGTACCAATGGCGAGCGCGAAATGGCCTATGCCCTCTACTTGGCAGGCTTCGATGTGAAGGACGTGATGATGACCGACCTTATCAGTGGCCGCGAAACCCTCGACGAGGTGAACATGATTGTGTTCTGTGGTGGTTTCTCTAACTCCGACGTGCTTGGCTCGGCCAAGGGTTGGGCTGGTGCCTTCCTTTACAACCCCAAGGCCAAGGAAGCCCTCGACCGCTTCTATGCCCGCGAGGATACCCTTTCGCTCGGTGTGTGCAACGGTTGCCAGCTTATGGTAGAGCTCAACCTCATCAACCCCGACCACAAGAAGCGTGCCCACATGTTGCACAACGACTCGCACAAGTTTGAGAGCGCCTTCCTCGGTGTGACGGTACCCACCAACCGCAGCGTGATGTTCGGTTCGCTCTCGGGCGACAAGCTCGGCATCTGGGTGGCTCACGGCGAGGGCAAGTTCAGCCTGCCTTATCCTGAGGACGACTACAACGTAGTGCTCAAGTACTCGTACGATGCTTATCCCGGCAACCCCAATGGCTCGTCATACAGTGTGGCAGGTATTGCCAGCCCCGATGGCCGCCATTTGGCCATGATGCCGCACTTGGAGCGTGCCTTCTTCCCCTGGCAGACAGCCTACTATCCCGAAAATCGTCTGGCCGACGACATCACTCCGTGGATGGAGGCCTTTGTCAACGCCCGCAAGTGGGTTGAGGCCAAGTTGGGAAAATAAAAAGGTTTGACAAGTTAACGGGTTAACAGGTTAACGAGTAAGTATGTCCGGCACTACCGAAAGGCAAAGTGTGGAAATCTGTCAAACTTACCCGTTCCCCCTTCACCCTGTCCCGTTTTCAACTAATAAATCCTATAAATAAGCGCATTGCATCTCATTTTGTATTGCAAAATGGGGTGTGATGCGCTTATTTGTCAATAGTAAGTACACAGCTTTGCGCTTGTTTTATCAGATGTGGCTTAAAGCCCGTACCTAAGTATTTGTATAGTGACTGGCTGGTCTATGGGCTGGCAGACATACTGAAAAAAACGACGCGAGACGCGTCGCCCCCATTAGAGCGCAATTTCCTGGTATAACAGTTCTTTCCATGGCTTCAAATCCGCTTTTTAACCTGTCAATCTGATAGAAAACGCAAGCACTAATGGGGGCGACGCGTCCCGCGTCGGT
>OGYD01001500.1_pt1 | contig 17385 bp, 19 predicted proteins | sample 1576441 | NCBI WGS metagenome assembly OGYD01 (sample SAMEA3541537, study PRJEB24748) | human gut metagenome | biome: human gut; feature: human-associated habitat; material: faeces | place: China | collected 2012 | reverse complement strand
AAAAAGCTACCAGATGTTCCTTGGGGAGACGGCCGCGATGAGCTTCCATCCCACCTTCACAACACCCGAGAGCAGGCAGACTACCGCACCCGCTACAAACAGTCCGCTGTGGAACAGGTTCCCCGCCTTCACCGCGGAGAGGCCGAAAAATACGACAGGGAGCAAATCGACGAACGCCATCGGGGCGCTGAAGCCCTCGGGGATGGTCTCTCTTGTCATGCGGTTTCTCGCTTTTCTGCTCATGGCGTCCTCCGTGATGATTTTTCTCTGCTTCTTATTCTGCCCCAAAGCGGCGGACAGGCGCGGCGGATGGTCCGCCGCGCCTGCGTTTTCTAAAAAATTCTTTTACACGCGCTTCCACTTTGCGCCGCCGGGCATGTCGGTCACTTCGACACCCTTCGTCTTGAGCTCGTCGCGGATGCGGTCGGCCTCGGCCCAGTTCTTGGCCTTGCGGGCGGCCTGACGCGCGGCGATCTTCTCCTCGATGGCCTTCGCCTCGGGATCTTCGCTGCTGTCACTGCCGAAGGGGATGCCCAGCACGTCGCACAGCTCGAGCAAGCGCTCAAGGCACGCCTGCGCCAGCGCCTTGCTCGGATCGGCGGCAGGGGAGACGGCGGCGTTGATCTCGCGCACCATCTCGAAGATGACGGAGATCGCGTCGGCGGTGTTGAAGTCGTCGTCCATGACGGCGTCGAACTTCTCGCGGTACTGGTCAAGTCCGGCGACGAAAGCGGCATCGGCCTCACTGAGCGCGCCGTCGCGGCCGTTTGCAATGAAGAACTCGAGATTGTTCTTCGCGGTGCGCAGACGCTCGAGCGCGGCCTTGGCCTGCATGAGGATCTCGCCGGAGTAGTTGAGCGGGCTGCGGTAGTGGCTCATGAGCATGAACATGCGGATGCAGTCATAGCCGTAGGCGGCGGCCGCCTCGCGCACGGTGAAGAAGTTGCCGAGCGACTTGCTCATCTTCTTGTTGTCTATGTTGATAAAGCCGTTGTGCAGCCAGTAGTTGACGAACTTGCAGCCGTTGGCAGCCTCAGACTGGGCGATCTCATTCTCATGGTGCGGGAAGGCGAGGTCGCTGCCGCCGCAGTGGATGTCGATCGTCTTGCCGAGGTAGCGGTTGGACATGGCCGAGCACTCGATATGCCAGCCGGGACGGCCTTTGCCCCACGGGGATTCCCAGAACGGCTCGCCGGGCTTGGCGGCCTTCCAGAGCGCGAAGTCGAGCGGGTTTTCCTTGATGTCGTTGACGTCGATGCGCGCGCCGGACTGCAGGTCTTCGATCGGCTGGTGGCTGAGCTTGCCGTAGTCCTTGAATTTCAGTGTGCGGTAGTACACGTCGCCGTTGACCTCATAGGCGTAGCCCTTGTCAATGAGCGTCGTGATGATGTCGATGATCTGCTGGATGTTTTCGGTCGCCTTCGGGTGCACGGTCGCCTCGCGGACGCCGAGCGCGTGGGCGTCGGTGAAGTATTCGGCGATGTATTTTTTCGCAACTTCCTCGCTCGTGATGCCCTCTTCGTTGGCGCGCTTGATGATCTTGTCGTCCACGTCGGTGAAGTTCTGCACGAACGTCACCTCGTAGCCGCGGTACTCGAGATAGCGGCGCAGCACGTCAAACATGATGATCGGGCGCGCGTTGCCGACGTGGATGTAGTTATACACCGTCGGCCCGCAGGCGTACATACGCACCTTGCCGGGCTCGATCGGCACAAACTCTTCCTTCTGCATGGACATGGTGTTGAACAGTTTCATATTCAGACTCCTTTGACAGACGAATTTGGGATAAAAAAAGCGCCCCCATGCCATCCGGCATGAGAGGCGAAGTTTTTTCGCGGTTCCACTCTCGTTTTTCACTCGCTGCACCGTAACGCGGTGCCTTCGGGCGGGCATTTCCTCCCACCGCGCTCCCGGACGCACGTTCCGCCCCGCCGGACAGCACCCTCACAGCAAGCCGGGCGCCTCTCTGAGACCGGGTCTCGGGCGTACTCTTTCCATTCATCGCACTGCTTATCTTAGCATATGCCCCCCGCAATGTCAAGGTTGCGCGCCGCGCGCCGGTGTGGTATGCTGGAAAAAACGCGGCCGGAGCAAAGCGCGGCCGCATAGGAGGCACTGACATGAAAAAATACCTTTCGCTCCTGCTGGCGTGCGTGCTGGCGCTGGCGCTGCTGAGCGCCTGCGGCGACAAGCCGGAGACGGAACCCCCGGTCGAGACCCCGCCGACGCAGACGGCCGCCGCCGGCGGCGTGGACACGTCCTGCAAGGTCTATTTCCCGAACGACGCGGCCGATGATCTGCGCGCCGACACCGTGCACATCACGGATGCGGAGGCGACCGTCACGGTCGCGTATGCGCAGGCGATCGTGGATCAGCTCATCGCGCACGACGCGCTGCCGAAGGACAGCAAGGTGCTCGCCATCTCGAAGGATGGCAATGCGCTCAGCCTTGACATGGACGAGGCGTTTCTTGCCGGTCTGCGTCAGAGCGGTTCGACGGGCGAGAGTATGTATCTCGGCAGTCTGGTCAACACCTTCCTCGATAACTTCAACTGCGAGACTGTGCGCGTCACGGTCGAGGGCAAGTCGTTCTCCACGGCGCACGCGGACTACGATAAGCCGCTGCAGGCGTTCACGTTCTGAGGGAAAACCAAAAAGCCAGCGGGCTGATGCCCGCTGGCTTTTTGCATTTTATGCGGCCTTGCGGAACACGTCGCGGTTTTTCACGAAGTATTCCACGCCGGAGTACACCGTCGTCACGACGATGACCACCCAGCACACCGTGTTGAGCCAGGCGATGTTCCACAGCAGCATCAGGCAGATGGCCACCATGGTCGAGGCGGTCTTGATCTTGCCCGACCACGCGGCGGCGATGACGCGGCCGTTGTCCACGGCGATGAGCCGCAGACCGGTCACGGCAAACTCGCGCGCGACCACGAGCAGCAGCGCCCACGCGGGCATCTGGTGCTGCTCGACAAACATGAGCATGGCCGACACGACCAGCAGCTTATCCGCCAGCGGGTCCATGAACTTGCCGAAGTCCGTGACCTGATTGTAGTGGCGCGCGATGTAGCCGTCGACGAAATCGCTCAGGCTCGCGAGCACGAACACGCCGAACGCCCAGTACATATGTCCGGGGAAGCGCAGGTACATCAGCACCAGAAACACGGGGATGAGCACTACGCGGAAGATGGTGATTTTGTTTGCAGTTGTCATGTCAGCACCTCATTCTTGGATTTGTTCCCCGGCGAGATCGCCGTCGTCACAGCCGCTGATGCGCACCGTGACCATGTCGCCGGGCTTGGCCGTGCCGGTAAAGTAGACCGTACCGTCGATCTCGGGGGAGTCGGCATACGTGCGGCCGGAGCACATGCCGCTCTTGGTCGTGTGCTCGCAGAGCACGGTCATGTCCCGCCCGATGCAGGCGGCGTTGTAGTCGTCCATGATCCCGGCCTGCAGCTCGAGGATGAGATCGGCACGGCGCTGCGCCTCCTCGGGTTCGCAGCGGTCGGTCATCTTGGCGGCAGGCGTCCCCTCCTCGGGGGAGAAGGGGAACACGCCCACGCGCTCGAGCCGTGCCTCACGCAGCCAGACGCACAGCTGCTCAAATTCCGCCTCGCCTTCGCCGGGGAGCCCCGTGATGAGGCTCGTGCGCAGCACAAGGCCCGGGATGCGTGCACGCAGCTTTTGCAGCAGGGCGCGGATCTCGTCACCGGTGCAGTGACGGTTCATGCGGCGGAGAATGTCGTTGTTGATGTGCTGGATGGGGATGTCGAGGTATTTGACGATCTTGTCCTCACTTGCGATGAGGTCGATGAGCTCGTCATCCATGATCTCGGGGTAGAGGTAGTGCAGGCGGATCCAGCGGATGCCCTCGACCTTCACAAGCTCGCGCAGCAGCAGCGCAAGACTCGGCTTGCCGTAGAGATCCGTGCCCCAGCGCGTGATGTCCTGCGCGATGACGATCAGCTCCTTGACGCCGAGCGCCGCGAGCTCCTTTGCTTCCTGCACGATGGCGTCGAGCGCACGGCTGCGGTAGCGGCCGCGGATGGCGGGGATGGCGCAGAAGGCGCACCAGTTGTCGCACCCCTCGGCGATGCGCAGATACGCCCAGCCCGGCCCGGTCGTGATCACGCGGCCGATCTCCTCAACGGGGCCGCTCTTGTCGCCGAAGTACAGGGGCCTGCCGTCGTGCATCACGTCCTCGACGGCCTGACAGATCTGGCCGAAGCTGCCGGTGCCGAGCATGCCGTCCACTTCCGGAAGGCTCTCGAGGATGTCGTTTTTGTACCGCTGCGAGAGGCAGCCGGCCACGAGGATCTTTTTCAGGCCGCCCGCCTTTTTCACTTCGGCGAGCTGCAGGATCTGGTCGATCGCCTCGCTCTTGGCGGTGTCGATGAAGCCGCAGGTGTTGACGATCGCAACGTCGCAGCCGTCCACCTCGCCGACCACGTCATGGCCGGCCTGATTGAGCAGGTAGAGCATCTGCTCGCTGTTGACCTGATTTTTCGCACAGCCGAGCGAGATGAGACAAATTCGATATGGCATAGGTCAATACTCCTCAAAGTTATCCTGATAGCGCGCGATGGCCGCGCGGATCTCGTCGCGCCCGAAGCCGCGGCGATACAGATAGTCCGACGCGCGGCGCAGCTCGTCGCGGTCGGGTGTGTCGCTGCGCAGGCGGCGGCGCAGCAGGGCGTCGATCTGTTCGTCCTGCTCCGGCAGCTCCTGCAGGGCGTCGTCCCACGCTTCGCGCGGGATGCCGCGGCGGTAGAGCTCGCTGCGGATGCGCCCCGTGCCGTAGCCCTTGGCGGCATAGTGCCGCACGCACATGGCGGCGTACTGCGCGTCGTCGAGCAGGTGCATCTGCTCGAGCCATGCGGCGGCGTCCTCGGCGTTGTCCGGGGTCTCGCCCTTTTCCTTGAGCCGGTCGGTCAGCTCCTTGACCGACATGGCGCGCGTGCCGATGATGCGCAGCGCCCGCTGCCGGCAGCGCGAGCGCTCGGAGGCGGCGCGCAAGGCGTCGAGCTCGGTCGCGGTCAGTTCCCTGCCGCAGCTGAGGTGATAGTCCGTCACGACGGCGAGCGTCGTGCGCAGCTCCTCACCGGTGTCAAACCGCGCCAGAAAGCGCTCCGGCGCGGTCTGCTTGAGCGCGATGAGCCGAGCCATCAGCCCTGAAAGTCGTCCGCCGCCACTTCGACGGCACGGCCGGAGGCGATGGCGGCCTTGCGGGCCTGCGGGCTCATGAGCTTGTGGGCGTTGGCGCGGATCTCCGCCTCGATCTGATCCGAGACGTCGGGGTGCTCACGCAGAAATTCCTTCATGCTGTCGCGTCCCTGCACGCGCACGTCGCCGTAGGTGTACCACGCGCCGGCCTTGTCGATGAGGTCGAGCTTGACGCCGAGGTCGACGATCTCGCCGATTTTGGAGATGCCCTCGCCGTAGATGATGTCGAATTCGGCCTCCTTGAACGGGGGCGCGACCTTGTTCTTGACGATCTTGGCGCGCGTGCGGTTGCCGATCATCTCGCCGCCGACCTTCAGCGTCTCGATGCGGCGCACGTCGATGCGCACACTGGAGAAATACTTCAGCGCGCGGCCGCCGGGCGTCGTCTCGGGGTTGCCGTACATGACGCCGATCTTCTCACGCAGCTGGTTGATGAACACGACGATGCAGTTCGTGCGGCTGACCGTTCCGGCGAGCTTGCGCAGCGCCTGGCTCATCAGGCGCGCGATCACGCCGACGGACGACTCGCCCATCTCACCCTCGAGCTCGCTGCGCGGCAGCAGCGCCGCCACGGAGTCAACGACCACGACGTCAAGCGCGCCGGAGCGCACGAGCTGCTCCGTGATCTCAAGCGCCTGCTCGCCGGTGTCCGGCTGGGAGATGAGGAGGCTGTCGATGTCCACGCCGAGGGCGCGGGCATACGCGGGCTCGAGCGCGTGCTCCACGTCGATGAACGCGACCTCGCCGCCGGTCTTCTGGGCGCTGGCGAGGATGTGCAGCGCGAGCGTCGTCTTACCGGACGATTCGGGGCCGTAGATCTCGACGATGCGGCCGCGGGGCACGCCGCCGATGCCGAGCGCGAGGTCGAGCGACAGCGACCCGGTGGAGATGGCCTCCACGTTCACGGGGATGTCGTCGCCGAGGCGCATGATGGCGCCCTTGCCGAAGTTCTTTTCGATCTGGGCGAGGGCGGTCTCGAGTGCTTTCTTCTTATCCTCCGGCTTGACGGGGCCGGAGGAAACGGGTGCGGATTTTTTCTTTTCAGCCATAGTCTTTCACCTCTAAGTATCAGATGCGGCCGACGACGACGCGCCGGATGCCGGCGGTGTCCTCAAGGGCGGTCACATCGGTGTATTTTGCGTCCTTCATCAGCGCCATGACAGCGTCTGCCTGATCCTCGCCGACCTCGAACATGAGCCAGCCGCCGGGACGAAGGATCTGCGTCCAGTGCTGCACGATGGCGCGGTAGAACATCAGCCCGTCCTCGCCGCCGTCGAGCGCGCCGAGCGGCTCATAGTCGCGCACGGAGCTGTCAAGCGTGAGGATGTCCATGCTCGCGACATAGGGGGGGTTGGATACGATGATGTCGAATGTGCCGATGCTCATCGGCGGCTTTTCGAGCGCGTCCGCCTTGAGGCAGATCGTGCGGTTCTGGCGGTTGCGGCGGAGGTTTTCCTTGCTCACGGCGAGCGCCGCGTCGCTGATGTCCACCATGACGACGCGCGCGGCCGGCAGCTCATGCGCCAGCGCGCAGCCGATGCAGCCGCTGCCGGAGCAGAGGTCGAGGATGCGGGCGTTCATCTTCCGCCCGACGAGTACCTGAAGCGCCGCATCCACGAGCACCTCGGTGTCCATGCGCGGGATGAGCACGTCGGGCGTGACCACGATCGGCAGACCGTGAAACTCCCACTCGCCGATCAGGTAGGCCAGCGGCTCGCCGGCGATGCGCCGCTGCAGCAGCGCCTGGATCTTCTGTTCATTTTCATCGGAGGTGTACAGGCGCAGGTCGCGCACGAACTCCTCCTTCGTCTTGCCGACGGCATACGCCACCAGCAGCCGCGCCTCGAGCGCGTAGGCCTCCACACCGGCGCTCTTGAGCGCCGTGCGCGTGGCCAGATACAGATCATTGTAGGTCTTTGGCATCTCTCTATTTCCAGTCCTTTTGTTGACGATTACCAGGTGTCGCTGCCCTTCTGCTCCGGGATGACGAGCTCCAGCGCGCGGATGGCGCACTCGATCATGCTGTCATCCGGCTCATTGGTGGTCAGACGCTGCAGCCACTTGCCCGGTGCGGACAGAATGCGCGAGCAGAGATTGTCGTGCCGGCCGACCCAGCGGTTGATCTCATAGCTGATGGACACGACGACCGGCAGCAGCAGCAGCCGCAGACCGACGCGCACCCACGGATTGTCCCACAGGCCGACGCGCAGGCTCACGAGCGAGAACACGAGAATGCTGATGATGACGACGACAAACAGGAAGCTCGTGCCGCAGCGGGGGTGAAAGCGCGACTGCGGCCGCACGTTCTCGACCGTCAGCGGCAGGCCCTTTTCATAGCAGAAGATGGTCTTATGCTCCGCGCCGTGGTAGGCGAACATACGCTCGACGTCCTTCATGTGTGACACGGCCCACAGATACAGCAGGAAGATGACGATGCGCAGCAGTCCCTCGAAGAGGTTGCGCACGACGGGGCTCTGGATAAAGCTCTTGGTCAGACCGGCGAGCAGCGTCGGCAGCAGGATGAACAGCAGGATCGACAGCGCGATGCCGAGCACCACGGCCGTGCCGATGATGATGTTCTTGCCCTTTTCCTCGCCGAAATGCCGCTCGATCCAGAGGTCAATCTTACCGGGCTCCTCCTGCTCGTCCTCGGGCAGGAGGTCGGCGGAATACGTCAGCGCCTGCATGCCCTTGACCATCGAGTCAAGAAACACGACCACGCCGCGGATGAGCGGCCAGCCGAGGATCGGGTGCTTTTCCTTGACAAGGTGCAGCTCGTCGACCTTTTCGACCAGCCCGTCCTCGGTGCGGCAGACGATGGCCTGCTTTTCCGGGCCGCGCATGAGAATGCCCTCGATGAGGGCCTGTCCGCCGATGGACGTGCGGAAGGAGACATTGGTGTCGGGTTTTGCGGATCTGGTTTTGCTCATATGGTTACCTCGGTTAAAATGAATAACGGGATCAGGTGCTGCTCTCGACAGCAAACGGCAGCCGCACCGAAACGAGCGTGCCGCCGCCGGGGGCGTTGCCGATCGTCAGCGTGCCGCCGGAGCGGGTGACGATCTCATCGCACACGGCAAGGCCGATGCCGCTGCCGCGCGCCTTGTGTTTTTCGCCCTTGAAGAACTTCTCCTTCACGTGCGGCAGCTCGCTGTCCGGGATGCCGGAGCCGTGGTCTCTGAACTGTATGGTAGCAGCTTCGGTGTCCGAAAAAACGGACACCTCGATCGTTTTGCCGTCGCAGGCGTATTTTGCCGCATTGTCGAGGATGTTGAGAAACACCTGCTTGAGGCGCTCCGGGTCGCCGGGCACGAGCGGGATCTCCTCCTCGGGCGGGTTGTAGATGAGCTGCATCCCGTCCTGACGCAGCAGCTCCTGATAGGTGAAGATGGTGTCCTCGAGCTCGCTCTCGATGTCGAGCAGCTCCATGTTGAGGTTGAAGCGCCCGTCCTGAATGCGGGTGAATTCCAGCAGCTCCTCGACAAGGCTCGTCAGGCGCGCGGCCTCCTTGGCGATGATGGAGATGCCGCGGCGGGAGTCGCCCTGAATGGCGGTGTCGAACATGAGCGTCTCGCTCCAGCCGGTGATGGCGGTCAGGGGTGTGCGCAGCTCATGCGAGATGGACGAGATGAACTCCGACTGCATTTTTTCGCTGCGGCTGATCTCCTGTGACAGCTCGTTGATGGCGGTCGCAAGGCGGCCGAGCTCATCGTCGCGCTGCACCGGCAGCTCCGTGCCGTAGCGCCCGCCGGCGATCGCGCGTGTGACCTCGGTGATCTGCTCGACCGGGCGCGACACGCGCCGGCGAAACCACAGCGCGCAGATCGTGGCGCCGATGGCCGCCGCGAGCACGCCCAGCACGATGCCGAGCGCGGTGCTGGTGCGGCCGGTGCTCAGCCCGATGGCGGCGCCCACGGCGACGCACAGCGCCGCGTGCACGCACTGACCGATGGCCATGCGCGAAAACAGGTCGCGGAAAAAGGCATATAGCGTCTTTGCCTTGGGTTCGGCTGCCGGGGTGGGGGTGAGGTCCTGCATGGTCTCAGTAGCCCCACTTGTAGCCGTAGCCCCAGACGGTCGTGATGTACTCGGGCTCGGTCGCGTCGTCCTCGATCTTAATGCGCAGGCGGCGGATGTTCACGTCGACGATCTTGACCTCGCCGTTGTAGTCCGCGCCCCAGACGGCGTGCAGGATCTCCTCACGCGAGAGCGCGCGGCCGGGATTTTCCATGAACAGCTTCATGATCGCAAACTCCGTCTGTGTCAGGCGGATGTGGTCGCTGTTTTTGTCGAGTGTGCGCGAGCGCAGGTGCAGCACGAACGGCCCGCTCGAGAGCACGTCCTCGGTGTTCTCGCTGCCGCCGATGCGGCGGTAGAGCGCGTCCACGCGCGCAAGCAGCTCAGCCGGGGAGAAGGGCTTGGTGACATAGTCGTCTGCGCCGGTCATGAGGCCGGTGATCTTGTCCATCTCCTGGCTCTTGGCGCTGAGCATGAGGATGCCCATCTTCGAGCCGGTCGCGCGGATGCGGCGGCAGACCTCGAAGCCGTCGATGTCCGGCAGCATCACGTCGAGCAGGGCGACGAGCGTGTCCGGATTCTGCTTGAGCTTTTCGAGCGCCTCCTCGCCTGTGGCCGCCTCGATGGGCTCGTAACCGGTCCGGCGCAGGTTGATGACGACGAAGCTGCGGATGCTGGGCTCGTCCTCAAGTACAAGAATTTTCTTCATGTATCCATGTTCCTTTCCAAAGGCGGTGTGTGGGACGCCTTTGCGGTTTGTGGCGTCTGCTTTCCGGGAAAGCAGAGATGTGCAGACATATTCATTTCAGTATATCACACTATTTACAATAGTGGTAGCAAAAAATTACGAATCGTGTTATTCTGTGACATAGGAAATGAGGTGGGTCATATGGAGCTTTTCTGGACGCAGATCACGGACGCGCAGCCGGCGTTCCCTGCGCGCACAAAGGCGCACGGCAGCGCATGGGGCGTGTCGCTGCTGGCATATGCTGTGCGCGCGGTCTGGGGCATCGCCCTGCCGGAGACGGCGGCGCTGCCCGGTGGCAAGCCGTATTTCCCGGCGTGCCCGCAGGTGCACTTTTCCGTCAGCCACACGCGCACGGCGGTGCTCGTGGCCGTGTCGGCTGCGCCGGTGGGCGCGGATGTGGAGCAGGTGCGCCCGCTGCATCCGGCGATGGCGCGGCGGCTCGCGCAGGCGGACTGCGGTGACCTGCAGCCGTTTGAGCTCTGGACGCTGCGTGAGAGCTGGTTCAAGCTCACGGGCGCGGGCGACCTGCGCACGATCCCGTTCCGGCGTGCAGACGGGGTGCTCGTCCCGCCGGAGGCGGGGGCGCTCTGCCGCGTGTATGACGGCATTCCCGGCTGCATGGCCGCCGTGTGCTCGTTTGCCGAGCGGCCGCCGGAGCGGCTGCAATTCGTGCCGCCGCGTGAGATTTGTATTTGTACTTGAAATATGCACCCGGCTGTTGTATAATCAAACGACCGCATTTGCCGGTGTGATGGAATTGGTAGACGTGCTTGACTCAAAATCAAGTGCCGCAAGGCGTGCCGGTTCGAGTCCGGCCACCGGCACCACGGCGTCAGAAGAAGCCAGCATCGTTCCGTTTCCGCCTCGCGGCGAAAACTGCATGATGCTGGCTTCTTCAACATATGATGGATATTCAGTTTCGTTTGGAGAAGGATATGAGTTTCACGGATGGATTACTTATACATGGGTTATTCCTATAAAAGGTAGACCTACGAAGGGACGCTAGCCAGAATGAAGCAACACTTTATCATATACACGGGACTGGACATTATTATCCAGGAATGATTGTGCCTGAACCATATGCTACAACCTATTTTCGTCTTAAATAATATAGGATATAGGAGATGAAACGATGCTTGCATTTGATAAAAGTAATGCCAACTTGTTAAAAGAACTTTTATACAGAAGTTATGTTCATGATGCAAAGCTGGAGAGCATCAGATATGATAGTGAGGATAAATGCATAAAAATTGCATTGACCAATTCAACTTTTGGTGTTGCATACGATTTAACATTTAAAAATGTAGAAATTGCATTAGCGATCAAAGGCAAGGAATATGGAAGCTCAGAAACACTTGTTTCACTAACTGTGGAAAAAGATTTTTCGTATCTGCAGGTGTATATTCCAAAATGCGGTGCGTTTGCTCAGGACTCTCTTTACCTGTTGTTTCAGATGTTTTCTGGAGATGAATTGCATATTGTTGCGCAGGAAGTGCTTATTGAAATTATAACCGAGCAAAGGAAGCAGCTTTGAATAAGAAGTGCGGGCGGTGCATCAGCACCGCCCGCGTTTTAATTACCATGTCTTGCATGGCCTGCGGCAATGGCGACAGCGTCAATTATATCTGTGACGCGTTTGACGGGCAGTGCACCGCTGCGTATAATGATGGCGCGCGTACAACTGAATTTATCGACAGAAAATCCATGCTGCCGGTGCGCTGACCTGGATGTACAACCTACTGTTTTCAAAAAGATAAGGAGGTGTTGACTTTATGAAAGATAGCTCCATCTCAAAGTATCATCTGTTTTCCGGTTTGAGTGCTCTGGTTATCGTTTATTTGGCTTTTACAACGACTGTATCTTATTTTGTGTTATATAAACCATGCATTTCGGATATCTCGGATGTCATGTGTGCGCAGGGCGCGAATGCAGTTATACACTCTGACTCATTTCAAGTAGTCATTATCTACTCTGTGATATTGTTGCTACTCTACGTAGTCATTCTCCACTTTTCGTATCAGTATTTTGGGGTGTTATATCTGACGCAGGAAGGCGTTCTGCTCAAAGCTCCATTCAAACGGCGGATCTACATCCCCTATACGGAAATCCTTGAATTAGGCATCGACGTGGGAACGACCAAACAGTTCTGGATCTATATCAGTAAGAAAAAAATTCCCCTGAAATATCAGCATAGGATTAACCAGATTTCCAGTTCTGTACGGCATAAGCGAATTATTGTCCCGTATACTGATAAGCTGCTGCGCATGCTGGTAAGCAAATTGCCGCAGCCGCTTGGAAAGAGGCTCAATAATACCACGTCCATCCTGAGAATTTATAAGTGCGACGTGGACGCATGAAAGGGAAGCGCACGATGAAGCATATGATTCAAAAATGCCTGCATTGGCTTGCAAGTGATGCCAGACAAACCATAGCGGAAGTGAAGTATGCTTTCCGGCGGCGCAGTCAACGCGTGCTGTTGGCAGTGCAGATGGCGGCGTGGGTCGTGATCCTGGCTGAGCTTGTGATTATGAATATCTGTATAGATTCTCCATGGTGCGCCACTGTTGCTGTTATCGGGTATTTCGTATGGCTGGTCATTGATTCTAAGCACTTGCTTAGTGTTATGCAGTGTGTTTTATCATGGATAGCGGCAGCGGCCTTTACAGTAGCCATTTTTGCGCATGAAATGGCACTGTGGTGAAGTTCACAATCAAATCCTTATCAAGATTCGTCGGCAGCAAAGAAATGCTGCCGGCTTTTTTCGCGGCAGTGTCAGGCACATAAAAGACACAGACTGGACACAGGTTCTTTTCAAAATCTTCAACATTCGCACCGGTACGGCGGATATACTAACTGGGTGAATGAATGAGGGAGGTCTTGCACCATGTGTACCGCAGCGACTTACTGCAACGGCGATTTTTATTTCGGCCGCAACCTTGACTACGAATTTTCCTACGGCGAGCACGTGACGATCATGCCGCGCAACTATCCCATCCGCCTGCACAGCGGCGCGCTCGACCGGCATCATGCCATGATCGGCATGGCGCATATTCAGGATGACTACCCGCTTTATTATGACGCGGTCAACGAAAAAGGGCTGTGCATCGCGGGGCTGAACTTTGTCGGCAATGCGGTCTATCCGCCCGTCACGCAGGGCGTGGCCTCGGTGCCGCAGTACGCGCTCATCCCGTGGCTGCTCGGCACGTGCGCCACGGTCGCCGAGGCGCGCAATGCGCTCGCGCGCGTGGTCGTGGACAACACGCCGTTTGCGCCCGCGCTGCCGTGCGCGCAGCTGCACTGGCTGGTCGCTGACCGCAGCGGCTGCATCGTGGTCGAGGCCACGGCGGACGGCCTGCACGTCTATGACAACCCCGCCGGAGTGCTGACGAACAACCCTGGCCGCGCTGCGCAATTACACCCGCCTGAGCCCGAGCCAGCCGCCGGCCGATTTCTGCGGCGTGCCCGTCACGCTCGACAGCCGCGGCATGGGCGCGCTCGGCCTGCCGGGCGACCTGTCGTCGCCCTCGCGGTTCGTGCGCGCGGCATTCGTGCGCGCCAACGCCCGCGCGGCGCAGACGGAGGACGCGAGCGTCAGCCAGTTTTTCCACATCCTCACGAGCGTGGAGCAGCAGCGCGGCTGCTGCGAGCTGGATGACGGCCAGTTTGAGATCACGCTCTATTCCAGCTGCTGCAACGCGGATCAGGGCATCTATTATTACACGACCTACGACAACCGCCAGATCACCGGCGTGAAGCTCCACGCAGCCGACCTCGACAGCGCGCGGCTCACTGCGTATCCGCTCGCGGACACGCAGCAGATCCGCTGGGAAAACTGAATCCAAACGCATGGAAAGACCGGGGCATCCGCTGGGATGCCCCGGTTTTCACAAGAGTAGATGCCGCGCATTTGCGCGGCATGGTCGTGAGGACGCTCTACAGCATGGAAAACGAGCCCGATGTCACCGGCGCATGCCCGTTTGCGGACGTGGCGTCCGGCAGCTACTGCGAGGACGCGGTCACGTGGGCGGCTGCCAACGGCATCGTCAGCGGCCGCAGCCACACGCGCCCAGCTGGCTGCAGTGCTGCACCGCTTCTGCGAAGCGTTCGCCTGAGCGGACAGCGCGTGCACTGCAGTCAGGCCGCAACCCCCTTTTCAAAAAAGGAAAACTTTTTTGACAGTCTCAGCCCGCCGGAAGGCGGGCTGTTTTTTGCCCATTTGCAGCGGATATGTGCGGGAATGCATCTTCCTGGCCGGATTTTTAAATATTTAAATTGACGCGAAGGCGCGCAATGGTTATAATATCAAATATTTTTGTGATATTTCAGCGGACAGGATCCGCTTGTCCCGAAAGGATGTTTTCCATGGCAACCGTTTCTGCGCCGGTCAAGCGCACGCGGCGGCTGCGCCCGGCCCCGCTGTGGCTGAGCCTGCTGCCGGCGTTTCTGGCGTATTTTTTTCTGGATTTTTCCCTGCGTCTGTTTTACGGCTCGATGAGCGATGTGCCGCTCTGGGCGTGGCAGCCGCTGGTGTTCACCCTGCTGTGGTCGGGCACGATGACGGCGATCGCTGCGCTGCTGCCGCGGACGGGGCGGCGCATCTTCCTGCTGGTCACGTTCGTGCCGTTTGTGCTGCTGACGATCGCGCACTGCGTGCTCTATCAGCTGACGGGCACGTGTTTTTCCTTTGCCGACCTCGCTTATGCGGGCGACGGCGCGCGGTTTGTCAGCGCGGCGTATTTTCACCTCAAGGTGGGGCAGTGGCTGAGCATCGCCGTGTGTCTCGCGCTGATGCTCTGTGCCGTGATCTTCACGCCGCAGACGCACGTTGGCCGCCGCGGAGGGATCGCGGCCGCTGTGCTGGCCGCCGCATGTGCAGCGGGCATTTTTGCCGTGCACACCACGCAGATGCCCCGGGGCGGCGCCGTGGAGCATAGTGAGTATCTCGCATGGGACAATGCCGAGAGCCACGACACGCTTGCAGATGCCTATGCGGAGTTTACCAACGCCAACCGCTGCCTGATGTTCTCCGGCCTGTACCAGTACACGGTGCGCGGCGCGGTCGTGACGATCTGGCCGCAGACGACGGCGGACACCGAGCGGATCGCGGAGCTGGACGCATATTATGCCGCCCACCCGAAGCAGGCGGCCGACACGCCGATGACCGGCGCGTTTGCGGACAAGAACCTGATCCTGATCATGATGGAATCCGTCGACGACTGGCTTGTGGCGCCGGAGTATATGCCAAATCTATACCGTCTGGAGCAGGAGGGCGTGTATTTCCGGAATTACTACGCGCCGATCTTCCTCGCGGCGGCAACGTTCAACTCGGAGTTTACGGCGAACACCGGCATGATCGCGCCGGAGTATCAGGTGCGCAACTCGTATTACACCGAGCATGCGCTGCCGTATTCGCTGGCGAACCTGTTTCGTGACGCGGGCTACCGCGCCCGGTCCTATCACGCGGCCAATCAGAACATTTATAACCGCGGGCAGATTCACCTGAACTTCGGCTATGAGTCCTATAACGCCTACGGCGATCTCGGCATGGACGACTATATGCTCGATTCGCAACTCCTGCGCGGTTATGACCAGATCGTCTCGGACGAGCCGTTTTTCAGCTTCATCATCACGTATTCCGGCCACGGGCCGTACACCACGGAGCAGCAGAACATCTCGGAGCCCCATCTGGACCGTGCCCGCGCGGTGATCGACTACAGCACCGTGCCGTATACGACCGAGGCGCAGAAAGAGGAGTACACCCGCGCCGTGGCGCAGGCCATGGAGACGGACGCTTTCATCGGCGGCCTGCGCAAGCAGCTGGAGGCCGACGGCCACGCCGAGGACACGGTGCTCATGCTGTTCACAGACCACTACTGCAAGTATTTTTCCGATGTCGAGCTCATCAGCGCCATCAAGGGCGAGACCGATCGCAACATGCTCTCGAACGTGCCGTTTGTGATCTGGACGGAGGGCATCACGCCGCAGGTCTCCGAAAAATACGTCAGCACGATGGACATCGCGCCGACGATCGTGGACCTGTTCTCGCTGGACGCCGACCTGCGCTATTATATCGGCAATGACATGTTCGGCCCGGACGGCGGCGTGGTCTACTTCCGCAACTATGCGTGGTATGACGGCAAGACCTATGACACCGGCAATGACGCTTCGACCAACCCGGCCGCGCTGGCCATGCGCGAGCAGGTGCGTGAGCAGATCGATGTCTCGCAGGATACGTTCCGCTATGACTACTTTGCCTATCTGCAGCGGCGCGGGATCCTCAATCCGGATGAATAGAAACGCAGCAAAAAGCGCCCCGAATGCATTGCATTCGGGGCGCTTTTCCGATTTTCGGGGTTATCCGTTCACACCGGGGATCAGGTCAAGGATCGTCTTGGATTCCTTGACGGTGACGGTGCACGCGGCGGAGTGCGTTGTGCCGTCGGCGCCGGTGATCTGCAGGATCACGGATGTTGAGCCGACTGCGGCGGCCGTTGCGGTGACGGAGTAGATATCGTCCGTGCCGTTGCCGGTGCGCACCGGCTGGCCGAGCGAGACGACGCTGCCGTCAGCCGCGTAGACCTTCACGGTGTCCTGCAGGCTGTCGAGGTTCTGTCCGCGGACGTGGAAGGTGATCGTGCCGGTTTTTGTGCCGTTGAGGTCGAGCGTGGCGGAGTCGGTCTCGGCCTTGACGCTGTCCACGCGCGAGGGCGCCTTGACGGTGATCTGGCATGTGGCGGTGCAGCTGCCGGCGGAGGCCGTGATCGTCACGGAGCCGGCGCTCGTCGCGATGACGATGCCCTTTTTCACGGTGGCGATGTTCGGGTCGCTGCTGGCCCAGGAGACAAGCTCATCCGGGGCGTTTGCGGGCTGCATGGTCGCCTTGAGCGTGAGCGAATCGCCGATCTGCATCTCGGCCTTGTCCTGATCGAGCTTGAGGCTCTTGACCTCGATGGCGTCGTTCGTGACGGTGACGGTGCAGTCGGCCGAGCGTTTGCCGGCTTTGACAGTGATCTTGGCCTTGCCCTCGGTCACGCCGGTGACGACGCCGTCCTTCACGGTGGCGACGGCGGCGTTGCTGCTCGACCAGGTGAGTGTCTCATCCTTGAGCTCCTGACCGTTTGCGTCGAGCACGGTCGCCGTAAGTGTGAGCGTGTCCTGCGGGGCAATCTCGGCCGTCTCATGATCGAGTGTGACCGAATCGACGCCGGACTTGCCGCCCTGCAGTGCCATGATCAGAATCAGCGCAATGAGCGCCACGACGACGAGCGAGCCGAGGATGATGGCGACGGTCTTTTTCGAGCTGCGCTTCGGCTGTGCGTCCTCCGTCTCGACCGGCACGGCCTTGCGCTGTGCCTTCGGCTTTGAACCGGGGAACGTGCCCGCTGCGGCGGGCGC
>OGYD01001465.1_pt1 | contig 17668 bp, 10 predicted proteins | sample 1576441 | NCBI WGS metagenome assembly OGYD01 (sample SAMEA3541537, study PRJEB24748) | human gut metagenome | biome: human gut; feature: human-associated habitat; material: faeces | place: China | collected 2012 | reverse complement strand
GGTCATCTTTCAGGCCCGGCACATCTTTTTTGTGGGCAGCGGCATGTCTGGCATCGTGGCCAAGTACGGGGCACGCTATTTTTCCAGCATGGGCAAGTTCTGCCTGTACATCGACGAGCCCCATTACCCCACCGAGAGCCGATTCGTGGAAAATTCGCTGGTGATCGTGTTTTCGGTGTCCGGCGAGTCCCGCGACACCATCGGACAGAATAATACGACGTACCTGTGACATAATAGTCCTTTCCACCTTCCGTAAAGTGATTGTCTCCGCCGGCAATCACATGTGCTCCCACTTCCGCTTTGGCAGAATTTGTCACTGTAAGTCCGGTCAGAGGCTTCACCTTCAGTGTGCCCTTGCCGTATGCGATCTCCATAGCATCCGCATCCGTGGACTCCTTGAAGAACTCTACCCGGATCTCCGTTGCCGAAGACAGGATGTTGTAATCGGTAGCCTTGAAATCCACCTGAATCTTATTGCTGCGATCCAGGATCATCTTGTTGGCAGTATCATACATCATATATACGGAGTCAATGGTGTTGCCGTTGTCATCCCGAAAAAATACGGAAGGTGCCTTGGTTCCGGCATTGTAAGCTGCTACCATGGTGTTCACAAACAGCTTCTTCTCCGCCATTCCTGTAGGCTCCGTATGTCCCGCACCGGAATACGTGACATTGCCCATGCTGTAAATATAATAGTTATTTACCACATCTTTGGGGCTGACATTATACAGGTTCACACCATTGTCATTGCCCCGTCCGTTGTTCCTCTCAGTCTGTGTCTTTCTGGTCTTGGCATTGTCGGACAGGTCAGACAGACAATACCATACCACAATATCATTTTTGCCGTCTCCATCCTTATCCAGCTCCATGTTCGGCTGCAGCCACTGATAATGTGTTGCCGCCACTGTCAGAGTCTGCTGTTCTTCTGTAGTGATCTGATAAGGATAATTAGTGATCTGTCCCTGATTTACCTGCGTAACGATCATATCAGGACCGGCACCGTCTCCGAATTCCTTGTAATCTCCCAGCACCGTGATCTGCCCCTGAGAGTTCGTCGTCTTATCCATACCCTGATAAAACAGAGAATTGCAAATCGGAAAATAGAAACTCGTATAAGACGTTCCCTTCCGCAGGATCGCATTGATCCGATTCTGCACATACCGGACTGTCGTATATTTGGTCGTGCCCTCGATATTTCCGACCGTCTGATCACTGCTCCGGTCCGTTCCCGGCTTCCATGCCGTATCGTAATTGTACTGCGTGTCCAGAATATTGTAATAAGCATCATAACGCTTTCTCTGGGCATCGGATAAACTGGAATTGTTCCTCTGGTCATCATAATATTCCCGAAGCGCACCGTATCGGTCCAGTCCTACCGCCGCACGCATGGTCTTGTTGAACTCGTAGCCCCAGTACCAGCTTTTACCGCTACCGGCCGTACTGTTGATATACGAACTGCTGTCATGGGTAAACAGGACACTCTTGCCATCCTCAATATAATCGCGGATTGCTTCAGATACTGCCATATTTTTCAGGCTCTGATCCTTGCCTCCGAACTGATAATTGTCTCCAAATCCAAGGATCAGCATATCGTACTGCTGGAAAGTGGTGTATGCCGCATTGTAATAGGCTTCCGACTTCTGTTCATCGGTCTTAAGCTTTTTCAACTGATCGTCTGAAATCAATCCGTTGATAAAAGTTGAAGTCTTCACGGAATCAATAGATACATTAAATTCCCGGATACCGCTTAACAGTGACTTTACATCACTGTCACTTTCCAGATTCCACAGTGTCTTGTCATTAGATGCTTTTCTGTCGGACATCAGCTGCAATACCTGAATATCCACTCTGGAACCTCTGTCCACTGCCGTATAACCGGACACTGCGGTTCTCACCAGTGCATCAGAATTATCATAGAAGATCATCTTCCAGGGCAATACTCCCTGATAATCATCCGGCAGCACTCTGACTACCTTATAGGTATATCCGGTGCGCAGCTCGTAATGGCCACTGTCATTCTTCGCCACTTCCTTCCATTCCTGCCCGGATCTGACATACAGATTCAGTCCGGAAAGCTCCTCCGTGGAAGAAAGTGTCTGCCCGATTACATCGGAACCGGAAAAGCGACCGTCGGAGTTCTTATCAATATACAGCTTGCAATCATACGTCGTGCTCACCTGGGAGGCAGCCGCATCATTGGACAGAGCAAAAATATACTGCAGATAGAACTTACCGTCCGTCATCTTCAGGAACGCATCGTTGATACCGTCCCCGTTGTAATGCAGCTCTGTAGGAATATAATCTTCCCCAAGATTTTTCACCCATTCGATCTGCAGTTTGGACAGATTCAGATGGTTGCCAAAGCTTCTCTGTCTCTCTTCTCTGGCCGCCTTCTGCTCCGTTGTCTCCCGGGCTGCAGTCGTCAGCTGACTCTCCGCAAATACATTCTCCTGCCAGTATTTGTAATTGCCGCTTTCATCCGTGGACAAGGCAAACTGTATCAACTGGTAAAAATAGGAACTTTCGTCCACTGTTGCCGTATTGGCACTCACCTTACCGTCAATTCCCGTCAGAAGTGCATCCGCAAATACTACCGGATACCCGGCGGAAATATACTGCTCGAACTCCTTTTCTCTGGTGGAGTTCATATCGTTTCCGGGTCCCCGATACTGATTGGAAGTGTGACTCAGGGAATCATCCTTCAGACGGTTCTTGTTATCATCCGATTCATCCTTATAATCATACAGATCCCCGATATGCGTATAGATCAGCCCATTCATGGAACTGTCATTGTAAACGGTCTGATTGTTTTTCACATTCATGGTTCCGGTGCGGGCACCCACATAGATCATATCATATCGATCGTTGAGATCCTCTATCTTGCCAATGAACTCTGCGGAAGCCATCTGGGTAATGGAAATACTTCCTCCGTAACTGCTCTGCCCCAGAAATCCTTTCACGGAATCTGCAGATAAAGCTCCGGTTCCGAAATCATAACAGGGCTCCAGATCCAATACCGCAAGGCTGTCCTTTACCTGGCTTCTGTGCAGATACCAGTTCATAATATATCTGGTGATGGAAGCTTTGCTGATCTCTTCATTCAAAGTGACCGCCGTGGCATTTTCCTGTGTGATCAGAAAATTCTCGTAGCGGATCTCTTTCAGGACATCCGTGTAGATCCATGCTCTTGTCTTATCTGACTTCAGATCCGTCAGATAATCCTCTGCCGCATAAGCTTTGGAACTGTCGTTGTTCAGGTATACATTTTCGTTCAGGTATTCCTTCAAGGTATCCAACGTCAGGGTATCCGCATTTGCCGCCTGCATTGCAGACGCATAGGATCTGATATTTCCCTCTGCCGCGCTTTTCAGCGTATCGACACTTACATTTTCCCAATAGGAATCTCCCTGACTTGCGATTGCGTTTGCCACATTGTCATCCGACACCTGCAGCAGAGTCAATGCCAGTTTCGTCAACACTTCATTGCTCTGGGTGCTGTTCTTGGCATAAAAATTATAATCCATGATCACCGGCACTCTGGCTGCAGCGGTTCTGATCCCGCTGTCGTCCACGCCAAATGCCAGCTTTGCGATCACGGTTGCCGCAGAGACCATATTGGACGGCTCTGCCCCGTAACTTCCCTGACCGGAAAAATAGAACAGATCCACATCTGCCAGATCAATTCCACAATAAGAATCCTCCGCTGTAATGGAAGCATCTGCCAGATCAGCCAGTTCCTGCAGGGTAAGTGTTGTCACTTCGATCTTCAGTGTATCGATATCGTCTCCGGTGGCTGTACCACTCTCATAACGACTGGTACCGGACAGATTCAGGACATTTTTCTTGAACCATTCTTTGTTGTAGAAACCGCCGTTATAGGCAATAGTCTCCGTAGCATCCTCTCTGTCATCCCCTACAAAATCATAGCTGTTGGCGGTGTCAAAGCCCGCTTCCCCCTTGTAAGTAACCTGAAGGGAACCCGGTGTCACCATAGTGTAGCTGCCGGCCTCATCCTTACGATAGGTATCGATCAGACGGTAATCACCGTTTTTGTCACTTACTGTCATTGCAGATACATAATAGTCGCCGTTATCATTTGCTGTGAAATCCACAAGATAGGCACTGGCTATGGTCTCAAATGTATATGCCTTCGAAACATCATCCCATTTTGCCAAAAGCTGTGCGCTATCCGGCTGTGCATGATCCAGGATGTAGAGATTCTGGGTAATATCTCCGGCAGAATAGGCTGCTATCGCATCTCCTCCGGATGTCGTGCGTGCCTGCACAGCAGTACCTGCATCATTTCCGGATACCCCCCTGGACGTAGTCTTTAATCCATCCGGCAGTGCCGCATCGGTACCGTATACAATCTGTCCGAGATAGGTATAAACGGCAGTCTCACCCATACCTATCTTCTGATAGATTGTCCTGTCCACATAATCTTTTGCCTGAAAACTCGTTTTATCAATAGCGGCCAGATCCGTCTCCGAAATTGCATATAAGCCCTGCGCATATCCCCTGGCGCTGTCTGAACCATTGATAATCGTAGTCTCCAGTCCGTTGCTTCCTCCGGTAGATCTATGGGAAAATACCGGAGTCACGCTTTTGGCATCCCGGTTACTGTCTCCGGCGGCCTCCAATGCACTGTATCGGTTATAACGTTCTCCTGCTGCTACCGTCTCCCCATTGGCAATCTCACGATAGACCGCATCGATCTGTTGGTAATTGTATCTGCCGGATCCGTCCTGTCGGAATACAAAGTGTCCTCTTACGTCCTCGGTTCTGGAAGCTCCGGTGCTTTCGCTGTAGGCAGAAAAAGTAACCGGACCTGTCGTCGGAAACTTTGCAGCATCCAGACTGTCCATAGCTGTCTGGCGCTCTGTGGCTGACGGCATCTCGGAAAGCTTTCTGCCCTCAGATACCGGCTCCTCGCCGCCTGCCAGATAGCCGATCGTGGCATTTTCCTTCGACGGAACGATCTCCAGAATATGGAAAGTACCATCAGAAGAAGCTACCGTATCCTGTACCAGTTTTTCAATACCCGGAAGGGTTCTTTCCTGCGCATTGACCTCCATAGAGCCATAGCTCTGACCGGCTCCGACGGCCAAAGCTATGGTGAGGATTCCTGCTATATACTTTTTTGAATTGCGTTTCCAATTCATGGTCATTTATTATCCTTCCATTCCCACCACTCCGGATTCTTCTCTACTTCCAGTAAAAGATTTCTCTTATGATCCGGATATCGTTCATCATAAATGGTCATAATTAAATAATCATTTTCTTCATGTGCGCCAATATCAAACTGTACCTGCGAAAAAGGAAGATGCATATTATCAATTTCTGCAAATTTTGTGTTGGAATCCAACGGCAGTTCTCCCTGGAAATATCCTGCCAGTTTTGCTGCTCTATGTCCTTTCTCTCTTCCAGACTCAAAACCATACGCATGCAGATCATAACGATTCGTCCAGGTAGGTCTCAGCACCGTAATCACATGCTGATCATTGGCAAATAAGATATCCACTACCGGCACCAGTATTACCGTTTCGGCCACTAATGTGGAATCATCCGGACTCCATGCCTGAAGCTTCAGACGATATTCGGTATCCCAGGAAATATAGCTAAGTGCTCTTACCTCTGTAGATTCTCCCGTATTTTCTGTTGTCAGATAGCCTTCCTGATGAACATCATCATATGCTCCGTCATAGACTTCAAAACCGACCTGATATGATTTTTGTATTCCGTTCCATACCTTGAAATCATTATTCAGCTCACTGGGAATATCTGCAAATCTCCAATTTACTTCCCCTTTATAATTTCGAATCTCGCAATTAATTTTTCCATTACGGTTTAATACAAACTGACTGGAGTAAATATACGGTTCCTTCGCGTTTACAACCGTCTTCAGGGGAGGGATTGTAATATCGATTTCTCTGGTAATCTTAATATCTGCTGATAAAGCTATCACCGCACGTACACGTACTACCGTATCCGTCATATTTCCACATTCCAGTTCTGCCTGGAACTGTCGACCATCAGAATCTGTCAAACCGGTTATTTTGTAATTATTGGCATAATCACCTACCACACTCCACTCAATCTGTGGATAACCATTTCTGTAATCCGCCCAGGACGGCAGACATTCAATCAATGCCTTATAACCGATCTTTTCCGTACTTCCTTCGGTAAAATCATATGTGGTCAGATTCTTGGCAATCAGTGTTGCATCATATTTTCCGTCAATGTTGGTATAGGGTAATACCGATACCTTTGTGGATGCAGACATTCCGGGATCCGCCACGGAAGTACAGGTTACCTGTAGCACAAGTGTTCCGGTCGGCTCATATCTGTCAGCCGTCAAAAGACCGCTCCCATTTATCGTGGTTCCTGCCTTAAGTCCAGTTGCGTCCACTCTTGCCACGCTCCAGGTCACCCCGGCATTTTTAGCCTCTTCTGTTCCTTCCATAGTATAAGAGTACTGCAGGCTGTCCCCCTGAATCACCGAAGCATCTTTCGGTTCTATATCCAGAGAATCCACCATATGCTTTTGTACCGTTACGGTAGCCGTTGCCGCTATGGTAGGATCCGCTACGGCGGTACAGGTTACTGTCAGAATATTCTCTGCTATGGTCTCATCCGCTGCCACACTCAGTTTACCGTTACCACTGATGGTGCTCTTACATGCGCTGCCATCCTGATAACTTACGGCCCAGGTCACACCCTGAGCAATGGCTTCCTCGTCTCCGGTGATCTCGTAATCGAAGACGAAAGCCTGTCCCTGTTTCAGATCTTCGTGCTCGGGAATGATACGGATGCCGCTGATCCAGGAATAGATGCGGGACGGCTCGGAGCTCAGATCATTTCTCAGCTTGATGGTCTCGGAAATTTCATAGGACTTGTCCTGATAGGTAAAGGTCATGTTCAGAACAACTTTCCGCTTATCCAGTTCACTGAGGTCCACGCTGAAGCTGCTGACATGCTCTGCCATCAGTGCGGGCTTAGCCACGTCAAAATCTCCTACCACAAGTTTGCCCTCGGCATCCTTGCTATTTGTCACCTCATAAAGATACACCTGATTGGCATCGGCATAATCCGCTCCGACACCACCCTGCCAACGGATCATATAGCTGTTGTCGTTATTGATCAGACGCAGTTCACTGACACTGGCATTCGTTACGTCCAAGCCGTTAACGTCTTTTGCCACATTACCGTCCATATCCACAGCTTTCTGATCCGTCAGATTAGAAAAGCTGATGCCCTTCTCCACATCTATGATCAGATCGATCATCTGGTTGGCAGTCAGCTGGGCTTCTTCCTGCAGAGTCAGTTCCTTGTTTCCCCGCATATAAGAATTGTTGCCGGCGATCACGAATGCTCCCACCGCACCTGCTACTATGGTCATGATTGCAAGAGATACGATGATCTCTACCAGAGTAAATCCTTTCTTACCAATCCCCATGGTCAACCTCCTTACTTCGTCAGGATCTTACCAGTCTTGCCGACCGTTGTGATTTCTATGTTTCTCGTTCCGTTGCTTACGACGATTTTCTGACAATATTCTTTCAACACATTGTTTGCCGTACAGGTATCCTTCTCAAAGGCCCCGGATGCACGGTTAAACACCAGATGTAGCCCCTTTGAAGATGAAACATAAGGTAACAGGCTGTCGGATCCTTTCAGTTCCGTCAGGGAATATCCCGTGGAATCCCCCTCAAAATATACTTTGATATCAATAGGCTCTTTTCCCAGTACCCTGTTGGATACCTCCACATCTCCCTGCCGGATCTGTGCCGTATATTCCCTGGTCGTATCATTATAGCTGATAACGCATTCCACCCGATTCTGTTCTTTTCCGAGGGTCAGCACTCTGGTCCGCTCCAGTGTTGTCACAATTTCGTCCGCACATTTCCGGACTTTCCTGCCGGTCAGGGATGTAATGGATGTGGCCATCACACCCACCAGCACCGCCATGATCGCAATGACAATGATCAGCTCCACCAGGGAAAAACCACTGTTGTTATTCTTTCTGCCAGTTTTCATAAACTATCAAATCTCCCAGATTTATATCACTGTTCTTATAGGACTTACCGTTACTGCTCAGGTAACCGTCTCCGCCATTTAAAAAATCTACCACATGATATTCCTGTGTCTTACCGGCAGCATCTACGATCGTTCTGGAATAGGTCAGGGCATGAAGCACCGCATCCCGGTCAGGTTCCACATTGACATTCTGATCCAGTGTGATCGTTCCGCCGGACAGGATCGTTCCCTGGAATTCCTTTGTCACTTTGACATCTCCGGTAGCAATGATCAGTCCACTGAACTCGCCGAATCCGGCTTCCGGATAGGTATAATCACCCTTTACAATAACTGCCTTATATCCCTGCTCCGCAAGGCTTCCTGTGGTATTGCCGAAATATTTTGACTCCACCTTATTTCCGGTACTGCCGTTTAATACAGCATGGAAGGTCGTTATCTCCCCTTCATTTACCAGATTGGTATAAGCATTGGCTGCATCCGTCTTCTCCGAAGGAAGCAGCTGCTCATAGACATCGATCATCTTCTTGGACAATGCCTGGAATTTCAACTGATCCGATGCCAAAAGTGCCTGATATCCTGCATTGGCACCATCACTGGTCAGTGTGGCATCCAACAGCTTCTCCTGACTTCCCGCAGCCGCACTGCTGTCATACATGGCCACATTGCCTGCCAGATGCATGATGTACGCTCCGTTCTGCTGTCCACGCACCTGAATGGCTTTGGTATACAGACCGGTATAGGCTTCCATGGTCTGCTGGTTGGCACCGTAATAATCCTGAAAATACCGGTTGGCATTGGCTCTCGCGGGCTCAGAGGTGCTGTCAAAGCTTACATAATAATACACCAGCGTGATCTTGCTGTTGATCCGCTTGAAAATCTTCTGGATATTGTTCTGGGTCAGTCCGTACTCGGCCAGCGTATGACCATTCAGGGTAGCGGACGGAATATTCAATGCCACTTCCGTTACATCCGCCTGGTCCCTGATCTTGTCCTTATACTGCTCCAACGTGATCGGGTTGCTGGCACCGTTTAACACGGTCTTGCCGGAAGCATCCACGCCGATACACTGCGCCGGAACGAGGTAAGCCAGCTGGTCACTCTTCACAGCGATAGACTGTCCCATCATCACATCCTGTACTCCGGTGTTGCTCACACCATCCTCACTGGTAATTCCATCCTTGGCTTTCGTCAGAGAAATGTAAGAATTTCCCGCCAGCGTAAGATTCTTCAATTCATTCAGATAGATCTCCGTATCCGTGCCGTTGACCAGAATGGCGCTGCTGTCCACGCCCTTTCCATTACCGAAGCCAATATACTGTCCGGCATATTCTCCGTCGATCTGTGCTCCGGCGGTAAATACATTCCGCTCTCCGTTCATCTTGAGATCTCCGGCCACATATATGTTGTTTCCCTGAAAGCTCAACGTTCCGTTGCTTCCCGTATTGCCCGGAATACCTCCGTTCATGGCAATGGAACCGGCCCATACTTCACCGTACTGATCTGTGGTAAGTGTGGCTCCTTCTCCCAGATATAAGTCGGAAGCCATCACCATACGCTTGTCTTCGTTTTCATTGCCGGTGGTCTCTTTCCATTCCACCGTCACACCGTTACCCTTGCCGGACTCTTCGCTGCCCACGATAAAACGGTTCGCATAAAAGCTGCCGCCGATGACATTGATGCTGTATAGCGCAGGATTGGAAGGAAGCGCCTGAATATTCTCCTGTGCCACCATGGAGATTCCCGTAATGGAAGGCAGCGTCACTGCCTGTGCAAAATCCATATCCGGCATCTTCACCCGGATATCGGTCTGGATCACGGACACATAACCATCGGTATCCGTATAAGTCACTTTCAGGCCGCAGAAGGAAAGTCCGTCGGTGTACAGCTGAAAACGTCCGGTAGGAATATCCGTGGTCTCCACTCTCTCCTTGTTGCCCGTCACCGGATCCGTTGTCATTACATATACCTTCAGACTGCCGCTGCTGTCCAGAGCCATCCGGTACACTACTTCCCCGGAGTCATTCAATGTCTCTAGCACCGTCCCCCGCTTTATCTCCGAAGACAGGCTGTTGAACAGCTTGGTCAGATCATAGTTGTTGATATTCATACTTCCTGTCACTGCATAATAATCCTGCATATCCTTCAGGAAATAATATCTCAGTTTGTTCTGCTTCTCCTCTGCGGAGGTTGCCTCATAATTTTTCAGGACCAGTTCATAGGCACTTCCGACAGAAGCGGACACCCGCTCTCCCATAGCCGTCCGGATCTCATCCAGCACAGTCTCTGCGGAGTAAAAGTTGTCCTTCGCCTTGAGATTGTTCACCTTCATCTGATAGTTCAGCAGTGACATATACATCAAAACACTGGCTAAAATGCCAATAAAGGCCATGGCAATGATCACAACGACCATTGCTGAGCCCTTATTGTCCGTTCGTCTGTGGAATTGTCTTACCCTTGAAAATATTTTGGGATTTCTTCCGCATATCTTCATGTTTCTCGTCTTCCTTCCGGTATCTCCTCTATCTTGCGTCCGTCAGATCATTCGATCACGGTTCCCGTCATGGTAAGTACGGGGGACTGCACTCCGATCATATCTTTTACATACACCTGTACCCGCATGTCATAGATACGGTTGCGTCGCTCCGTCGGTGTCAGACCGCCGTCCGCACCCATAATATCCTTCGCCACGTCTCCGGTAGCATTTCCTGCCGCACCGGACACGCTGAGGTCATTGAAAATGTATTCCGTATTGCTTCGCTTCACCAGATTCGTCTGCAGTCTGCAGGCGGAATCAATGCTGGCTCCGGCAGAGGACATCCAGCCCGGCCAGGTCTCCCGCAGTTCAAATGCTGCTTTGTAATTGTTGTCCCAGGAGGAATACGGGTTAAAACCGGTACTCTCATCCGCAAAACTGTCTATTCTCTCCGCTGAGGGAGTCTGCTCCACCAGGAACAGATTCGTCTGTACATTCTTCGGGTTGTTCACGATCACTTTATCAACTGCAGAAGTCACTATGCTCTGGGTAGCCTCCACTCTGGGCTGCAGGCACACAATAATATTGGCCAGCTGGGAAATGATCTCCTCTGCATCCACCGGATTCCCGCTCTCCTTCTCCTTCTTAAGCTCCGCTGCTTTGGCTCTTACCGCCTCTTCATTGGAAAAGATCACATAATCCGAGCCGTTCTGGGGATAATCTCCGCTGATGCCCGTAAGGATGGCGGAATTGCAATGATAGACTGTGGAGGCCGTCACCAGATACACGTCTGTCTCTACGTTCTCTCCGTCTCCCAGATCCAGCAAAATACGGCTGCTGTCTATGGAAATTTCGATGGTCTTGGTAGTATTTCTGGCGATCTCCATGATATCTCTGCCACCGGAATACGCTTCAAAATAGCCGTAAGCCTCCTGCGCTGCATCTTCGGATTCGGAGTATACCGCATTCAGGTTGCCTGCCAGGTTCTGAATATTTACGATGTCCTTCTCATTCAGTTCCGGGTAGCCGTTAGGATCCAGTGTTACTACCACATCATAGGTGCCGGAAGTCGTCTTCTCATCCCGGAAGGTATATTGCCAGATACCATCTTCTGCTGCGCCGTCTCCGTCCACATCCAGAGAAGCATCCTTCTGCACGCTGTTAGTAAAGCCGGTAGGGGTTGCCGCCTCATAGGTGTCTGCCATCTCCTCCAGTGTATGTGCCTCGAACTGCTCCATGACATCCTCTGCGACGGCCGTGGCATGCATGGTGTTGCGGGACTTGGCATTGGTTCTGGCAGAAGTCACGAAGCTGTGCAAAAGCGGCACAACGATGATCGACAGGATCACGATGGCGATCAGCAGTTCAATCAGAGAAAAGCCTTCGTTATTCAGTTGTCTTCTCTCCGTGTGCTTCTGCATGTGAGTCGTCCTTCCTGCTTCTGACTAATACCGGTCTCTCCGCACTCCGTGCTCCCGAAACCGGACAACCATTTGCATTCCGGACTATCGTCCTCCCTGCTCATGGTTGTTTGATTTGCTAATCATAGCAGTATCCTGCCTGCAAGCAGTCGTATACTGCTATGATTGCAAATCTATTATTCCATGTTTCCGAAAATAGTGTCTACGCCCATCTGCATATCCGGGATATAAGGTGAACTGTATACCTTATCGGTTCCCAGCAGATAATAGGTGTTCATGGTCATGTTGCCGGTGAGCATTCCGTCGGTCTCGTTGTAGCTGATGCTGACGCCCTGGATGCTCTCACGTTCCTGCTGATTGTAAATGTATCTTACCAGTCCTTTGAAATCGTCATAGGTGCAGGAAATGCTGATGCTCAGGGGTACCTCATACATATGGGTATCTGCATAAGCAGTACCGTCCGTAGATACCGGACTTGCTACCGTCGTTGCGGCAGCTGCTGTGGTATCTGCCGCAGCATCTGTTGCTGTCGTATCCGTGGCTGCTGTTGCATCCGCAGTCGTCGTTGCCGCATCCGCTGCAGGAGTATACACCACCTCTGCTTCGGAACCGAATGCAATATTTGCCACCTCGGTACGAGTATAATCTTCCAATGTCTTTACCATCATAATGCTGTCTTCCGGTAAGATATCTGCCGGGAAACGGTTCTCAAAATTCGTGATATAGGACTGCATCTTCTCAGTAGCCTCAATGTAGTCCGCCTTACGCTGATCTAATATCTCCAGCGTTGCCACCTGGGATGACAAAGTGGCATTCTCCGCCTCAAGAGCATCTGATTTTTCATTAAATTTGGAATATACCAGAAAATACGTACACACAGCAATAAGAACACCGATCACTGCGATCAAAAGCTGAATTTCACTCTTTTTAACCTTCATCTTCCGCTGCCTCCTACTGTGCTGTCTGGGTGCCGGCCTGTGCCTCACCGCTCTCTTCGGTCTCATCCGTCAGCTCCTTATAGCTTCCGGTAATGGAAAAAGTCACTATGGACGTGCCGGTCTCATCCTTGCTGTCCGTAATATTGCTGATCTCTACATCATCAATGCTCTGCATGTTGCGGATATTCAGAATCGTACGGGCTGCCGCTGCTTTCCCTTCCACCGTCACTGACATGCTGATGCCGGTCTGGTCGGAGCTGAAGCTGTTGGTATAGAAGCTGTCCGGCAGGATCTGTTCCAGTTCATTGATGAACTCCACCAGATTCTCATTGGGAGTCTGGGTATAAGCATATAAATATGTGTATTTATCATACTGGGCTTCTGCCGCCAGATAATCGTTGTATACTGCCTGTGCCGGCTGCAGCTCCTGTACCCGGTTCTGCAGATACACATTCTGCGCCACATTTCCCAGATATCTGGTCACAGAGGTGGCTGCCATGGCGATGGACAGGATCACTCCCAACACCAGTACCGCCACACTGACGAAGGTATAATTCGTGCCGCTGACCACGGTCAGTCCCTTGGACTTCTGGGTGCTCTTGTCGATCAGTCCCACGGGGGCGAGCACCGCACCCAGACAGGAAATATAGGCTGCGGGTCTGGTGGAACGGATGGCCTTGCTCATGCCGATCTTGTCATCCATCTCGGACAGGGTATGTACCTTGCGCTCCAGACAGTTGGTGAACAGCTTGCTCATGCCGCTGAAGCTGCCGCCCAGACCGGTAACATAGGACTTTTCAATGGGATTTTCACTGTTCCTGGAATCATAGAAGTCAATGACACGGCTCACACCCACGATCAGAGGCTCCAGCGAAGCGGTGATCTTTTGTCTTGCTGCTGTGACCTCCACATTACCGGCATCCTCATCTTCCCAGCGTCCGGCATTTTCTTCCCAGACTTTGTCTCCCGGATGGAGCACTCTATTCAGACATGTTTTCTTCTGGAAACGTTCTACCGCACTCATGGGATCGTTCACGGAATAGGCTCCGGAAGCGATCATAGTATCAATAGCATCCTGCACACCATAAGCCACCGTTCTCTGTAATAACACCTTACCGGCGGAAAGCACGGTCACAATGGTGCTGTTCTCATCGATTTTGATGACCATAGTAACTTTTTCGGACTTCTCATCGCGGAGAATCTGGTATAAGCTGTTACTGCTGTAATCGAAGCACTCAACCTCCCAACCGCACATCTGCGCCAGCTGGTAATAGCTGTTTAACAGCGCCTTGGGCACTGCCAGTGCCATGACACGCAGCTTTCCTTCCTCGGTCAGTCCGCCTGCCAGATAATGTCCGATCTCATACTGGGTCAGATCCACGGGGAAATAATCGTTCGCGTTGGTCTTCACCAGTGCCTCGATCTTGCTCGCCTTCACGTTCGGGATCTGTACCTCACGGCTCGCCACTCTGGTAGAAGAAATGGTGAAGATCACTCTCTTCGTGCGGATGCCGTTCGTGCCCAGTGCGTTCACCAGGTGATCCGCATACTCCTGCGTCGGCTGCAGCATACCGTCCACCACGACGCCTTCCGGGGTCTCGACGGTCAATACCTTGTAGACCTTCGGTTTCTTCACCTTATAGTCGATCTCGCAGATCTTCGTAAAGGAGTTACCGATCTCAATACTCAATACGCGATTGTTCATTGCCATGCTTCTACCCTTCCTCTTATCGGTTCTTTATCGTATTTGGGACAGAAAAAGTGTCCCAAGAACTTTCTAATCTCATATCAGATGTAAGTACCAGGTCTCTTAATGATACAGACCCAGATACCACTGTAAGAATTCATTGCCCCACAGGACAGCGACTGCCACCCCTGCGGAGAGATACGGTCCCATGGCGAGAACATGTCCTTCGCCGCTTACTTTCATACGGATCAGATGGATCACGGAACCAATGATACATCCCAGTAAAAATGCAAAAATGATCAATTTCCAGCCGAGCAGCAGTCCACAGACCGCCATCAGCTTCACATCACCGCCGCCAATGGCTCTGCCACCGGTAGCGTAGTACAGAATAAGTAAAAATACACTGACACACAGGAAGCCGATCAGGAAATCCAGCCACTGTGTATAGTGGAAGACTCCATGGATCAGCCCCAGCGTCAGTATAAATAAGTTAAATCCCACAGGGATCTCATATGTTCTGAAATCAATCACACTTAAAGCAAGAAGTGCACTAAACAACAAGCAGTAGACTAGGGAATCCACGCTCATCCCATATTTCCAGAATACGAGCAGGTACAACACTCCGTTCAGTGCCTCAATGATGGGGTACTGAGCGGAGATATGTGCCTTGCATTTCCGACATCTGCCTCCCAGCGCCAGGTAGCTGAACAGCGGTACGAGGTCGTACCACCGCAGCTGATAACCGCAGTTCATGCAGTGAGACCTGGTCGTTACAATATTCTCTTTTTTCGGAATACGGTAGATCAACACATTGAGGAAGCTACCGATGACGATTCCATAAAGGAAAATCACTATGTAGAGAAGAATTGTTGGGAGCATGTCAGGTGCCTTTCAAAATATTATTCAGTTGCAATATCAGCCGGAGTATATTCAACCTTAACTGCTCCGTTTCCATCTACTGTAAACTTTAATGAGTAACTAGTCCACTTTGTTTTACTTACACATTTAATTTTTGTGGTATCGAGACCTGCATTTGTTAATGCAGCGCCAATAGCAGCCTTATTAGTACCATCTCCAATAGTTGTTCCACTAGCAGCAACAGTTACAGTTGTACCAGTTGTATCTTCTGCCAGCAAATTACTTCCTGATGTTTCAGCGCCCCATACCTGCACAGCACTTACAATTGCACTTGCATTGTTCTTATCTGTTGAATTTCTAGATCTTTCTACATACTTCAAATACTGTGGTGCCAGTACACCAATCAGAACTGCCATGATAGCAATAACGATGATCAGCTCTACTAGGGAGAAACCTTTGTTTGTTAAGCTCTTCTGTTTCTTGTTCATAATAACATTCTCCTTTTTATGTGTTTTTTAATTTCAGGGTAGTAAGTTTTCCGCCCCATTTATTAATTATCGTTCTGTCCCTACACAGAACGGATAATCCCTTTTTATAAGCTATCGAGTGCCTCATACATGGACATCATAGGCATCATACATGCTGCAATCAAGCCACCAACCACTACAGCCAATACAACAATGATAATTGGTTCCATAGCAGCCATCAAAGCTTGTACTTCCATCTCCACTTCTTCATCATAGTAATCTGCCAATTTATCCAGCATAGCCTCTGTATTACCGGATTCTTCACCAATTCGGATCATCTGATATACCATCGGAGGAAACAAACCACTTTCTTGTAATGGTCTGGATAGCGGCATACCAATAGTAATTTCTTCCCTGGCATCTTCCAATGCTTCCTTGAAATAAATATTGGTCATAACGTTTGAAACAATATCCACTGCTTCTATTAAAGGAACTCCTGCGCCCATCAGTGTACTTAAAGTTCTTGCCATCATAGAAGAAGCAGATTTGATCGTTAAAGTTTTTAACAATGGCAACTTTAATGCTATTTTCCCGAAGAAATGTTTTCCGGCATTTGTTCCGGCAAACGTCTTAATTCCGAAAACAATTGCAATAATAATAGGAACAATTATAAACCAGTAATTAATAATACCATGGCTTAAATTTACATAGAACTGTGTAATCCAAGGTAACTCTGTATCTAATTGGGTAAACATTTCCTCATAAGAAGGAATTACTTTAACCAGCATTACCACTGTAACAATTATGGCAACCACGCACACCGCAATAGGATAAATCATTGCTTTTTTAACCATTGCCTGCGTCTTATGAGATTTTTCCAGCTGTGTTGCTACTCGATCCATAGCCGTCTCCAGACTACCGGATGCTTCACCGGCAGCCACCATGTTTACCATGATCGCCGGGAACACTTTCGGGTGCTCTGCCATGGAATCTGCCAGGGTCTCACCCTTTTCCACGCTGATGCGGACTTCCTTCAGTGCATCCTGTAATCTCTTGTTCTCTGTCTGTTCGCAGAGCATTTTCAGGGATTCGAGGATGCTGACACCCGCTTTGGTCATGCTGACGAACTGGCGGCACATGACGCTTAGATCCCTGGCCTTGGGCCATCCGCCGATCTGGATGTCGATGTCTTTCGTCAGGAAGCTCTGTTCTCCCAGATTGATAACGGTCAGCTCCTGCCTTCTCAGTTCTGCCATTGCCAGATCTTTGTTATCCGCTTCCAAACTTCCCTTTACTTCTTTTCCAGCCTTTGTGATGGCCTTGTAGCCATAGGTCGCCATGTGCCTTCCCTCCAATTACGTCTCTATCTTTAACTGTCTCCCCAACTACGTAAGACGAACCCCGGTCCTGAAAAGGACCAGGTTTTTGAAAAATTTTTATAAATTTTGATAAATTTCTATAAAATATTGCGGTTTTTATAGAATTATACGTCAAATGATACCTTTACCATCTCGGAGAAGGAGGTGGTGCCATCCAGTACGTAGTCCGTGGCACTCATGCGCAGGGTATGCATTCCTTCTTTTAATGCTTCTTCCTTTAAGATATCGGCACCTTCCCGCTTGCTGATAATGGTTTTCAGCTTCGGAGTGATCTGCATGATCTCGTAGACACCGATACGACCCTTGAAGCCGGTATTGTCGCATTTGCTGCAGCCGCAGGGCTCGTAGATGGTCACATTTTCCTCTTCCTTCAGCCCCATGAATTCTTTTTCATCCCTGGTGGCTGCT
>OGYD01001460.1_pt1 | contig 17691 bp, 14 predicted proteins | sample 1576441 | NCBI WGS metagenome assembly OGYD01 (sample SAMEA3541537, study PRJEB24748) | human gut metagenome | biome: human gut; feature: human-associated habitat; material: faeces | place: China | collected 2012 | reverse complement strand
GCCAGAACGCTGTGCGCAGCTGGAACGTGATGGCCATCACCTTTACCAACAAGGCGGCCGGGGAGATGAAGGAGCGCCTGCGCCGGATGCTGGGCGGGGAAGAGGGCGACGAGGTGTTTGCCTCCACCTTCCACTCGGCCTGTGTGCGCATCCTGCGCCGCTGGGCGGAGGAGATCGGCTACCCCCGCAGCTTTACCATCTACGACACCGACGACGCCCAGCGGGTGATGAAGGCGGTGTACAAGGACCTGAACGTGGATGACAAGTTCTTCCCCATCAAGAGCGCCATCAACCAGATGAGCCGCTGGAAGGATCAGCTGGTCAGCCCGGAGGAGGCGCTGCGCACCCCGGCCCGGGACACCAAGGGAGCCATTGCCGCCAAAGTCTACGCCGCCTACGAGAAAAAGCTCAGGGAGGCAGGAGCTTTCGATTTTGATGATTTGATCTACCAGACCGTGCAGCTGCTGGCGGAGCACGAGGATGTGCGGGAGTTCTACCAGAACAAGTACCGCTACCTGCTGGTGGACGAGTATCAGGATACCAGCGTGGCCCAGTTCCGGCTGGTCAGTCTGCTCACCGGCCCGGAAAAGAACATCTGCGTTGTCGGTGACGATGACCAGAGCATCTACCGTTTCCGCGGTGCCACCATTGAGAACATTCTGAACTTTGAACGCATCTTCCCCGGCACCAAGACCATCCGTCTGGAGCAGAATTACCGCTCCACCTCCAATATCCTGAATGCTGCCAACTGCGTCATCCAGCACAACACCGAGCGCAAGGGCAAGACCCTGTGGACCCGGAACGATGAGGGCGACAAGGTGCAGGTCTACACTGCAGAAAATGAGCAGGACGAAGCGATGCACATTGCGGATGTCATCGGTGAGCACCTGAAAGAGGGCGGGCATCTGGCGGATCATGCGGTGCTCTACCGCATGAATGCCCAGTCGGCCCCCATCGAAAGCTACTTTACCCGCGCGGGCATTCCCCATAAGATCGTGGGCGGCCAGCGCTTCAATGACCGCAAAGAGGTCAAGGACATCCACTCCTATATGTCCATCGTGGCGAACGCCCGGGATGATGTGCGCCTGCGCCGCATCATCAACGAGCCTGCCCGGAAGATCGGCAATACCACTGTTGACGTGATTGCTGACCTTGCCGCCCAGCAGGGAATCAGTATGCTGGAAGTCATCTCCCACGCGGATGCATACGCCAAACTCAGCCGTGCCATCATGCCGCTGCTGAAATTCTGGCAGATCTACGAAAAACTGCAGGAATCGCTGGAAACCAGGACACTGGACGAATTTGCCCAGGATGTCATTGAGGTGACCGGCTACAAGGCCATGCTGGAAGCCGATGCGGCCAAGGGCCACGAGGATGCGGCAGACCGCCTGCAGAACCTGGGCCAGCTGGTCAACAACGTCAAAAACTACTGCGACCAGCACGGCGAGGAGGCCTCACTGGAAGGCTACCTGGAGGATATCGCCCTCATCAGCGACATTGACAGCTACAACGAGAGCGCTGACCAGGTGGTTCTGATGACCATCCACTCTGCAAAGGGTCTGGAATTCCCCTATGTGTTCCTCATTGGCATGGAGGAGGGGGTGTTCCCCAGCGAGATGAGCAAATACTCCGAGGCAGATCTGGAGGAAGAGCGCCGTCTGGCCTATGTCGGCATCACCCGCGCCAAGAAGGAGCTGTATATCTCCAACAGCATCTCCCGGATGCTCTACGGCCGCACCCAGCGCAACGAACCCAGCCGCTTCCTGCGCGAGATCGAGCCTGAGTATATAGAAGAGACCCGCAGCCCGGCGTTGGAACGCCGTTCTTCCATGGGCTGGGGTTCCAGTTACAGTGATACCGTTCCCGGCGGGGCCTCGGGCTACTCCGGCGCGTCCGGCTGGGGCCGCAATTCCAGCAGCTTCGGCGGCCGCACCGGCGGCAGCTACCTCAACCGTGAATACAATGTCTCTGAGCGCGGTGGTTTCGGCTCCGGTTATGCAGGCCGTGGCAGCAGTGCTTCCGGGTTTGGCAGCGGAAGCAGCGCCCCGCGCGCGTCCGGCTCCTCCGGTTTTGGCGCGGGCTATGGCCGCTCCGCGGCCCCCAAGGCAGCGTCCAAACCCGTGAGCTTTCCGGGGAGCCCGGCAGCTTCCCGCCCGGCATCCACCGGCCCAAAGCATTACGAGGTGGGCGACATTGTGGAGCACAAGGTCTTTGGCCGGGGCAGGGTGCTGGCTGTCAAGGCCGCTGCCGGAGACCAGATCGTGGAGATCAACTTTGAAAAGGTCGGCGTGAAGAAAACCATGGCAAATTTTGCGCCGCTGACGAAAATTACGGAGGAATGAGAAAACTATGATGACCGTTCGATTGATCGCACATACCCCGGAACCGGAAAAGGTGGTGGCGGCAGCGGCCAAGCTCTGCTACTCCGATGCCCATATCACCGACCTGCTGGACGGCCTGACCGAAGAGAAAACGGCCAAGTTCCTGACCATGCTCAGCGACCTGGGCCATGCCAGCCCCATTGAACATGCCAGCTTCACCTTTGGCATTGAGGGTGTGAGCCGCACCCTGCTGGCCCAGATCACCCGGCACCGTATCGCATCCTTCAGTGTCCAGAGCCAGCGGTATGTCCGGCTGGACGACTTCCACTATGTCATCCCGCCGGAGATCGAGGCCATCCCTGAGGCAAAGGCAGCCTTTTTTGAGAGCATGGATGAGGATGCGAAGCGCTACCTGGACCTTGCAAAAAAGCTGGAGGACGGCCACACTGCCCGCCTGATGGCGGAGGGGATGCCCGAAAAGCAGGCCCGCGCCAAGGCCTCCAAACAGGCCAATGAGGATGCCCGCTTCGTGCTGCCCAACGCCTGCGAGACGAAGATGGTCGTGACCATGAACGCCCGCAGCCTGCAGAATTTCTTCCATCTGCGCTGCTGCTCCCGTGCTCAGTGGGAGATCCGTCAGCTGGCTGAGGAAATGTTCCGGCTGGTCTACCCGGTGGCACCCCATATCTTTGCCAAGGCCGGCCCGGCCTGTGTCAGCGGCCCCTGCCCCGAGGGCAAGATGTGCTGCGGCAGAACTGCCGAAGTCCGCGCAAAGTATGAGGCCATCAAGCAGGAGGCTGGTGTATGAGCAAAGGCAAGTTGATCGTTCTGGAAGGGCTGGACGGCAGCGGCAAGGGCACGCAGGCCAAGCTGCTGGCAAAGCACCTGACGGTGACGGATCATCTGGTAAGAGAGATCACCTTCCCGGATTATGACAGTGATTCCAGTGCGCTGGTCAGGATGTATCTGGCCGGGCAGTTTGGCGACAAGCCTGACGATGTCAACGCCTACGCGGCATCCAGCTTTTATGCTGTGGACCGCTATGCGGGGTATAAGTCGGATTGGGGCAAGTTCTACGAGGAAGGCGGCATCCTGATCGCTGACCGCTACACCACCTCCAATGCTGTGCATCAGTGCTCGAAGCTTCCGCCGGAGCAGTGGGACACATTCCTGCAGTGGCTCTTTGACTATGAATACCACCTGCTGGGCCTGCCTGCGCCGGATAAGGTGATCTATCTGCAGGTTGACCCGGCGGTGAGCCAGCGGCTGATGACTGCCCGCTACCATGGCGATGAGACCAGGAAGGATGTCCATGAAAAGGACACCGAATATCTGGCCCGCAGCCGCCGGGCGGCAGAATACTGTGCCGCTCACCTCGGCTGGGATACCGTCCACTGCACGGCAGGGGAGAAGATGCGGAGCATTGAGGATATTCAGGAAGAGGTCAGAACCCTTGCTCTTGCTGTTATTTGAAACAAAAGGAGGCATCCTATATCATGTACCGTTTGATGCAGCCGTCCGATTGGGCGGAGGTGCTGGCCCTGTGGCAGGCCCAGCGCGGCGACACGGAGGAGTTTGTCCGTGGCGCTGTGGAGCGCTTTGCCGGGGTGCAGAATGTCTACGTCGCGGAGGAAAACGACCACATTGAGGCTGTGGCACTGGCTGTGCCGGTGACCCTGCAGGGTCGCCCGGGCAGCTATCTGTTCGGTCTGTGCGGGCAGGGCAGCCTGCTCCTTGCGGGCCTGGTGGATACCCTGTGCGCCCAGCAGAAACTGCGGGGCGCAGGCTTTGTGGTGGCAGTGCCCACCAGCCCGGAACAATCAACGCTGCTGCAGGATAAAGGCTTCCAGAAAGCCTTTGCCCTGCGCTGCCTGCCCCGGGAGGTGGAGCGCAACCTGTGGAGCCAGGCGGAATTCGATTCCGTGACGGCGAAAAAACTCTGCGAGCTGCGGGCAAAATACTGGCCCGACACCGTTCAGCTGCCGCCGGAGCAGATGGGGGAAGTTCTGCGGGACCTGTATTCCCGTGGTGCGACCATCGTTTCCAGTGAGCAGGGCTACGGCATCTATTTCCGCAGGGAGGATACCCTTTACTTTGTGGAGATGATGGCGGAAAATGACCGTGCTGCCGAGGTGCTGATGGAAGCCGCCCGGGAGAAAGAGGTCATTGTGGAAAAGGCTGTCATCACGGTGGGGGCTGCCCAGAATCTGTTCCTGGGCGAGGGAACCCGGCAGGAGTATGGCCTCATCCGCTTTGAAGGAGAACCTTTTGATGTTTCGGAGAGCTACATGCGCCTGATGATGGACTGAAAGGAACGTGGATATGGCAGAGAAACACCAGAAAAAGAAAAAAGGCAGTGCGCTGAAGATCCTGTTGGTCGTGCTGTTGCTGCTGGTACTGACAGTCGGTGCGGCAGGTGTGTTTGCGTATAACGAGATCAACGGCAATGGAGGAAAGCCCGGTGCAGAGGTGACCGTCAGCATCCCCCAGGGCAGCGGCGTTGCTGCCATCGCAAAGGAGCTGAAGGAGGCTGGAGTGATCCGTTCGGCCTATCTGTTCCGCTGGTATGTGGGGCACAAGGGTGCCGCCGGAAAACTGCAGTACGGTGATTTTACGCTGCAAACCGGCGGATATTCCTACGATGGCCTGATCGCAGAGCTGTCCACGTATGCCAAGGCGGATTCGGTGCGTCTGACCTTCCCGGAGGGAACCACTGCCATTGCCATTGCCCGGAAAATGGAGGAAGCCGGTCTGTGTACTGCCGAGGAGTTTCTGGAAGAAGCCAACACCGGAGATTTCAGTGAGTACACCTTCTGGCAGTATGTCCCGGACGATGCCGATGCTCCCAATCGCTTTATGAAGTGTGAGGGCTACCTCTTTCCGGATACCTATGAGTTTTTGACGGACGATACCGTGCATCATTATGTTGCAACGTTCTATGCACACTTCGATAAGCAGTTTACGGACGAGATGTACAGGGAACTGGAAAAGCAGGAGCTGACCCTGCCCGAGGTTATCACACTGGCCTCTTTTGTGCAGGAGGAAGCGGGCAACGATCAGGATTCCAATGTGGCGCAGGTGTTCCGCAACCGGCTGGATGAGGGATCGCCCTACCCCAAGCTCCAGAGCAACACCTCCAGCTATGTCCAGAGCGATGAGGACAACAACTACCTCTGGAACTGGGTGGCTCCGTATTATGGCGGCTGGGAGGATATCCCCGAGAACATCCGGAATGCCTACGATACCTACACCTGCACCGGCCTGCCCGCTGGGCCCATCTCGAACCCGGGCCTTGCCGCGATCCAGGCTGCTCTGGCACCTCAGTGTGATGAGGAAGTCAGGGACTGCTATTTCTTTGTTACGGACCTTTCCGGTCACTACTATTACGCCAAGACCTATGCTGAACATCAGGCCAACTGCCGGAAAGCGGCTGAAGTCAATCAGAGTTTGAAGAAGTAAGTCCCTCTCAGTCCGCTATGCTGAAAGCTCTCCCAAGGGGAGTGCCAATTTCGGCTCCGGAGTCAGGTTTGCAGAAACTGATCCGGTGAGGCGGCATCGCATCAGCGATGACAGAGAGGGTGTTAAAAAGAGAGGACGATTTTATGTTACAGATCCCGGAACTGCTGGCCCCGGCAGGCGACTTGGAGCGCCTGCGTTATGCCATCAACTATGGAGCAGACGCTGTTTATTGCAGCCTGCCGGAGTTCGGTATGCGGTCGGCACCTGCCAATTTTACACCGGAGCAGCTGGCCGAGGGTGTGATCTACGCCCATGCCCGCGGCCGCAAGGTCTATCTGACCATGAACACGCTGCCCACCAATGAGGAAGCTGACCGCCTGCCCGAAGCCATCAAGGCTGCTGCTGCCGCCGGTGTGGATGCCTTTATCGTGGCCGATCTGGGTGTGCTGGAAGCCTGTAAGCAATTCGCCCCGGAGATCGATGTCCACATGTCCACCCAGACCGGCATCACCAACTGGGCCGCTGCGCGTGCCGCTTACAACATGGGTGCAAAGCGTGTGGTGCTTGCCCGTGAGATGAGCCTGCAGGATATCGCCACCCTGCGCGATAAGACCCCGCCGGAGCTGGAGATCGAGGCGTTTGTCCACGGAGCCATGTGCATGAGCATCTCGGGCCGGTGCCTGCTCTCCAATTACATGGCAGGCCGGGATGCCAACCGGGGCCAGTGCGCTCAGCCCTGCCGCTGGAAGTATTACCTGAGCGAGGAGACCCGCCCGGGCCAGCTGTATGAGATCGGCGAAAATGAGAACGGCAGCTATATCCTCAATGCAAACGATCTGTGCACCGCTCCCTTCATCGACCTCATCTGCAAGGCAGGTGTGGACAGCCTGAAGATCGAGGGCCGCGCCAAGACGTTCTACTATGTTGCCAGCGTCACCGCCGCCTACCGCAAGGCTCTGGATCAGTATCTGGCCGACCCGCTCAACGATAACTTTGAGCTGAGCGATGACGTTCTGGCCGAGCTGACCCGTACCAGCCACCGGCACTACTCCCCGGGCTTCTACTTTGGCCGCGAGCAGGCCCGTCAGGCAACCGACAGCGCTACTTATATCCGTGAGTGGGAGTTTGTGGGCACTGTGGAAAGCTGGGAGAGTGGTGTTGCCTCCTGCCAGCAGCGTGGCAAATGGAGCCTTGGGGACACGCTGGAGGTGCTCTGCCCGGATGGCCGCAGCATCCCGCTGCACCCGGAGTGGATCAAAAACGAGGCAGGGGAGAGCGTGGAATCCACCCCCCACGCCATGGAAAAGTACATCATCCCCACCCCGGAGCTGCCCCCCATGAGCCTGCTTCGCCGGAAGGTAGAAACTCTTGACAAATGATTCCAGAAGCAGTAAAATAATAAAGTCAAAATGAACGATGTCCTCTGGCCCTTGCGATCAGAGGACAGTTGAGGGCTCGTAGCTCAGTTGGGATGAGCGTTCGGTTCGCATCCGAAAGGTCGAGGGTTCGACTCCCTTCGAGTCCATACAGCAGAAAACCGCTCTGTCGTAGCTATACGGCAGGGCGGTTTTCTTGTTTGCAGTTCCATGAGACGGTGAAGATTATTCTGGCAGATCTGGAGCCGGTTCAAAGGTGAAAAATTACTGCTCTTCAAACCTTGAAAGTGCTAGAAATCAAGGTTTTATGCGGGTTAATGCCGTGATACACTCGCAATGGCTTGAGGGTTGCGTTTGTTACATCGTTTTGGTATAACAACTCACAACCTCAACGGTTGATTGCGATTCCAAGGGAAATTCTCGAATCTCTTTTCCATTGTAGGGAACAGGGAAGGCGAATACAATGTTCCGAATCCAGTTGCCATCCGGCTGTTTTTTCGGGAAAATATCAATGCGCTCGATGAAGGCACGCATGAATTCCTTTTGCTCCACCTCAGTGGCGGCATTGTAGACTTCATCGAAGGCCAGAAGCAGGTGATAGATGTTGTCCGCTGTGATCTTCTCCTGATGAATGTCATCAATCTGACCTTGGATTTCAGCGAGCTGGGATTCCATGTCCTCAATCAGTTCATATTGCTCATCGTAACGCCGCTGTAAATCCAAAGACTTACGGTCATAATAGGGATCATTAAAGTCCAGTGTGTCCATCTGGTGCTCCAGACGGGACTTTGTATTGAGTCGCTGGCGGAGCTGCGCCTTGATTGTATCAGCCTGATGCTCTAACTCGCTGGTATCGACTGCAGAACTGATTTTTTCTTTGATGGCATCTACGAAGCGTGGGTTGTGAACCATAGCGGATACGATGGATGCGACCATCTGATTGATTTCGTTCTGTTCAATGTTCAACCGGAAAGAACATTCGTGTCCAGTCTGCCCTTTGATGCTTTTGCAGAAGTAGTAGTAACGAGTTTTGTTATCCTTGCTGTGAGCCTTAGAGACATTTCCGTACAGGTTCCGTCCACAGCAGGGGCATTTCAGAATGCCGGAAAGAATATGTGCGTGGTCTGGGTCACGGACCTTTTCACGCCGCCCTGTGGTACGCTGACGCTTGGTCTGTGCAAGATTCCAGTCGTCCTCAGAAACGATGGCTTCATGTTGACCGATATAGACGGGAAACTCAGATTGCTTCACAACGTGCATTTCATTTCGAGTGCCGAGTTTCTTTTCAACCTTGCGGCGACCAAATGCAATCTTACCGCAGTAAATGGGATTGTCCAGAATACCTCTAACAAATACAGCAGAAAACTTTGGGATAGTTCCATTCTGACGGAGCTTTTTCACATAGCCATGGGTGTTCAGATACCGGGCAATGCCTGCTACACCATCGTTGGTATGGATAAAGCGGTCAAAAATAACACGGACAACTTCCACTTCATCGTCTGCAATCGAAAGCTCGCCATTTTCCAGCCTATAGCCATAGGGTGCAAAGCCGCCGTTCCATTTGCCCTCACGGGCTTTCTGTTCACGGCCGGCCATCGTTTGAGCACGGATATTCTCACGTTCGATTTCAGCAACAGCAGAAAGAACAGAAATCATTAACTTACCGGAATCTTTGGAACTGTCAATGCCATCCTCTACGCAAATCAAGTTGACACCAAAATCCTGCATGAGCTGCAAGGAGTTCAAAACATCGGCGGCATTGCGTCCAAAACGGGAGAGCTTGAATACCAGAACATAAGAAACGCCGTCTTTACAGTCTTGCACATCTCGCAGCATCTGTTGAAATTCGTGCCGTCCTTGAATGTTTTTACCGGAAAATCCTTCGTCAGAATATTCTCCGGCAATGACCATATCCTCGTAGTCGGCATATTTGCGCAGCTTTTCACGCTGGGCATCCAGACTGTAACCGTCCACCTGCATGGCCGTGGATACGCGCGTATAAATGTAACACTTGGTGCGTGCTTTTTTCATAAGGCCCCCTCACTTTCGGCGGTTGGTTGTTGTGCGAGACTTTCATGCTGGATGTAATACTCCAGCAACCGGAGTACATACTCCGGCGCATGGCGGTGGCCGAGTTCCCATTCTGTTACAGTGCGGTAGGGGATTTGGAAGAAGGTGCAAAACTCCCGGCGGTTCATCCCGGTCGATTCGCGCAGTTCGAGGATTTTGTCTTTGCAGTCCATAAAGTTGTCCTCATATATGTAAAACACGCTACGCAATTATTTTAACATAAAAATAAAAATTACGCAACGTGTAAATCTGCTTATGCAGCTTTACTGTTGGTCGCGCAAAGCAGAGACTCCTTTTGCTCCAGTACAGTTGAGCCATATTTTTGAATCAGCTTTGCCATAACATCGATACAGCGTACAAAGGATGCGTTGTCAGTTTCGGCGTCATAGTATTTTTTCAATAGGCAACTCCATTTCCTTGTAGCAGAACTTTGACTGTCCTGCGAATTTTAGAAACATCCCTTGATTCATCCGATTAAAAGTTTCAGTCGCTCCAGCTTTTCCAGCGCTGTTTCTTTGCGGAAACTCACGCCGATGCAGGAGATGGGAACGCACATCTCTAGCAGGCGGTCATAGATACGGGCATGGGCGGTATCCTGCGGATGCCGGATTTCGTCCAGCGTCAGATTCGTGGTAACGATTAAAGGCTTCCGGCTGCGGTAACGGCTGTCTACAATGCTGTAAATTTGTTCCAGAGCATACTCCGTACCACGCTCCATGCCAAAATCATCAATGATGAGAAGAGGATAGCGGCATAGCCTGCCCACCACCTCATTCCGTCCGGAGAAGCTGTTGTTCAGTTCGTTCAGGATGCGGGCAAAGTTCGTCATGCGCACAGGCACTTCCTGAACCATCAGAGCATTCGCAATACACCCGGCAAGGAAACTTTTTCCTGTGCCGACACCGCCCCAGAGGAGCAGCCCGATGTTCTCTGAGCGCATGGTCCGCCACTGCTCCACATAGCGGTGTGCATGGTGCATCTGTGGGCTGCGCCCATTGTCGTTTGCAAATGTCCAGTCCAGCATAGCTGAATCAGAAAAGCCGTCTGCTTTCAGCCGCCGCACAAGGTCGAGATGCTTCCGTTCATTAATCGCTGCTTCCTGCTGTTCCCGCTCGGCTTTATGGCAGGCACATTCTACCGGATGAATGTTCTTTCCCATCAAGACAAGACCATTGGCAAAGAAGGTTTCTTTTGGAGTGCGGCACTTGCCGCAGTAGAGCAGGCCATCTGCATCATAATAATCGGTGGCATTTTGGGGAATGCTGGAAACAGACTGTTCTAAAATCTTCTCAAGCGTCTTTATAGGCTTTCTCCTTCCGCAAAGGTGTAGTCCGGGATACCCGGTGCTGTCTTTTTCTCCGCATTCTGCCGCTTCGCCCAGATACTCAGCGTTGCGGCATGGTCGGCATACTTCTTTCCAGTAGATTGGATATAAGCGGATAACTGCTCGATCAGGCCATCCAACCCTGCAAAGTCAGCCTTGAGCCGTTTGTACTCCTTTTCCGTCAGAAAAACATTCTGGTATTCTCCCAATGAAAGACGAGAGCTGTTTGTTCTTATCAGGTGGTTATCATTCAGGTTGTTCTTATTACGTTGGTTAGATGTGCATTTTTGCATGATCATGCTGGTCATTTCTGCACAGTCGGACTGCGCACTGGTGCATACTGTGACTGCGCAATTCTGCGCAGTATGGGGAATCCTGAGCAGAATGTGGCTGGGCTTGGAAAAGCCACTGCGTACTCGCTCGGCAAGTTCCGCTTTTTCCAGTTCAGCAAAAGAGCGTGTCACACTGGAGATGCAGCAGTCTAAATCTTTCGCCAGATGGGAAAGCGGATAGATCACATAAATGCGTCCATGCTCGTCCACCCAGTTGTTTTTCTGCGAGAGAGTGGCACGGTCGAGCAGGAGCGTGTAGAGCAATTTTGCAGTGTTGCTTAAATCGGTATTCAGAAGGAACCGGGCGTAGGGCAGATACTGCGGCAATGGCATATTGGGTTTCAAATAGTCTGAAATAATCTTCACCTCCAATTTTTACGTCCTATCATGGTGCTTTAGGGGTTCGAGAATTACAAGCGCAAGATTCGCCCGTGTCGCCTCAAAACTCACTTTCGTGATTTTGGCCGACGGCGACCTTGCTGGAGGTTTCGCTCCCCAGTCCCTCGATGAAATCTGAAAATCTGCAATTTTCAGATTTGGCTCCCCATAAAAATGGTGAGCAGCCGAGATGCAGGGCATCATCGGGAATGTGTGGGACTGCATCCCACACCCTGCACCGAACAACCATTCAACAGAGATTGGCGAATCTCTGCTGTTTGCTTGTCCGGCTTTTTGCTGTCGGTCTCTCCGCAAGCTGTTCCTGCCCGATTCAATCCGGCGTTCTGGCTTTCCTTGGTGCGCTCCTGTCATGGCGGCACTTCCCCGGAAAGTCATAGTGGCTTGCAGCTGACTATTCGGTTGTCAAGGAACACGGGTTTTCAATCATAGAATTGGAGAAAGCCCGTTTCGCAAGGTACTTTCAAAATTTTTACAGATTTTTTGCTTTCTCACAAATAGGAATCCGCAAGGGCGGTTTCATATACAATTTTTTGAAATTTTCAAAAATTCACATAGACCCACGAGGCAGAGCATCGTGGCTGGGAGATGAATTTCATCGAGCCAATCAGCAGAAACAGACGGTTCTGCATGAGGGTATGGGGAGCAGAATCCCCATCAAGATGCCCGGCACGAAAAGCCCAAATGGAATTTCGAGTTACTCCGGGCGAATCTTGCCCTGATAAATGTGCAGGCAGTGATCTTCGGAGAATCCAGCGTTAGCATTGAGATTGCTGGTTTCCATCACTGTACAGGCGTTTTTTTACGTTCTGAAGATACCGGCTGGCACGGTCAATGAAAATCAGCAGCTTCTCATTGTTCTTCGGTTCGGTAAGAATATCGGGGTATTCACGAAAACACATTTCCCACCGCCGGACAAAATCCTCCTGCGCTCCCTGAATCTCACACATCATGGCTTCGCCATCTGCCAAACGGCGAGGTGAATAAATGCTCTTGACAGTATCCTTGAGATTCTGTTTTTCTTCCTTGTTGAGTCCTTTCTTATGTCCCTGAATGTCTTGCTTGAAGGTTGTTATAAACTCATTGTCCTTTGAATAAGAATCCGTGATACTGGAATCCCGTTCGGCTTTAGGCTTACGCAACTCTGCCACAACTTCGGGACGCTTTTCCTTTGGAACCTTTGCAATCGAGGAAATTTCACGGTCGGTTGCCCGGATCTTTCCACTCAGGATTTCTTCCTGCACTCCGGGTACTGCTTCCTCCGCTGCTTCCACACCTTTTGCAAATTGCTCTGCACGGTAAACATAGCTTTCGGATGTTCCATGTTCCGCAGCAACCTTCGACCGTGAGCCGTGCTTTGGGTGGTCTGGTTCATTTTGAACCAGACCACTTTCAGATGCCAAAGTATACTGATTGCCGTGAAACGATTTGATTTGCTTTTCCGCTTCTGCCTGCTTTCCGATCAGGAACTTTTTCTGTTCTGGGGTCAGGTTTCGCCGCCCCAGTTGATTTTTACAGATCCATGCAAGAACTTCATAACGATTGGCAAAGTCTTTTTCAATCACTTCAAATTGGATGAACTGGTGCTTTTTCAGAATCCGATAACGAGTGTGACCGTCAACAATATAACCATTCCATGTGATGATGGGGTTCAGCAAACGCCGTTCCTCGAGAATGTTTTGTTCCAACTGCTGCTCATCAGAAGATGGGGGATTGATCTGTCCCTGAAACTCCGGGTCGATTTTAAGTTGGCTCAGTTTTGTCATAGGCAAACCATCCTTTCTGAAATCGAGTTTGTTTTCTTATGCCGTTCTCTCTGCATGGATTTCCTGCCCGCTTCCAGCGGCGTTTTCCGCTCTCCTTCTGGTCATCGCCGGGTATCCCATGCAGACGGTCATGCGGTTTTCAAGGTTCGATGAGGAGCTGTAGAAAGCATATCACAATGAAGCAGAAATTTTTAGGAAGCATTCCTTCCGGTTTTCAGTGTATTTTAGGAGAAACCCAAGGAAAAACCGGAAGGAATGCTTCCGCTTCTTGGAAAATGTTCTGGATAGAGCATACCATAAAGTCACTCGATTTTTTAGGACCTATTAGTTCCGCTTTTTACTTTCAAAACCGGAAGTAATAGGTCCGGTTTGATGTAATATTGGATGAATCAACGCTGATTCTTCTGAAACAATTTTTTCTCCAAGAAAATTTGCTTATTCAGCGACCGTTAAGGTGCGGAACTAGCGCATTCTTGTGCTAATACCTGCTTGCTGTGGATGCAAACGAAAAAACCTCCTGAGCAAAAAAATAACCGTCCGCTTCAAGTTAAACTTGAAAACGGACGGTCTGGCTTGCAAAATAATTTTCAAAATTGGAGGGCAAGTTGAGAGGCTTCATAGTACCAGCAAGCAGTGTCTTCGTATATACAAAGACCATTTTTGCTTTGCAAAATACTTGTTGGGAACACCCAAACCCGTGAACTGCATCCGTTGGATGCAGGCTTGGCGTCTCCAAATGAGAAAGTTTATGGCTCTAACACATTGTCAGCCATTGGTAAACAACTTTTTCCAGTCAAAAAAGAAAATAGCGATGATTAAAGATGAACATTGCAGAAAAATGTGATACAATAGAAAATGAAAATCCAAACAACAGGAGGAATCCCCTCGTGGCCAACAACGTGAACGTCAAAAAACTGGAAGCTGACCTGTGGGAGTCGGCAGATCTGCTGCGTGCAGGCTCTAAACTCACCTCGAACCAATACTGTATGCCGGTGTTGGGACTGATTTTTCTGCGGTATGCGTACAGCCGCTTCAAACTGGTAGAGCAGGAGATCCTGAAAGACCGTCCCGTGCGCGGTGGCCGGGTGCTGCCGGTGGAGCAAAGCGACTTTGCCGAAAAGAGTGCACTGTTTCTGCCCAAGGAGGCGCAGTACAATTACTTGGTCAATTTGCCCGCCAACATCCCGGAGCAGGGGCTGACCGGCATCGAGGGCAATCCGCTGAACAGTCTGGGCGAAGTGGTGAACAACGCCATGGAACTGGTGGAGCAGCAGAGCGAGCAGCTGCAGGGCGTTCTGCCGAAGGACTACACCATCTTCTCGGATGAACTGCTGGGGGAACTGCTGCGCATCTTCAACAATGATGCGTTGGTCGATGTGGGCGGCGATGTGATCGGCCGTATCTACGAGTACTTTTTGAATAAGTTTGCCAAGAATGTGGCACAGGACGACGGCGTGTTCTTTACGCCGAAATCGCTGGTGAAAATGATCGTCAATGTGTTGGAGCCTGCCCACGGCGTTCTGCTGGACCCGGCTTGCGGCAGCGGCGGTATGTTTGTGCAGACCGGCGACTTTGTAAACCATGCGGGCATGATCGCCAACAACACTATGACCTTCTACGGACAGGAAAAGGTGGAGTACAATGCCAAGCTCTGCCTGATGAATATGGCCGTGCATGGTCTGACCGGCGTGATCAAGTCCGGCGATGAAGCCAATACCTTCTATCATGATGCCCACAACCTGAACGGCTGCTGCGACTATGTGATGGCAAATCCGCCGTTTAACGTGGATAAGGTCAAGTCGGAGTCGGCGCAGAGTGCCGGGCGGTTGCCCTTTGGCCTGCCCGGCGTGAACAAGGCCAAGGAGATCGGCAACGCAAATTATCTGTGGGTGTCCTATTTCTACTCCTACCTGAACGAGCATGGCCGTGCGGGTTTTGTGATGGCGTCCTCGGCTACCGACAGTCAGGGCAAAGACAAGGACATCCGTGAAAAACTTATCCAGACCGGCCATGTGGACGTGATGATGAGCGTGGGCAACAATTTCTTCTACACCAAAAGCCTGCCCTGTTCGCTGTGGTTTCTGGATAAGGGCAAACCGGAACATCTGCTGGACACCGTATTGTTCATCGATGCACGCAATTATTATACCGTGGTGGACCGCACCCAGAATGAGTGGAGCGACTGGCAGTTGAAGAACCTCGATGCCATTGTCTGGCTCTATCGCGGCGAGGCGGACAAGTACAAGGGGCTTTTGGCGGAGTATCACGCAGAGCTGGCAGACGACCGCCCCTTTGCAGAGATTCAGGCCGCAATGGAACAAAACGTGCAGGCCAAGCGGGAAGAAGCCAAAGCCGCTGTGGAGGCAGCACCCCGCAAAGAGCGCAAGACCACGCAGGAAAAGTTCGACAAGGAACTGGAAGCCCTCAGCGAGAAGCTGACCGTTGCCAAGGAGGCCGTCTGGCTCACCGAAAAGTTTGGCGAGGGCGTTTATCAGGATATTCCCGGTCTGTGCAAGGTGGCTAGCCGCGACACCATCCTCAACGAGAAAGGCGCATCCCTGACGCCCGGTGCCTATGTGGGCGTTGCACCTGTGGAGGACGACGGCGTGGATTTTGCCCAGCGGATGAAGGAGATCCACAAGAAACTGCTGGAATTGCAGGCAGAGTCCAACCGGCTGATGGAAACCATCTCGAAGAATCTGGAGGAGATGGGGGTATGAAGTGGGAAAAGGTGAAGCTGGGAAAGTATGTTGAGATTTTATCTGGATTTGCATTCAAGTCGAAAGATTTTTTGAATTGTGGTGTGCCAGTTATTAAAATAAAAAATATTACACAAGAAGGCGTTACATTAGAGGATGTTTCATATATTTCAAAAGAATTAGCAGACAAAAATGAAAAGTATCATTTGAACTATAATGATATCCTAATTGCATTAACAGGGTCACATATAAATCAAATGTCATCCGTTGTTGGTCGAATTGCGAGGATTAAGTATCACGAAGACTCGTTATTAAATCAACGCGTTGGAAAAGTGTTTGCAAAAGATTCAAAGTTGTGTGATATTGATTATGTGTATTACTTCCTATCGCAAGATTATATAAAAATCAGTCTTGCAAGTAAAGCTGGTGGAGCGGCAAATCAGGCCAATATAAGCCCAAACGATGTAAAAAGCCTGACGGTGAGATGGCCGGATATTGAAACTCAGCATCGAATTGCAGATATTCTTTCTGCGTATGATGACCTGATTGAAAACAACCAAAAACAAATCAAACTACTGGAAGAAGCAGCCCAGCGGCTTTATAAAGAGTGGTTTGTGGATTTGCGCTTTCCGGGGCATGAAAACACGAAAATTGTGGACGGTGTGCCAGAGGGGTGGAGTGTCTATCCATTTAGTAGCAAAGTAGATATTATGAGCGGGGGAACACCTAAAACCTCAATTCCAGACTACTATAATGGGAAAATACCGTTCTATACCCCCAAAGATAGCGATGGCGCGTTTTTTGCATATAAAACTCAAATAAATATTACTGAAGGTGGGCTGAAAAATTGTAATAGCAGATTATACCCGCCCAAAACGGTTATCATTACAGCGCGTGGAACAGTAGGAAAAACGACCATACTTGCAGTTCCGATGGCGATGAATCAGTCTTGCTATGCTCTGAAAATGAAAGAGAATGATGCACCGTATTATTTGTTCTTTGCACTTAATAATGAAATTAAAGCATTGCAAACTATGGCAAATGGCGGAGTATTTAATACGATAATTGGCAAAACCTTTGATAGTATCAATATTCAAATTCCAAATGACCCTTTGATTTATGGATTTGAAAAGACGGTAAGGCCGTTTATGGAGCAAATAAAAAATAAGCTACAAGCAAATTCAAAGCTTGTAGAAGCTCGAGATAGACTGCTGCCCAAATTGATGAGCGGGGAAGTGAAGGTGTAAAGATGGCAAGAAGAAATTTTGCGCAAATATTAAGAGAAGCTGGGATTAGCTATGATGATGAGTATAGTAGACTATATGAGTGGTTTATGGAGCAAGAAAATATTTTTTTATATGGGACTCGATACTCTCTACGAGAAATTTGTGAAAGTGACTTTATGGTATTTGAACACAGAGGAACTTGTACCTCGTTAGAGGATTTTGATAGAACATATAATTTTGATTTTACAGCTGATTTAGAAGATACGACGTTAGATAAATTGCTGTTATTTGCAGAGTATAGTTATAATTTACTTGATATTGTTTATACATCTGCTTCAACTTGTGAAGTGCCACAGCGTATTGGTATAGATGATGCTGCAAATCAATATGCACAACAAGTTGAGCGGGTTATGGAAAAAATTGGGTACATGAAATTGAAACAAGATGACATTACAGTTTTTGTTCCCAAAAAACAAAATGCAGTTGCAGTGTCAGAAATTGTGTCTCCTGAAATTTCCTATAAAGTCCTTGAATACAACCATTATATGATGAGAGGAGACATTGCAAGAAAAAGAGAAACGCTACGCATATTAGCAGACCAATTAGAGCCAAGGCGTACAGATTTGACGGCAATAAATAAAGAATTGGCAAGTAATGTATTCTTTATGTTTAATCATTTAATAGATTTCTAATTATCTCTTTAGATGTTCTTATATGCCGGT
>OGYD01001459.1_pt1 | contig 17704 bp, 6 predicted proteins | sample 1576441 | NCBI WGS metagenome assembly OGYD01 (sample SAMEA3541537, study PRJEB24748) | human gut metagenome | biome: human gut; feature: human-associated habitat; material: faeces | place: China | collected 2012 | reverse complement strand
TCGAGAAACTGTTATTTTTACCCTACTATTTTGGGGTGGGAAACTTTAGTTAATAGTTTAGACTTGTAGCAAGATGAAGAAAACGACATGGATCAACGATAACGGAAATTTCTATTTCTTTTGGGAAGGAGACTCATATAAAGTGTCTTGTGTTCTTTCTCAGCGATCCTCATAGTACTAATCGTATCAGGCATTATAGACTACTTTTGGGTTAAAGGGATCTGTTCAAGAGTTCTAATAGGTGTATTCATAGCCATGTTTATAGCATATAACTATGTGAGCCATAAAAGCAATAAAAAAGATGCTATTCTCTTATCTATTATAAAGGATAAATTAGATGAGCAGATTACTTTTTATATTTCAAAACGAAAGCACAATATTCAAGAAGTTAAAAGGGAAATTTTCTATCAAGACGAAGGAACTTATGGACGAATTATAGGTACATTTGTCATTTGTGTGTTTTCAGATAAAAGTGTGATTGAGTATGAGCTTGTTCGCCATTTAACAGAAAATAAAGAATATTACGAATTGACTAACGAAGCACAAATTTGCAAAGAAAAAGAACGATTAAAGATGGTCATTCCATTCTACACAATAAAGAAAATATTAAAAACTGCAAAAGGCGAGCAAGAATTTGATTCTTAAGAGACAAAGTTCGTCGTTTTTACGGTCGTTATCGGCTATTTTCGGTCGTTTTAAGTCGTTCTTGCGGTCGTTCTTTACAAGTGATTCTTCAGATAAAATGTCATTACAATTTTATCTGAAGAGTTACTTGTTTATATCATCTGCCACGTCGCAGCCGATACTTCGCTGGTCGCATCATCGCAGCCGACACAGCAATGCACCTCAGCCGCCAATGCTCATCGTCTCATATAATAACACAGTACGTGAAAAAAGCTGTAATATCTCCCAGCGTCTGCATAACTCGTTATCTACCAGCCTATCTACCAGCCTCAACAAGCTATCCCCAGCCTGTCAATGCGATTAACGCAGACTGAAAACACGATTACCGCGTAGCGAAAATATCATTACCGCATTGCGGAAACAGAAGTACCACGCTGCGGTAATGTATTTGGGGCTGAAGAAACTTTTTCTTTTTACAAAACACACCTCACTCGGGCAGTGCCGTAACAATCACCACACGATTATGCTCGTTCTTCTCATACGGCTGCGCATTGCAGCCGATACCTTGGGCATCGATGCGTGAGGGAGCGATGCCGTAACGCTCTATGAGGATATTACGCACGCTGTCGGTGCGGCGAATAGATAGCATCAGATTTGTTCGTGCCTTGCCTGTGGCTTTGTCGGCATAACCGTCCAAACGGATGCGAGCAGAAGGGTGCTGCTTTAGGTATTCGACGATGTTCTCAAACACTATGTCCTGCTTCTTCGCCGGCTTGGCAGAAGCGTAAGCAAAGCTAATAGAGGCAAGACGGAACGCTTCCTGCTTCTTCACCACCGGTTTCTCCACGATGCGGTCCTTAAAGACGGGACGCTCCACTACCCTCTCCACCATATACACCGTGTCGACCACAGCTTCACGACGATGCTTCTTACTGCGCTCCTTCCTGACATATGGCTTTGAGGCATTGAAGCGATAGGTCAGTCCGAGCGTTGCACCGAGCGTCGGCTCATACTTCTTGCCCGTGATGCGACCGTCGAAATGGTCGGGCATGAGAGCCGAACCAATCTCAAGGTTGACATCCATACACTTCAGCACGCTGTACTTGGCAGCGACAGAGAAGTTGGCTGTGAGCGAGTTGGTGTTCGCCGTGCCGCGATAGGCGAAGGCGTGAGCGTAGCCAAATCCTACAGCAGGAAGCACGTCAAACCTGCCCTGACTGCGGAAGAGCAGACGCGAGAGGCTCACCATGAAGTCGACATGAGCGTTGACGTAACGCAGATAATGACGATAGGTGCCGTCAGGGCGGACCGTCACATTATCTATTACAGGGTCGTGAGGACCATATACGGAACCGTCGGTCTGATGGTCACGCAGATAGAGTCCTTCCGATGTGGACATGCCGTTGAGCGCATAGCCTCCAACCTGCAGACGAAGGGCATAAGCCGGAGTAATCCACTTGCCCACGCCAATAGTGTATGACGGAGTGAGGCGCTTGCCGAAATCCAGCTTGCTGGCATCGCTCGAGAAGATAGTCTGCACACCTCCGCCTGCCTCAACAAACCATCCGTTCTGTGCTGATGCCGGGAGCACAGATATGCACCCCAGCACCAAGCTTATTATAGTTTTCTTATTCATATATACAGACAGTTTTTAGCTTATTCGACAATGAGAAAAGTAGGTCTGCCGGGCTCGCTGACTGTGCCATAGCTTGCGCCACAGGCAAAGGTGAACACCGAGGGAGCCTGATAGAGATACTTGTTGCGTGTTGAGTAATACTTCAGTGTCACAGGTTCCTCCGCTCCCATGCTGCCGTTTATCTCCATGCGGAAGACATACTCGCCGTTCTCTGCCTGCTCCGCCTTTGCCATGCCGCGACACTCAGTGCCAACGAAGGCTGCCATCACGTCGTCTGCCGTTGCCTGACGCACTATGTTCTGAGGCAATGCCACGCAAGCCGTCATCTTGAGAGGATGCTTGCCTTCGAAAACGAGAGGTATGGTGAACGGCTGCTCTGGCGAAGCCTCCACCTTGCCGTCGGCGAAGGCGAGGCATGCAGGTGCCGTGAACACGTAGTTGTTGCGATGGCTGTAATAGCGGATGTCCACAGCCGCTGACTGTGAGCTGACACCATTCACCACCATCTTATATACGGGTCTGCCGTCCTGCTCGCCCACTACTTCGCCCATGCCGGCGCAGACATTGCCTATGAACGCCGCCAGCTTGTCGCCGCTCTTGTCGGCATAGCTGCCTGTAACGGCGTCAAGGGTGAGGTAAGCGGTCATGCTGCCTTGCGGCACGAAGGTGAGATTCTGCGGCTGTTCCTCAGAACCAACCACCGAACCGCGCTTGCCGATAACGAAGGACTGCTCGGAAACGAACACCTGCTTCTTCTCTGCACTGTAGTAGCGGAACGTCACCTGCTCGCCCTCTGCACGACCGAGGACGTCATACCAATATGTCATGTCAGCCTCGCTCTCTACGTGCTTGATGCCGCGGCACTCGTCGCCGACGAAAGCCTGAAGCTCATCGCCAGCGGCTACTGTGAACGGCAGCTGTGCCTTGTCCACCTTCACCCATGCCTTGGTGGGTACGGGGAAGGGACCTGACTGCTCGAAGTCGGGGAAAGCAGGATTCTCGGCTGTGCCGTAAATCTTATCCACCTCATACTTTACGTCTGATGCCACGGAAACGTAGACGCGCTTCGCAGCTGCACTGTAATAGCGGAACTCCACATCGCCGTTCTCGCTCGACGGTGCCTTCACGTGGATGAAGAAGAGGCGCACGCCGTCGTTCATCACCTTCTTAGCCACACCGCGACACTCGCCGCCAATGAAGGCAGCCATCATGTCGCCGTCGGCGGCAAGGGTTTCGAGGACAGGGCTGAGACGCATCACGGCGGTCATGCTCATAGGATAGACGCTCTTGTCAGGATCGGTCCACGACGGCACCGAGGCATTGCCAGTGAAGTCGGCTCTCCACCCTGGGGCGGAAGCCGGGGCGACCGCTGCCACTTGCCACGCCGGAGCCTCGCTTACGAAGTCCTCCTCAACCACGCTCCACTGGGGAGCGGGTTGCTGGGGATAGGTCTTGTCGCTTTCCTCGGTGCATTGCACGAAGAGGAAACCCAATGCGGCAATCAATGAATACTTTATATACTTCATATAGATTTTCTGTTAATATTATTTCTTGATAGCTTTCATAGAGTAGACGTTGCCGTCTACAGAGATGCTAACGATATAAACTCCCGAAGGAACCGTGTTGCCGGCGTTCCATGTGATGTCCACATTGCCGCCAGCGTTGCAGTCGTTCCATGCCACGACTCGCTTACCGCTCATATCTGTCACGTAGACATCGGCGTAGGCATCGCGGTCTACCATGGCGCGTATCTTCAGCTGCGAGTAGAACGGCGACGGATATACATATAGTCCGCCTTCTGTGCCGAAGAAGCTGATGTGCATCGGCTCGTTGATGGTGCCGACATTGCTGTTGGCAGCATAGCTGATGACGCTCGGTGCCTTGGCGATGATGTCGCCGCCGCGCTCTATCGTCACGTCCACAGCCTCTGGCTTGTCGCCACCCACGGCGAGCATGAAGATGGTTCTGCCGTCGGGCAGGGTTATACCCTCGGCATAGCCGCGCGGCTCGCCTGCTACGTAGCTTACGAGGCGGTCGCCCTGCTGCAGCTCTACGCCTTCCACCTCCACTACAGCCGTCATGTTGGCTGAATACGGGAAGTAAGCGTTTGTGCCGTCAGCGTTCTTGGCAGCTGCCATCGCAGCCTTAGCCTTGCGTCCTACGGAAGTCTTCGACGGATACTGCAGCACGGCGTCGTCCTGCGACTGGCGCTGGAGCATATAGCCCTTGCCGTTCTCCATGTATGTAAGACTACCGATCCATCCCAGATTGCCGCTGTACATCGCCATCTGTGTCTGCGACTTCACGATGTCGCCCTCCTTGGCGTCGTAACCGGCGAGAGCCTCCTTCAGCGTGAAGTTGTCCGAAGGCAGATAAGAGATGTAGTTCCAGCGCGGTGTGCTGTCCTCCTTGGCTCCACGGATGGTGAGCTTGTGCGATGTCGGGTCAACCGCCGGTCCTGAAATATGCAAGTTCTGAGGTGCCGAACTGTGTACGAGATACATCTGGTCATTGTCAATTTCGGTGAGCTGTCCCACCCATCCGTTGCGCTTAGTCCATGATGCGAAGCCGTACTGCTCGCTCTTCACCTGGTCATCTGATGTCCACTTGCCGTCGGCAAGCAGCTTGTTGAGGTCAGAGAGCTTGTCGGATGCGATGTTCGTCGATATCCACGTCCATCCCTCGTTCAGCGTGATGTTCTGCACTCGATAGTCCTTAGCTGTGAACAGCACTGGCTGTGACGGACTGCCCACTACGGCGTTGTTCTCGAAGCTTATAGGCTTCTCGCTCTGTGCGATGTAAGTCTGTCCTGTGCTTGCGTCCCAGATGCGGAACTCAAGGTCGGAGCCATTGACATCGTTAGAGTATACCGTGAGCATGGCGTAATACATATCGTTCTGCTTGTAGTAGCGGTTATTGCAAACGCCTACGCACTTTCCGCCACTGAACGCAGCGAGCATATCCTCGTCGTCGGAAGAGTACACCTTATTAATATACAGCTTGCCGAAGACAGACATATTATACTTGAAGTCAGCCGGATTCACCGTCCACTCAGGTTTCTCGCCTTCCACCTTAACGGTGAGCTGCAGAGCCTCCACCACGTTGTTGTCGCCACGCAGATAAAGAGTCTCGTCGTACGTACCGATGTTCAGACTCGGGTCGATGGTCAGAAGGATGTCGGCAGACGCTGTCGGGTCGATAGTGCCGCTTGCGGGTTCTGCCTCCAGCCATGAAGGAAGGTTCTCTACGGTGAAGTGTTCTATCGAACCACCCTTGTTGAGTGCCTTCACCTTGAGCGTCTTCTCCTCGTTGAGCTTCTTCACTACGGTGAGAGCCCGGTCGCTCCACTTCAGATGGTTGCGGTCGATGTATGCGCTCCACGTTATCGGCGAGAGAATCTCGTTGCCGTTCTTGTCGCGCACACCGTCCACCGTGAACTTCACGATAGTCTTCTCTATACGCTCGTAAGGCTCCTTCAGGTTGATGATGAGAGCGTCGTTGTTCACCACGAAGTCGTAGAGCAGCTTGCTCTCCGGTCCCTTTGCCTTGACCGGTGCAGAAGCCTTGGCCTCTACGTCGCCTCCTACAGCCACAGCGTCAGGCACCTTCTGTGCGGGGTCAGCCTGCTGCTTCTGGTCCATAAGAGAGAACTGCAGTTCCTTCACGCCCTGCCATTCCGTGTATGTCTCGAACGGATAGTAAGCCAGGAGTCCCTTCTCGGTGCCGTCGAGTCGGTTGCTGTTGCCGTTCTCCACGAGCGTCTCGCTCTTATAGAGATTCCATACACGCACCTCGTCAATCTCGCCCTTGAAGAAGTTGTCTGCCTTCTCCTGCTGCAGGTTGTCCGCCGGTGTCCATACACGTGCGCCGAGATGGATGTAAGCCGCTGCTATGCCACCGAGGTCAGCTGCCTCGAAGTAAGTGTTCAGCTTGCCGTCCACATAGATCTGACCGCGTCCGCTTGTGCGGTTCACAGCCACTGCCACGTGGTGCCAGTCGTTGTCTGCAAAGCTGCCGTCACATGCCACACGCACTCCATTGTTATGGAATACCAGTCTGCCCTCCTCCAGATTGAGAGCGAAGAGATTGAGCGAACCGCCCATTTCCTCACCGTCGCCACGTCCGTTGGAGATGATGGTGGCTGTCTGCTGAGCCTCGTCAGCCTTAAACCAAGTCTCGATGGTGTAGTCCATACTGCTGTCCACGACACACGAACTACCCGAAGAAAGCTTCACGTACTGGTCCTTACCATTGAACGCCGCTGCGCGTCCTTCTGGATTAGCCCATTCGCCGCCTCGCATCTCAAGGTTAGCGCCGTGTGCCTTGTCGGCAAGAACACTGCCCTTAGCCTCCGACATCGGATAGTAAGCGATGAGATTGCTTTCGGCTCCGGAGAGCATTGTCAGCGAGTTGGTCTGCAGACGTGCCGGTGTCAGCACCTTGTCCCAGATGCGTGCGCCGTGCATCTTGCCTGCGAAGTGTCCGCTTCCGTCCACGCTGGCTCCGAACACATAAGCACCCTCGCCGTTATACTCGCCCACCTCAGCTGCGCTGATAAGCTGCTCGTAGTTATAGTAAGCCGACACATTACCCTCATTGTTATATACGAGAGCCACGTGTGCCCATGTGCCCTGCTCGTAGTCGAACGCCTTGTCGCTGACGATGGTCTTGTCAGCCACCTTCACCTTCAAGCGGTTGTCGCTCGTCGTCGCAAGCTCTATCGCGCTGTTGGCGTTGCCCTGGCTGAAGAGCACAGCGTCCTGTGCCTTGTCGGCAAGAGTCCACATCTCTATGGTCAGGTTCTTGCCGCTCCAGTTGCGTTGGAATTCCGACACGAGTTCGTCGTTCTTGCCGTCCAGACGTACGCTTACGCTATGGTCAGTCTGTGCGCCGTTGCGGATGCCCGTTACCGAGAAATTGTTGTCTGTGAGCAGTCCGTCCGCTATCGGCTCGTTGAACGTCAGCATCACCTCGTCGTTCACGGTGAGCACGCCGTTCGCCGGCTGCGCGCTGCCGAAGAGGCGCGGGTTATACATATCCTTGATGCCGCTGTGCACGGCAGAATAGTTGTACACCTCCTCATTGTTTATCATGCTCGTACCCACCGTGCGCAGGTCGTAACGCTGATCCTGCTGGTCGTCCATGAACCAGCGATACTTGATCGTGCCCGCGTCCGCCGCCTTTATCATCTCCGCGTTCATGCCGTTCTTCACCGCCTGGTCGTAGAGCGTCTCGTCGTCGTAGTAGCTCATGAGCGTCGTCCAGTCGTTGTCGCTGCCCGACGACGGCTTGTACTGCAGCATGATGCGATGGAAATTGTCATAGTTCACGTCGAAGCCGTCAATCACCACGTCCATGTAATGCTTCTGCACGCCGTTCACCTCCGCCGTAGGCAACTTCGTGTTGTACGTCCAGTTGTCGGTCGGCTTCTTCAGCTTCACGTCCGTAGCCGAGGGCGTGAAGTGTACGCTGAACGTCACGTCGTCGTAGATGTCGCCCTGGAAGTCGGTCGGGTCACACTGACACTGCGACTGCAACATCAGTCTGAGGTTGTCATAGTTCATCACCGAACCCTTGCGCACCTCTAACGTCTTCGTAAGCGTTCCGCCTGCCGGCACGAGCAATGCCCTGCCGTTGCCGATCGGTGCACCGTCCATGAGCAGCTGCGCTCCGTTCGGATTGCTGCCGTCGTCGATTACGAGGTTATACCAGTTGTCGTCCTGCGACTCCGAGTTGTTGCGCAGATACAGCGTGAAGTAAGCCGACTTGCCCGAAGGAACATTCTCTACGAAGTCCTTCTCCACGGTTATCTCCGGCACCTCCATCTGAACCGTAGCCTCATTTATCACGTGCTGTCCCGGCTCGTAATACTTCGTCTTGTATTCGCCCTCGTAAGGACACGACGTCGCACCGCCGCGGGTCTTGAAGATGAACGTAGAGAAAGTCTGTCCCTCCTCATTCTTCATGTCCTTGTACTTGACGTACTGGTCGCCATCCTTATATCCAGCCTCGCGGCAAACGTCTACAGAGATATAGTCAGAGCCTTCCTCCGCAAGCACATAACCCTTACAGTGGCGTGCCGTCTCCTCGGTTGAGAACTCGCCGCCGTGTTCAGTGGTAAAGCTCTCGTCTACAGTGAGCACCATACCAGTGCCATTGAGTGTCCATCCGAAGTTGTTGGTGAACTGAGCGCCAATCAAGATAGAGAAGCGTTGAGTCTCCGAACGTCCAACCTCATACTCCTCAGAGTATTCGTATGAAGCACCGCCCTGGAACGAATGGTTCTGCATGAGTTCTGCCTTCACCTTCTGCTCCTCGTTGTTGCGAAGCTGTGTCTTCCAATTGTCAATCGACTGATTGAGGAACATGATAGTATCCTCCTTCAACGGCAGTCCTGCAGGAGCGTAAATCTTGTAACTCGGTCCGTCTGTCGGGGTGTTTGCATTGGCACCCTTGAACACCTTGTCGTTGTTGCTCTTGCCGAAGTTAGGATCGTCTACAGCAAGCTTAGAAACGTAAACAGGCTTCTTGGTGTTGTTAGCCATAGCCTGGAAGTCTACACCTTCAGCCTGCTGATGCAGCAACTTGTTGCGTACATCCTCAAGTTTAGGCAACAGCACCTGCTCAATGTGTACCTGCGGATAGGTGAACATAGTGCCATACTTCTGCGAAAGTCCCAGACCAGTAGTCTTCACAAGCAGATATTCGTTGCTTTCAGGAGTAACACTGCCGAATAGTTCGTATTCTGTAGGATTGGCGAGATACATCTCACGTGTAGTAACGGCGATGTTTTCGGTCTTGCCCACGCCGATATTAGTAGAATAGCCTACGAAGAGGTCGCCGTCGCTTCCCACATACTGCGGGTCGCTACTTGTCTCGAAGCGTGTGGTAGTGGTCATCGTCTTAGTGTCAGAGTCTGTACCACCGATTGTCTCACTGTGAGAAGCGCCGAATGAGAATTCGTTCTTCACATCGTTCTCGTTCACCACTCCGGCACCAAGACCGGTGAAGGTGATGACCTTGGCACCAACCTTTGCCTCGTTGTTCAATACTCCCTCGTTAGTGACATTTCCCTCATACGTACTTGTAGAAGTAACTGTCACGCCCTTCTCAAGATAAGCATAAGAGTTGCTTCCCGGTGGGTCGCGCAGCACGAAGAGCACCTTGTCAGGTCCGTTCGTAACGAAGTCAGATCCCAAAGTCTTGGCTCCAATAACAATAGCCTTTGTATTGCCCTTGCCGTCAAAGCCACCCTTCCAGTTGATTGTTGTAGAAGATGTGCTTTCGCTGTTTTCGCTGTAGGTCATATCCATAGCGGCAGAGCGCAGGGCCGAGGTCATTTCCGGATTGTTCACCTGGAATGTCCATTCTGCCTCACCCTTCTCGTCGGTAGTGATGTCTTCTTGCGTTCCGTACGCAATGTCGCCTCTACTGAATGACAGCTTAGCCTCAGGCGTTGGCACGATGTCTTCCTTAACGCCATCCTTACGTCTGCCGTCCTTATCCTTATATTCGTACACCTCCGCTGTGGTGATGTGATAAGTGACGTATTGTCCCTGCTCATACACCGGCACGCCGAGTGTGTAAGGCTGTGCAGCATTGTCAGGATTGTAGGTCTTCACCTTTATGGTCTTTGTCTGATCAAGTGTAGAGATGCCGAGTTCTTCCTTTCCGAAGAAGTCCTGAAGCTTACCCTTCACCTTCTCCTTCACGATGATTGACGGAGTGTAGCGCTTGATGAACTGCTGCTTCTTGTTGTAATATACGGTGTCGCTGCAATTGACAAACTTGCCCTGCGTAGAGATAGAGTCGACATAAGCATTCACCTCGCTCTGCTTTGCAAACTCGTTGCTCAGGTTGAGGTCTTCGCCACTGCCCGGGATGTTGTCATGGCCCGGCACCACTACATTAATCTTATACTTCTCAGGAATGAGGTCGGCAAAGAACTCACCCGTCTCGGCATTAGGATAAATCGTAATCTTGTTGCCCTCGTACACCACGCGGTTGTCGTACTGCTTCTTGGCATATACACCCTTGAAGTGGTTGAGGGTTTCCTCGTGCTTAGTGGCGGTCATTTGGTAGGCATCGTTCTGATATGTAAGCTCGATGCGTACGTCGTCAGCGAGGTTGTTCTTCGAAAGCGAGTGGCCCACAGGGAACGCTTCCTGCTTGGTGCCGCCGGCAACACGTCCGATGTATCGTACGGTTGTAACGTCAAAGATTTCGAATCCGTTATCGTCGTCCTGATAGTTGCGGTCGGTGCCGTCGCTGTTGGTCAGCTTGCCACCGTTCTCAAACGTATGGTTGGCAAGCACAGCCTTCACCTCGTGCTGTCCTACAGGTACGCTTATGGTGAACTGTCCGTGGGCGTCGGTCTTCACGATGTTGCTCTTGCCGTCCATAACGGTGACTCCGTCCACGGCGAACGACACTCCCTCAACGGGCACGTTGCCACCCTTGTACATCACCTTACCCGAAATCTTGAACGACGACTTGTCCGTGAAGTTCACGGTGTGGCTCTGTGCCTGCGAGTTGATGAGGCGCAGCTCCTTTGCCGATGCAAACTGATGTATGCCGAGTGTCGGCACAATCATATACGTAGTTCCGTTGCCGGTGTAGGGCAGCGAACGAATCTGATAAGAACCGTCTGTAGCTGTGTAGCTGCTGTAGCCGAGCTGTGCGGAAGTAGGAATGTCTTTCGAACTGGTCGTAACATTCGTAGCCACACCATGGTTCATGTTGTACTTAGTGCCCTTGTACGAGATGTCGTAGAAGGCGTCGTCAACCGAATAGTCGAAGGTGTAGTAAGCCTGCAGACCGTCCTCATTACCTACGAGGTAGCGGTTGTAGTCGCTTGCGATGGTGTCAGCATTGAGCGCCTTGTTCCACAGACGCACCTCGTCTATGGCTCCTTCGAAGCCTTCGCCCATCACCACCTTATTGTTGTTGCCCGTAATCTGAGCCGTACGCTCGGCTTCTGCCACAGCCAGTCCGTTTACATATATATAAAGGTGTGTGTCGTTTGCCACGGCTGAGAGATGCACGAACTGTGCCGAAGAAGCATAGTCGCTGAGCTTCTTCGGAGTCTTCAGCGTCTGAGTGCCAGCTGTGAACTCAATCTTCTTGCCGTTATACGCCAACTTGTACATGCCCGGCTTCTCGATGATGGTGCCTTCCTTGGCTGCTCTCACCCATGCCTGAAGCGTAACTGCTTGCGTGGCGTCATTCAGAAGCTGGTCGTTGTCGACGGTAAGATTAGACGCACCGGTGAACACGTACGACTTGCCCGGAACGCCCGAACCTTCCGTTGGCTCAGCGCTAACCTTTGCGCCCGACACAGCCTGGCCGCTCTCGAACGTCACGCGTCCGTAGATGTCACCCGTCGGTGTGCGGAAGCCAACGTCAGTAAGTTCCTCGTCGCTCTCAATCAGTTTGCCCGAACACATCACCTGTCCCTTGATGCGATAGTCGTAGACGATGCCAGGAATGGCGTTCACGTCGTTATAGTAATAGTCGTTCTGAGCCTCGTTACCCTCGGTAACGGCTATCTGCTTATAGTCTGCATCGGGAGCGCCATGCTCCTTGCGGTTGATTACGAAGCGCTCAAAGTTGCCTTTGCTGCTCCACGCCAGTTCAACGCGGTCAGAGTAGTAGCCCTTGCCGGCTGTGAACGCAACAAGATTGCCTATGCTTGTGGGCATGATTGACTCCGGAGCAGCCACTGTAGGTAGTGTGCCGTAAGCCTCGGTAGGCTTCACCGTGAGGCGGTAACGATATTCGTTGCACACCATTATCATGTCGTCAACATACTTGCCGCTGAGGAATTCTTCCTTCGACAGCTCGATGTTGTCGGTAGTGTTGGTTGTTACGTTGATACGTGTAATCACCGCTTTGGTGCCCGAACTCCAGATGTCGCCCTCTGTCTGCCAAGTGATAGTGGCAGTCTTGGCTTCCTCGTCCAGTACGGCATGTACAGAACCTGCTGTAACATTGCTGTGCTTTGCAGAAGCCGATAGAGAAGTATGCTTACTGAAAGCGTTGTTCCACACGTCAGAGTTGCCTGTATGCGAACGCTTAATGCTGAATTCATAATTCAGACTCTTGCCTAAAGGTACGTCAAACTCATAGCTGTATGCTGTCTTACCAGCCATATACTGGATATTCTGTGTAGTTGTCTCCACAGCATTTGTAGCCTTGTCTGTACTCTTGATTGTGAGCACCATATTGTCCTCAATGCAGTTCTGCGTCGGAGCCGCACTGAGATTCCAGTTCACCTTCGCCTTGCGCGTCACCTGATTATAGTCGGCGCTGATTTCCTTCACCTGCGGATAGGCAGGGCGCGTGTGGCTGTCACTGAGCGTAGAGTATGTCACCTGTTTGTTATAGCTTGGCGTATACTTCTGCTTCACTTTATAGTCGGAGAAGTTGTCAAGGCTCATCTTGTCAGTCGGAACGAAGAACGAACCGCTTGTATTGCTTGCACTGACCGAACCTATTCCGCTTATTTCCTCTCCCGCCGAGTTGCATAAGACGAAAGAACCGTAGCTATCAATGGAATAGTCGGAAGCCTTTCCGTCTTTCTTAAAAAAGATGATGTATCCAGGAGTACGGTTCAACACGTAATATCTGCCACCGGTTATCACGGTTTTCGTACAACCATAATTTGTTTTTATGTTAACCGTATGGGTAACATTATTATCGTCGCGTCCTCTACGCCACCATTTACCAGTGTATGTAACGCTCTCGCTCGAATTGACTTGCTTCAAAGGAATGATAAGTCTTAAATAATATGCTTTCTTACCATTGGTCGGATCTGTCGATTTGCCCAGCCATTGAACATACTTGTAATCGATTCCGGTAACTTGGTCGCTACCAACCTCAAGACTCGTCCATTTATCTTCGGGTCCTCTAAGTTTGATTTCCTTACCTGCTACATTCACAGTGAGATAACCATCATCGCGGCAGAATCCGCAATGACCATTACCGCTACCACCCCAATCTTGATATACGCGGATATCAAGTTCAAGAGTAGCATTAACCGGATTGAACCGTTGCTTAATCCAAGCATTGTTCCAATCGTCTGCCGACGCCTTCTGCACTGAGAACGCCATCAGCATCACGACACAAAGGAAGAACTGCATGAATCTTCCTGCAGACGTTCGCATGGAACGCCGCGTAGAAACAGAATTGCCTGCAAACCGCCTGTCCAGATAAGGAGGAGGTTGCTGAAGTCTTCTTCTTTTCATTTTAATGATGTTTTAGAGTTATTGATTAATTTATATTATGTGATTTCGTTTCACATTACAAAATTAGACTTTTTTATTAAAATTAAGTGTCTGATTGCTGCGTCGCTGTGTCTACTTCCTACAAAAAAGGTGTCCACTTCGTATGAAGTAGACACCTTAACAGTGTGTATCTTAACGGGCTATCATGCTTGCTTGTCTCGCCAGGCGATAGGCGTGCATCCCTCTTTCTCCTTAAACACTCTGTAGAGATAGGAGCGTGAGGAGAAGCCACATTCGGAGGAGATGATGTCGTTGCTGAAGTCAGGATTTTCCATCATCATCTTTTTGGCAGCATTGAAGCGTATCTCGCTAAGCCAGATTCTGAACGTTGTGTTCTGACACTGGCTGAAGTATTGCGACAGCTCGGTTTTGTTGATTTCGAGCAAATTTGACAATGTCAGCATATTGACTGTGCCGTCCTTATAGCCTAAGTCGGCACACCAATGGTCGAGGGCAGACCGGATGAAGGCAATTCGTGAGGTAGGTAGCTGTTTGGAGGTTTGCTCACTGCCGGTCTCAGGCGCAGACTGCTGCACGTCACACTTGACAGACTCTTCCTCGCTTTCAGCGTTGACAGCATCGGCGGTCAGATTGTTGCTTCTTTCCTTATCCAACAGTTCTTCAGTTGGAACATAATTGAAGCCGAGCGCCACAAAATTGACGATGAAGAAGAGCGTGGCTACGAGTCCGAAGGGACCTATTATATATAGCGACTTAGTGGAAAGGATGGCAAACGGGATGATGGTGGCTGTGATAAAGAGCAGCGTAAGGCAGGCATAAGCATATCGCGTAAAAGGGCGCATGTCGGTGGCTGTCATCGTCTCAAGGAGCTTCTTCCGCTTGTTCATCTCTATTATTATCATGTATATGCAGTAGACAATATTGCCCAAAAAGAGAGCAAGCATCACGTAAAGCCATGCGCCAATGTTCAGGGAACCGCTAAAGCTGTAGCCCACAGCGAAGGCGGCAAGCATGGCGGCGTATACGGCGGCGCAGATAAGGTTCATCTTACGGCGCTTGGTATGGGTAGCCTCAACGTTGTAGATAGCCATCGCGAAAAGCGTGAAGCAAGGCTGATAAACCAGTATGTTAATAACAGCACCTAAGTATGTGCTCGTGGCGCGGAAGCCATAGTGCATCTGCAGGAAGAAGTGTGCTGCCATCAAAAGCAACGCCGAGGATATCATCCAGCGCGAATACTCGTACCGCCGATTTGTCCATCTTACGTGAATACGCGTGACGGCAATGAAGAATGCGCTGATAAGCATTAATATCAGACATGCAAACTGTAACAAATATAGCATAGTATGTAATTTTTGTATGTACGTATCAACAAAGATACACGTTGCAAAGATAGTGCAAACCGAAGGCAGAACATCAAGCTTGCTTGAGTGTTATGCTGAGGTGCAGCCTATCTTCTGCAAAGATACGCAAAAAAAACGTATCCGTATATGGTGTTTAACAATTATTACTGCTCAAACGCATATCTGTTTGAAAAAGAGTCAGTAACTTTGCACCCTCATACAACAACAATAACATTACTAATGAAAAGGAAACATAATCCGAAACAAATCAGCACCGTATTATCGGTAATCATGTGCACGTTTGCCATCGCCCTACAGACAGCAAACGCTAACCCTATCAGCCCGCAAAAGGCGGCGCAGATCGCAAAAAAGTACATCACACTCCCACACGACAACGCCCAGAAAGCCCCGGCTAACACCTCAACATCTCCCCCCCTCACCACCTCCCCCTACTACCTCTTCAACGCTGCCGACGGACGCGGCTTCGTGATCGTCGCCGGCGACGACGCTATGGGCGAAGTGCTCGCATACAGCAAAGAGCACACCCTCGACACGCTCAACGCCAACCCTTGCGTGAAGCTGCTGCTCGAAGGCTACAGGCAGGGCTACCAGGCGCTGAAGGAGGGAACAGTCGTAGCACACGCTCCTGCACGCACCGGCCTGTTCACCAAGACCGTCACACCGCTGCTCAAGAGCAAGTGGGGACAGTCCGAGCCGTACAACGAGCTCTGCGGCTATCCATACACGGGCTGCGTGGCTACGGCTATGGCGCAGATAATGTACTACCACCGCTGGCCTGCACAGGGCAAGGGCGAGAACGGCTACAAGGTGGCTGCCTATGACGACGACGTGTACGTCGACTTCTCTCAGTCGCACTACGACTGGGCGAACATGCTCGACGACTACCGCTATCCCGTGCAGCCCACGAAGGAGCAGCGAGCAGCCGTGGCTCTGCTCATGAGAGACTTCGGCGTGGCATCGTTCATGCAGTACACCCCCGCACTCAGCGGCACACAGGGTGTGAACGCATACAACGCGCTGCAGAAGCACTTCGACTACACCGCGGCTTACGTGACAAAGGCGATGGAGGGCGCAACACGCTTCTCCGAGATACTGCGCGAGGAACTGCTGGGCGGTTGCCCCGTCTACCTGGAGGGCCGCCCTGCCGGCTCAAGCTCAGGCCACGCCTGGGTTACCGACGGCTTCGACGAGAACGGACTCTTCCACATGAACTTCGGATGGGACGGCGGAGGCGACGCCTACTTCTCGCTCACCAACCTCAGCCTGCAGGAGACCGGCGACGAGTTCGGCAACAAACCCCTCGCGTTCAACCGCGCCATCACCGCCATACTCGCCCACCCGAACAACGGAAAGTATCCCGCAATAGACCCCGGACTGCTTGAGAACATGCCACAGCTGATGTTCAACGAGGGCGGCACGTTCACGATGAAGAATGCCGCAGACAAGGCGTTCGACGCACACAAGGAGCAGACCATAGAGATGACCTCGTTCGTAAACAAGGGCAAGGCGTTCAAGGGCGACGTGGGCGTGGCTGTATACGACGCCGAGGGCAACTTCAAGAGCGTGGCTTACTCGGACGACCACGCCACGGGCGGATTTACGCAGCGCATCTTCGGCGACTACGGTGGCAGCATGGGCACCGACAACCTCATGGTGCACACACTCTCTACAAAGGTTAGCTTCGACGGACTTGCCAACGGCTACTACCGCCTCGTGCCCGTATGCGCAGCCATCAGCGACGACGGAACATGGGGCGACTTCCTGCGCATGAAGAAGGCTCCGACAATCGAAGTGGAGCTCACCGACGGCAAGGGACGCATCTCCGAGACCTGCTCTGCGGAGGATGTCGTCTTCCAGCTTATGAACCAGCCACGCCTCTCTGCTAACGCGGAGCAGGGCGAAAGCATATACGCCTACTTCAACCTGAAGAACCTCAACGGCGTGCCACGCGACTGCTATCTGCGCGTGCAGCTACTCGACGAGGCTAAGCAGGTGGTGCTAAACACACGTGTCGACCAGCTGACGGAGATTGAGGGCTTCACCGAGATGGAGATACCCGTTAAACTCTCGATACCCACCGACCTCACACCGGCACGCTACGAGGTGAAGCTCGAGGCGACACGCGACCAGGAGGAGACCGACTTCTACCCTATCAACAACATACACGACAAGGATGCAGCTTACATCGAAGTGGTGAAGGCTGAGGAGAAACCGCTCATGGCAAAGGTGGAGGTGTTCTTCAGCGACAACTCGGAGCAGAAGGTGGAGTCGGGCGTACTCGATATGTCACAGACCGCACTGTTCAAGATCGGCGTACTGCTGCGCACTAACGAGAAACTCTCGTACGAGGGTCACGTGAAGATGATGTGCGAGGATGTGGAGCTCTGCGAGACGGTGGCTGTCAACGGCATCGACGACGACGTTACAGTGTCTTCTGCCTTCGACATTCCGCTCTACAGCTACTGGCTGCGCAAGAGCAGCGTGCCGTTCGAGGACGGACATATATATAAGGTGATGATGATGGGCGCGAAGAACGGCGAAGACATGGAGCTGAAGGTGGCAGACGCACCAGCAACATACATCAAGCGCGAGGGCGACCTGCTCACACTCACCAACGACATACCAACCAGCATTGAGTCAGCTGCGGCTTCTACCGTAAGCGTGAGTCGCGAGTGACGGAATTCCTGCGGACGAATCTGGAAATTTATTTCATCGAGAACCATTTCGACGCGGAGAAGATCGCCGAGCAGGTGCTGGTGAACAAGCGCAGCCGGGAAAGCGCGGAAAAGCAGCGGCTGAATATCAAGAAAAAGCTCTCCGGCAACATTGACATC